>Ga0307432_1001024_pt1 | contig 18312 bp, 15 predicted proteins | sample SalMarWE160150MG_FD_202158 | JGI IMG/M metagenome (GOLD analysis project Ga0307432, IMG submission 202158) | Salt marsh sediment microbial communities from the Plum Island Ecosystem LTER, Massachusetts, United States - WE1603-150 | ecosystem: Environmental > Aquatic > Marine > Intertidal zone >...
ATTTCTCCCACTGCAGCTGAGGCTTCATCACCGGAGTTTGCCTGAGCTATATAATAGGAAACAAATCGGGAATTAGAAAGTTTTTTCATAAAGGTGGTAATAGGTATATAAGCCTGTTCATTAAGATTACCGGTTAATCCGGCTCCCTTTTCTTCCATTACCCCAATTACCGTAAAAAGATAATCTCTTCCCTGATAGGATAATTTCATTTTCTCTCCTAAGGGATTATTATTGCCAAACAGTTCTTCAGCTAATCCCGAGCCTAATACTATAATGTTTCGGCTGGTGGCAAGGTCACTTTCATTTATAAATTGCCCCAGAGCCAGATTATAATTATTTACCTCCTGATAATCAGCATCTGTTCCGATAATAGTAGTTTTAATATTAAAATTCCCTTTTATCAATAAACCCGAACCCTGGGAAATAGGTACTACTCTCTTTACCGAGGGACTTACTTTCTCGATATAATCAGCTAATTCCAAAGTGAATATATCAACTGAACTTTTACTAACTCTGCCTGCCCATCCTTTACTGGTACTGGGTAAAATATTTATGACATTAGAGCCTAAATCAGAAATTTGAGCAGTAATTAGCTCCCGAGCTCCGGAACCAATAGAAACGATAGCAATTACCGCTCCAACTCCGATAATTATTCCCAGCATAGAAAGAAAGGTACGCAGTTTATTTGCTTTTAAACTCTCAATTGCTAATTTTATAATTTCAAAAATCATGTTTTTACTTCATCCTTTTCTATTAAACCATCGCGTAAATGAATAATCCTTCGGGCATGTCTGGCAACTTCTGCTTCATGAGTTACCATAATAACAGTATTTCCTTGTTGGTGTAGTTTATAAAAGATTTTCATAATCTCTTCTCCGGTTTTAGTATCCAAATTTCCGGTTGGTTCATCAGCTAAAATAATTAGAGGGTCATTAACTAAAGCCCGGGCAATAGCAGCTCTCTGTTTTTCTCCACCCGATATCTCGTTAGGTTTATGTTTTACCCTGTCACCTAAGCCCACGCTTTCTAATGCTTGTTTAGCCAATTCCCTTCTCTTTTTGGTTTTTAATCCTGCATAGATAAGTGGGATTTCCACATTATGCAAAATACTGGTTCGAGACAAGAGATTAAATTGCTGAAAAACAAAACCAATCCTTTTATTGCGAATCTCGGCCAGTCTATCGTCATTTAGTTTACTCACGTCTTTTCCTCCGATTATAAAGCTACCCCCTGTAGGTTGATCAAGACAACCGATAATATGCATTAAAGTAGATTTACCTGAACCGGAAGGACCCATAATGGCTACAAATTCTCCTTTATCAATATAAAAAGAAACTCCCCTTAAAGCCTCTACTTTCACTTTCCCCATCTGATATATTTTTTTTATTTTTTTTATCTCTAACATTTAAATATCAACCTTATTTTCATTTTCCTCACTCTTATTTCTGTCTACTTATCTAATTACTTCTGAATCCTGACGCCTCCGCCCATGCCTGGAATCATAGGCATACCGCCGTTCTTAATGCTAGCAGCATTACTTCCGGAACCGGCCTTAGCAAATTCGTAAACATTTATTACTATCTCTTCACCCTCTGCCAATCCCTCTTCGATTGCAGTATAAACTCCATCGCTAAATCCGACCTTTACCGGAGTAAACACTGGCTCATTATCCACTACTTTAACTACCGTCTGCTGCCCTTTTCTGTCAAGGAGTGCGCTAATAGGAACTAATAATTCGCCTTCTGCTCTACCAATAATAATTTCCACTAAAGCGGAAAAACCAGGCTTAAACTGCCTATCCGCCTTATCTAACTGCACTGTAACCGGAAGAGTAACTACTCCGTTTACATTTTGAGTGTAATTATGAATCTCCCTTACTCTTCCTGAAAATTCTCTTCCCAGGAAAGCATCCAGGATAATAATTACCTCCTGCCCTACTTCTATCTCCAAACTATCAATCTCACTAACTGCAACTTCTATTTCATAGCTGCTGTCATCAATTATATAAGCTACTTCATTTCCTGAACCAATAAAATCACCCGATTTAACGGAAACATCAGTAATTAAACCGGAAAATGGGGCTTTAAGAGTGGTATCTTCTAAATTTTTCTTAGCGATTTGAAAATTTAGCTCTTGTTCGTTTATTTCACTTTCTGAACCACTCGTCTTAATTAATTCATAAGTATTTTTTGCTTTTAAATAATTATATTCTTGCTGACTTTTCTCTAATCGCACCAATGCTTCTCCCTCTGTAACTCTATTACCCTCACTGATTAACACTTCTTCAATTTCTCCGTTCAGACTAAAAATGAGAGCTTTTTCATCAGCTGCCTGCAGGTAACCACTGGTAGAAACCGTTTTTTTAAGATCTCCTCGCTCTACAGATGTAATCATCTGAGGAGTAATCTTGATCTTTTGTTCAGTCAATTCCTCTTCACTTGTTTTGTTTAAAAACCTGCTCCCGACAAAAAGAGAAATAATTACTACAATAATAATTATTCCGACAATCAACCATTTCTTCTTCATCTTTTTTTCACTCCTTAACTTTAACCGCTATTTTCTGAATCCTAAAAAATGAGCCATGCGTAATTTATTTATTAAAATCTCATCTTTAGCAGATTTTAGATTTATTTCTGATTCCTGCCACTCAAGCATCTTGTACTGATATTCACTATCACTAATTAAGCCCTGTTTAAGTTGTATTTGATAAGATTCCTCTTCTAATTTAGCTTTTTCCCAGGACATTAATTTTTCTTCTAAGTTTAAATTATTTATTCCCTGCTGATTAATTAGACCAGATAATTCTAATTTTAACTCAGAGACTATCTGTAAATAATCATCCTTTAAATTTTCTAATTTCGCTTGATATCCTTCGTCTTCTATCTTTTGTTTCCCTCCATCGAAGATATCGTAACTTAATTCAATTTCTATTCCCCAACTATTATTCTTGCTGGTATAAGCGCCAAACAAATCAACCTGGGGTTTATTTTTAGCCAAATTCCATTCTGCTTCTTTTTGAGAGCTGTCTTGATCCAGGAGAATATTTCTAATTTTGTAATAGTTATCTACTGCTAATTCCATTAACCCTTCTTCTTTTAAATTAAATTCTAAAGAATCAGCCCATTTTATAATCTCTTCTAAAAAAGGCGAATTTCCCAACAAAGACGCTTCGGTTTCTTCTTGTAAATTTAGATTCAAATACCATCCGTTCTTTTGTTGAAGAAAAGTATTTTGAGCTTGTAAAAAATTTATCTCTGCTTTTTTTAAAACAATCTTTCCTTCTATTTCCTGTCTTTCTCCTGCTTCACCAATCTCAATTTTCTTTAATATCTTATTTAAATCATCTTGAGCATACTGAAAATTGGTTTTAGCCAAAGATAATTTTTCCTGCAGGCGTAGAAGATTAAAATAAGATTCTAAAAATTCTATTTTTTTATATTCTTGCTGCCAGGTTAGATTTTCCCTGGCTTTAAGTAAGTTATTAGAAGCTAAATATTTTTCCTGTTCTGATTTGATGGGAAATACAGGATAAAGGCTTTTGGTTGTACTAAAAGTACTATCAGGTCCTTCCGAAAGCTTTTCCAGATTAAACCAGTCTTCCTCTTTTAAAGAAATTTCCGATTGGAGGATTATTCCGTTAGGAAATAATTTCGTAGTTTTTAAACTGATTTTAGAACTATCGCTGCTTTCGGAACTATTACTTTCATCATTAGCAATAATTGAGCTATCACCGGCAATAATCGGATTAGCGCTAATATTTGTTTTAAAACCGTATTCGGTATCAATTAAATTTAAACTTCTTTCTATGGTTTCAATACTGTCTTTTATTTCTTTAATTGAAGAATTGTTTTCAATCCCCCAATTAAGGGCTTCTTCTAAAGAAATCTCTTTGGCCTGGACATTCGCCCCGGTAAAGATAAAACTTGTAAATATTATTAAAAATAAAATAAAAAATGAATTATTTTTTATAGTTCGATTCATTCAATCTCTCCCTCTTCAATCCTCTGCCCTATTAATTTCTGCATAGTTAATTTAGTCGTATAGTAATTGAGGATGGCTGAATTTAAATTATACTCTGCCTGCAATAAACTTATTTCTGCTGATAAAAGATCATTTTTGGTTTTAAGGCCCGCTTTTACCTGATCGATTATAATACTATTATTTTCCTGAGCCTGATTCAGGTTTTGTTGGCTTAAATCTAAACTATTAATAGACTGTTTGTAAGTATAGAACTGTTTTCTAATTGAATTAGCTAATTCTTTTTGAGTTTGAGTGGAATTTAAATTGGCTAATTCTATATTATTTCTAAGTTTTCGCAAATCTAATTCCGGACTTGCGGCTACCTCAGCCCTTTCTAAATCAACTTTAGCCAATTCTATTTGCCTTTTCCGTAATTCTAAAATAAAACTATTTTCAATGGCCTGTTTTAGAGCTTCTTCTTCACCTATCTGCCAAACATCAGGGTAATCTACCTCAACTAAATAAAATTCATCTTCCTCTTGATTATTTAATCCTAATTCTAATTTAAACTCCCTAAAAGATTGATGGTAGTCATCATTGGCTTTTTCTAAATTAAAGACAGCATTATTATAATTGCTTTCCTGCTGAAGAAGGTCTAAATTTCCTTTGTGCCCGGCTTTAACCTGGGCATTAATTTCCTCCAATAAATTTTTCTCTAATTCTGCTTCTTTGCTCTCGGAGATAATATTTTTTTTAGCTTGATTTAATTGAAAATATTTTTGTGCCACATCGATAATTACCTCATTCCTGGTCTGATTGTAATTATCCTTTGCTTGAAGCAAGCCCAAATCTCCCTGTAATTCTATATAGCGCGATTCAGTGAGCAGATTATTAGCTTTAGTTTTTTCATAATCTATTTGAGCATTTTCTAAATCTAAATTGGCTATCTTTAAATTTAAATTATTTTCTAAAGCTAAATTAATTGCCTGGCTAAGATTCATCTCTTTCGTTTCTGCAGCGAACAATCCACCGGAAATAATAAAAAATATGACCAGAAATAATATTGTCCCCTTTGCTATATTTTTAATCACAAAGCATCACACCTTCCCATTATATATTTTTAATATTTTCATATTTTGTCTTTAAGTCATATCCACTTATATATATTAAAGCAATTACTGTGCCAATTTAAAATTCTTATAATATTTTTAGTTATAATCATGTTGTAGGGGCACAATGAATTGTGCCCTCACTATATTATTGCCTGATTTCTCCTATGGGCACGATGCATCGTGCCCATACATTCTTTTTTTTACTTTTTGGGTTACAATCATTTTTATATGATTTTCTAATCTATTTTCTGTTAATTGTGCTGCTTCTTCCCACTTTTATCTCAAAATACTGTGCAATTTTTTCTCAGTATGTCTATATTTCTTTCTTTTAAAAATAATTTATATTTCTTTTTTATAATTTCACTTCACTAAAATTAATTTAAAATTTACAAACTCTTATTTACATATTTTACCACAATTTCTTTCTGTCGTCCTTTCTTTTTTAAATTCTTCTCCACATAAATTTCTTTTTCGGTAAAAGGGTCTCTCTCAGTATAATACATTAAAGTTGAATAGGTTGAAGGAGTGGGGGTAAATATCTGAACTTGTTCCGGATTGAGTTTTAGCTCTTTGGAAGTATATTCTTTTAATCTATACATATCTCCTTCCCTGCATCCCGGATGAGCTGCGATTAAATAATAGGTTAAAAATTGTTTCTTCCTCTGTTCTTTATTTATCTGTATAAATTTATCTCTAAATCTTTTTAGATATCCCTGGTCAGGTTTGCCCATTTTTTCCAATACATTATTTTCCGTATGTTCAGGGGCAATTTTCAGCTGGCCTGAGACGTGATACTTAACTAATTCGCGTAAATACTTTTCTCCATATTTTTGGTCACCTAATAACATATCATAGCGTATCCCTGAAGCAACAAAAACTTTCTTTACTCCTTCAATCTGCCTTACCTTCTTTAGAATTTCCATCTGTCTTTTATGATTTACTTTTAGATTCGGGCAAATTTGGGGATACAGGCATCTCTTATTAGTACAGCTTCCCGACTTTAATTTCTTGCGGCATTCTATGCCATACATATTAGCCGTAGGTCCGCCCACATCTAAAATATACCCCTTGAAATCCCTCAATTTGGTCAATAATTTCGCTTCTTTTAAAATCGACTTTTCACTCCTTCCCTGGATAACCTTACCCTGATGGACGGTTATGGAACAGAAATTGCACTCCCCGTAACAACCACGGTGAGTAGTAATAGAAAATTTTATAGTCTCCAGGGCTTTTACTTCTCCCTCTTTTTTATAAAAAGGGTGGACTTCTCTTTCGTAGGGCAAATCATGAACCCTATCCAGTTCCTTCTGGGTAAGAGGATAAGCCGGGGGATTTTGAATTAAATATCTGTTATCCTGTTGCTGACATAATCCTCTGGCAGTTAGAGGGTCATTGTTTACATAAAAAGTATGGAACATAGAGGTAAATTTTTTCTTATCTTCTTTAATCTCCTGATAAGAAGGGAGTATTGTATATTCTTCTTTAGGATGAGGAGAGATGTAGCATATCCCTCTGATATCTTTCCAGTCCTTACCGGTCTTTAAATTATTGGCTAACTTCAAAACAGGTTTTTCTCCCATACCATAGACTAAAATATCGGCCTTGGCATCAAAAAGTATTGCCCTCCTTATTTTGTTATCCCAATAATCATAATGGGCTATTCGGCGCAGACTCGCTTCTATCCCTCCCAGGATAATCGGTTTGGTATTTTTAAAATATTTTCTTATCAGATTAGAATAGACTATAGCTGCCCGGTCAGGCCTTTTAGTATTTTTTTCTCCGGGAGTGAAATCATCCTTCCTCCTCCTCTTCTTGAGAGCAGTATAATTGGCTACCATCGAATCTACCGAACCGGCAGTGACTCCCCAGAAGAGAGCAGGCTCTCCAAGTCTGGTGATATTTTTCTCACCCTCTGTATCTGGCTGAGCGATAATACCCACCTTATAACCTGCTGCATAAAGCACCTTTCCTATAACCGCTGCTCCGATGTAAGGACTGTCTATATAGGTATCCCCGGTTACAATAATTACATCCAAACTATCCCAGGATAATTTTTTCATCTCTGCTCTGGTAGTGGGTAAAAACATCTGCTATCTCCTTTGCTTACTCATCAAATTTCCCTAACCTCTATATTCTGCATCTGCTTCTTATCCCAACCTCAATAAATGCCCATTATTTTTCAACCAATCTTTATGTTCTTTATATTCCGGGTCTAAGATTCCCACTTTATTCCAAAATGCTTTTGAATGATTTTTCACTTTGAATGTATTATCTTTTCAATTTTTATGATTTTACCCTCTATAATCTATAATAAATGTGTCAAGAGGCAGGGTACAAAACTGTCTCTTGACACATTTATTTTTAAGTTTGGTTTATATTTATTTTATCTTCCCTATTTTAATATAATAATCTATTAATCTATTAATTAAGTTTTTTCCCTTTGGAGTAACCCAAAATTTTTTAATCCAACCAATTCCTATCCCCGGGATTATTTTTCCTTTTGGATATTGATTATTCCCAACCATTTTAAATATGACAATATAACCGTTTCCATTATTATAGTTAAGTGACCCACCGCTTTCTCGGGAGATTCCATATTTTCTATCGTTGAGCCATAAAGTTGGTCTACAAGTTCTTCTGTTTCAATATTTTTATTTACTTCATATTTATGAAAACAATAAAGAATATCAATAAATATTTCTTGATATTCTTTTGCATACGTTGCTATAAAATCTCTTATCTGAAGTTTTGTCCAATTCACTTTTTCTACCCAGGTAAAGAATAATTCAAATAATTTTTCTCCATAAGATTTCTCGCTAAATTCTTTAAAATGATGGGCATTTATCTGGACCCAGCCTTTTTTATCTATATAGATAAATTTTGCCGCTCGGGATAACGAATCTATAAAGCAAATATATCTTTTAAAAGGCTCTTCTCCTCTTTTTTCTTCTTTGCCTAAAAAATTAAAAATATCTTTATTTATAAAGTTTTCCTCTATTAATTTCAGATGTTTAAAGGGAATCCATCTCTTCTTTAAAGTAACCTTTACGCGATTTTTTGTAAAATAATTAACAAAAGTTTCTAAATCTTTTACTAAAGGAGTATCCTTCATGTTTAAACTGGTTAAATCAATATATTCTTCCTTCATTCCACAAGATACGGGGGTTATGGTTATTGAAATAGAGTAATCTTTTCTGGGATTACCTAATCTTTTTCTTTCTTCCAAAATCACTTCCCAGGGATTTTTGTATTCGAGTTCTTCCTGAGGCTGGTGAAGCCATCTTTCCTGGCATTCTTTAACTGCTTTATCTAATTCATCCTGATTGGAAAAATCACCCGGATCAACCTCAGACTGGACATAGAACATCAAATCCTGGGTAAGTTCTTTTTCCTTTGAACCTATGTTTTGCTCATGAATTTCCTCGGGAGATTTTCCGCTAAACTCATCCCGAGAAGAAAGATTCCAGAAATCCATAAAAAGCTGTTGAAATTCTATTAATTCTTCATTAGAGGAAAAATTAAATTTTCCCGACAACTCTCTCATTAGAGGAAAAGGGTCGGTAATTCTATTTATCTTTTTTCTAAGATTCTTGATAGAAGGTGCTTTTTTGCCCAAATATTTTTTTAAAAAATGTTTTAGTTTTTTCTCCGCAAATTCCAGATTGTTTTTCTCTTTGGGGTTACTTCTGTATTTCTGAAAAAGTTCTTTCTCTATCATTAAAGGGGTAACTATGCGGGCAATATCAGGAGGGCTATTCTTCCACAATCTTTTTAATATATAGGATGATTCTTTAGGGTAGGTTAGGTTTACAATGGACAAGGCGTAATCTGTCTCGTAAGGTAAAATACGGCCTACAATATAATCTCCTTCTTTAAGTTTATGGGTAGCTCGATTTTCTCTTACTTTATATTCTTTCCCAGAAGTTAGGTCTTTGGCTATAAAATAAAAACCAAATACAACTTTGCTAATGGTAAAGGCACTGAAGATATTGCCTTTAAATCCTAAAAAAATCTGTTGATCGTGTTTATTGTAATCAGATAAATTTTTCGATAAAAATACTTCTAAGGGGGTCATTTCGTAATATTGAGAAATATAGAAGAACATAAAATGATCTGCAAATCTTAGGTCTGCCCAATTTTTATCGTCAGAAGTTCTATAATGCTTCTCGGGAGTAAGAGTAAAAAACCTTTCTCTTTCTTTAATTAATTCTTTATATAAGTGAGGATCATTTTCGCAAAATTCTATAATGTCGAGGGTGAATTCATTTACTCTGGTAGCAGGTTTCATAATAATTTACCTACCTTTTTTGATTTTTATTCTTTATCCGTGATGTATGGGGTCTACAATTAAAAAATAATTTATAGTTTAAGGATAATCCAAGACATTAGGATAGTCAAGCAGATTTCTTTTTAAGCTTTTTCATACTCATCTATTAGATTTACTATAAGTTCCTTAACTGAAATAATCTTATCCACGCGATAAGCATTGCTTCCTGCAAAAGCAAATCCGTCTTCAAGTTTTCCTTGTTGGGCATTAGTTAGGGCAAGAGCTATACAGTAAGGTGCTTTTTTAAAATTACAAGCCTTTAAACATTTCCAGGGACATTTAAAAGGTTTTCTAACCCCGTATGAAACCTCTTCCAGGAATTTATTTTTAATTGCCCTCCCTGGCATTCCAACCGGACTATCAATTATAGTCAAGTCGTCTTTTTGGCATTTCAAATAAGCTTCTTTAAATTTGATAGAAGCATCACACTCATAAGTGGCAACAAATCTGGTAGCCATCTGCACTCCCTGAGCTCCTAACTGAATATATTTGTAAATATCTGCACCGGTATATATGCCTCCTGCAGCAATTACCGAAATATTTTTATTAAATTCTTTTTCGTAAAGTCTTATTACAGAAATCACTTCAGGTAATATTTTTTCCAAAGTAAAATCCGGATTATTAATCTGTTCTTTTTTGAAGCCCAGATGCCCGCCGGCTAATGGTCCTTCAACAACGACAGCATCAGGTACATAATTATAATTTTTTTGCCAGTATTGAAATATAATTTTTGCAGCCCGCGAAGATGATACTATAGGAACAATTTTAGTTTTAATTTTTCTTAATTTATCAGGCACCAGCACTTCAAGACCTCTTAGGGGCAAACCTGCTCCAATAAATACTAAATCTACCTTTTCCTCTACTACAATCTTGACCATATCATGAAAATCCGAAAGAGCAACCATTATATTTACCCCAATGATACCCTTGGTCATCTTCTTTGCTTTTCTTATTACTTTACGTAAAGCCCTTTTATTCGCTTCAGTAAAATTCTTAGCAAGGTCGAATTCAAGCATGCCTATCCCGGCAGTTCCGATAACTCCGATACCCCCTGCATTTGCCACAGCAGACGCTAAACCTGATAAAGAGATTCCCACAGCCATTCCCCCTTGAATAATGGGAATTTTCGCCTCTAAGTTACCTATTCTTAATTTGGGAATTTTTTTGAAATTCATCTGTATAACTCCTTTGCAGATAATGATTTAATAAAATCAATACCGCATTCCTTACCTATAATGTTCTCTTTAATATCGATAAAATATATACTAAATTAATTTACTTTTTTCTACAATTATTTTTCTCGCTTCTAAAAATATCTCTTCAATTATTTCTTTGCAGGTTTGCTCTTTTTTCACCAGACCGGCTGACTGCCCGGCCATTATCGAACCATAGTCCATATCACCTTCTCGAACTGCTCGATAAAGTGAATTTTTCCCTAATTCTTCATATTCTTCTAAAGATGCATTTCTTTTTTCCAGCTGTTGGAAATCCCTTGCCAGCTTATTTTTTATTATCCTAACCGGGTGACCGGTGGGCCTTCCGGTAACTATTGTGCTGGTATCTCTGGCTGCAAGTATCTTTTGTTTATAATTCTTATGAACATTGCATTCTCGGGCTACCAGAAATCTTGTACCCATTTGAACTCCTGAAGCTCCTAACATCCAGGCAGCTGCCAGACCACGGCCATCGGCAATTCCACCGGCAGCTAAAACAGGAATATTTATCGCATCTGCTACTTGGGGGATAAGAGACATAGTAGTTAATTCTCCCACATGCCCTCCGGCTTCACCACCTTCTGCAATTACTGCATCTACTCCGTCTCTTTCCATTCGCATAGCCAGTGCAACCGAGGGGATTACCGGTAATACTGAAATATTATTTTCTTTCCACATTTTTATATATTTACCAGGATTACCTGCTCCGGTAATTACTACTTTTACTCCTTCCTCTACGGCTATGCGGGCAATTTCATCAGCATTGGGATTTAAGAGCATAATATTAAGCCCGAAGGGTTTTTCAGTTAGCTGCTTTGTTTTACGAATCTCTTCTCTAACCCATTCACCCGGAGCATAACCGGCTGCAACAACTCCAAGAGCACCGGCATTAGATACTGATGAGGCAAGTTCGGCATCAGCAATCCAGGCCATTCCTCCCTGAATAAGCGGGTATTTTATTCCTAAAAGTTTACATATAATAGACTTAAACATTAACTCATCTCCTTAAGCTGATTTTATTTACTAACTGCTGATATGACCTATTATTAAAAGCAAGTATACATAATAATTCATTTCTTGTCAATATTTTTATCAGTATCGAGTATATAGTATTGAGTATCGAGTTAAGAAAGCGAAAGAAAAGATAGAAAAAATAACATTCTTCTTTCTATCTAACTATTTCACTAAAGTTTACACTGACAGAAAGGAATGTTTTTAGAAAGATTTTGAGGTAAAAGGGAGAAAAAGGGGACAGGCTACTTTAGCCAATTAAATATAAAGATTCTTTTAAAAAGAATAGGTTAAGCCGATACTAATCATTCCTTTGGGCCTTTGTTGAGCTCCTTCAGAAACATTTGAACCAAAGAGAGTGTCTTCTTTGCCAAAATAAATTCCTGTACTAAGATTAAAACTTAGATTATTGCTTAATTGATTACGATATCCGGGTATAACAATTATACTCCCGTCATTTAAGCTGGATATAGCCATTAAATTAATTTGAGAAAATTCATCGATTTCATAATTTGCCATACCCAAAATTAACCCAATATTTTCATTCAAATTGTTGGTGACATTTCCTGAAAAAAAAGAGCCCAAAATAGAGGACAGATTATCTTTTTTTATAGATAAATATTCTAACTGAAAGTATATCTTATTTCCCGCTTCGAAGAAATAACTATAATCACCCCCGATTAGATAAGCTAAATCACCATCATCATTATCTTTAAAATAATATCCCAGGGCTCCATATACTCCCAATGGTCCCAAATCTCCTTTTGTAGTAAAACCTATTCTCTGGCTGGCCGGGATAATGGTTCCCATAAAATCTATTTCTGGTTCGCGGACATAATTCAGGGTAAGGTCATACCCTTCAATCATGGTTCTGCCTCTTAACCCCCATTTAATATCCTGGCTGGCTTCAGGAAAACCAGCAACCAATGATACACTTGAATTCCAATTCAGAGGGACATAGGCCTCTATCGCATCCTGGTATTTGGCGCCGGTCTCTTCATCCATTACTATGGCCCCTAAAGTAAAATCAACTGGATTGAGCATTGAACCGAAAGACCAGGAAATGGGCTGACGACCCAGGGTTAAATGTAATTTGTCAAATTTATGTTTAAGATAAAGTTTTTTGATTAAATAATCAAATCCTTCACTCATAGGATTGTTAAATAAATATATTTCGAATTTAGCCTGGGTATTATTAAGAGTCGGTAAGAATAATTCTAAATCCAAACTTTCCTGAGGATAAACGGAAAGGTTTCCTTGATTATCGATAATATTTATTAGAGAAGCGGCGAGCTCACCACCAATATCAACCTTGGCAGAAATTGGAATTGACCCTAAGAGGAAAAAAATTAAAAATAGAGTGACAATGTTAAAATATTTTTTCATAATCAATTTGATTTCCTTAATTCAAAATTCAAAACTATTTTGTGGAGTATTTTCTATCTTAAATTTTGCAAAGTGAATGTTCCTTCGGGAATTTCCGGATTAAAATCTATCTGAACAATTTTGAATCCGGTGTAAGTATCTTTTCTTAGCTTGTTCTCCATAATTGAATCAATAGGAATCCAACGACCTTCAATTTCCTGTATTTCATTTACTTTGGTCTCTTTTAATAATTTCCCACTTTGAGCGTATAATTCTTCCTTCAGACTAATAAATCTCTCTTTGTCTATCCAGCTTACTCGACGATAGTAGGAAACTTTAACTCCTTCTCTGGCTATACCTTCCAATATATAACAGAGACGGTCACTAATTTCTTCTTCACCGATAATTTTAAAATCGTATAGATCGGTTAATTTATCTGATTCCATTATATCTTGATAGGAAAAATCACTTCCCATCATCCCCTGATTTAACATATGACCGGATATTTTGATGATTTCTTCGGCATCAGGGAAGAACATCCATAGGTCATCCTCTCTTTTAAGAAATTTTGTCCCTCTATCTCCTGGATTCGTAAACTCTACAAGAGCATTTCTTTTATCACTCAAAATAAACATAGTTTTAGTTATATTTCGACCTCCACTAACAATTATCATTTCTGCCTCTGCTTTAATGGAGGTAATGTATTCATTGTCATCTCTCTTATTAATTATCTCTTCAGCGGTTAACTCCGTAGCGGTAATTGCCACAAAATTGGTAATTAAAATCGATATTATTATTCCTATTAGTAAAAATCCTTTAATTTTTCGCATCATTAACTCTCCTTTCGTTTTTTTATACCCCCACCTTAATCCTCCCCCCTCAAGGGGGAGGAAAATAGGATGGAAGACAATATGCTTGTCCTATCTTTTATTGAGTTATTGTAAGGGTCGGATTCATCCGACCCGAGTCCTTTGCGGGCTCGATGAATCGAGCCCCTACACTACCAAAGATAGATTGGTTATTTAGTATGTTTGTTGGTTAACCAGTATCTATTCTATTTTATGCTTTTTGTGGGCAGACACAAGGTCTGCCCCTACATATTACTCATTACTGATTACTTATCACTTGTTACTTGTTTTGTTACTCATTACTCATCACTTGTTTTATTATATCTGCCGTAAGGCTTCAGTCGGTTCAATACGGGCAGCTTTTCTAGCCGGGATTATACAGGCAATAGTAACCACCAATACACCTAATATAAAACAGAAAATTATATTTTCTAAACTAAAAGTAGTATAATAAATTGGTTCAAGCAATAAATCTGCACTCATCCCCTCCATAGCTGCACTATAATCAATCCCAATAATAGAAAAGACCCGGGTCAGTACTCCACCTAATACGGCTCCAATAGCACTACCGATAACCCCGATAATAGCTCCTTCAATAGTAAAAAGATATAATATCTCTCTACTTTTTAAGCCCAGGGCAGTCATCATCCCTATTTCCCGGGTACGTTCATTTATAATCATAATCAGAGTATTAACCAGTACAAAGCATGCCAGGACAATTATAAAGATATAGATAAAGTTATATATCTTACGGGCTATATCAAAAAGCCCAATGAGTTCATAATCCCTATTCCAAAGCTGCAGAGAATATTTTCCGCCTTTATCTTCTCTGGTAAATAATTCATTCAAGGCAGGTAAGATCGAAGCTGCCTTATGGTAATCAGGAGTGATAATAAGTAATTCTGTTACCTGGTCAGGCATTTCCAATATCCTCTGAGCCTGGCCTAAGGGAAGATCTTACCCACAATTTCGAAGGTAGAGCCTTTAAAAGAACCAAAAGGAGTAGTATAAAGAATAGTAACTTTATCTCCTATCCCCCGTTCTAATTTCGCGAGCAGACCTGCACCCATTACCATTTCCCTATTCCCCGGCTCAACCATTCTTCCTTCGGTTATGCTTTTATCTATGTTGGTAAATTTTATTTCTTCGGCAGGGTCAACCCCCCAACCCATCATTCTTACTAATTCATCTTCCTGACTGACTACAGCTGCAAATTTAAGTCTCGGGACTATCTGTTCCACTCCCTCTACTTCTTTTAATTTTTCAGTTATAGTTGTGATACCTTCACTATTAAATCCATCCACCGGATAATTTAAAGACAAAAGACGCTCTTTTAATTTATATTCCTCATCTATCACCCGTATATGACCGGCTTTATAATATATATGATTTCCAATAGTCGATTCTATCAATCCATTAATTAATCCCCGGGCAAAAACCACGGCAATAATGGCAATAGCAATGGCTATTATGGAAATTGAGGTTCTAAGTTTGGACCTCGATAGATTTTTTTTGGCTAAATTCCATAGAAATTTCATTTTCTTCTCCCTCCTTATCGATGATAGATTGCTTTTACTGGATCTTTACGAGCAGCCCAAAGTGCCGGTATTATACTGGAAAATAGAGCAACTATGACTCCCAAGATAAATAAGAAATAGAAAGCAGAAAAATTCCAAATTCCATAAATCTTGTTTAAAATAGGAATCCCGTAATTAGCCATATCACCTGCATAACTTATATCAAAACCATATTTTGTTAATAAACCCACTCCTACAGCCCCCAGCAAACAACCAATCAGACCGCCGATTATCCCTATTCCGATTGCCTCAACCATAAAGACTGAAACAATTTCCATCTCTTTCATGCCCAAAGCTTTCATCATACCAATTTCTTCTGTCCTCTCCAGAGCAGAAAGAACAACATTATTAATAATCCCTATTATGCCGATGAGGAGAACCACGAATAAGACAACGCCGATACCGGATTTCTTAGCTGTACTTAAAGCTATTACTGTTTCGGCCGATTCACGCCAGGAATAAGCTTTTAAATTCAAATCTTTTCCCTTAAAATTTTGGTTTAAGGTTTCAGTAACGCTTTCTTCATATCCCGGGTTAACTTTTATCGCAATCAAACTAACGCTGTTTTCTACATTTAATGCCCGTTGAGCAATATCTAACGGAACAAAGACCATCCCTGAATTTACCATCGGATGAGTACTATTTACTATCCCCGCGATTTCCACATCGATGGTATTAAAGGTATCTTCCTTGGTCCTGACCAGAAGGGTAATATAATCATTTATTTTTAAATTCATTAGTTGAGCCATTTTTTCTCCTAACACCCCTTTGTTTTCACCCAGAGAAAACATTAAACCATCCACTAAATATTCTCCGGTAGTAAAGACTTCTTGATAACGGTCAGGATCTATCCCCAAACCAAGAACCGGTAATTCATCGATGCCATTATTGAGATAAGCAATAAATCTGAGTTCGGGAGATATTCCGGATAATCCATTAATGTTTTTTAAGCTCTCCTCTACATCTTGATCTAAATAGACTAAATTTTCCAAAGGCAGCTCTTCCCTTTCTTCCCAATAATCAGAATGAACTATTTGAATGTTCCCGGTTTCTAAATCTCTTATATTTACAAAGGACATCTCCTCCATGCCGTTCATCACTGAATCCATAAGCAAATAAGCAAAAAAAGCATAAGCAATCACCATAACGGTAATCATATTTCTTCTCTTCTGACGAGTTAGGTTCCTTAAGCCAAGCTTCATAGCAAACATTTTTTACTACCTCCTTTCGTCACCAGAAATCATACCATCCTTAAGGTTAAGTAATCTTTTAGCATATTTCATTATTAAAGGGTCGTGGGTTGAAAAAATAAAAGTGGTACCCAATTCCTGATTCATTTTAACCATAATTTTGATCACTTCAGCGCCGGTTTCCGAATCCAAATTAGCAGTTGGTTCATCAGCCAAAACAATCTTGGGTTCTTTGACCAAAGCCCGGGCAACAGCTACCCTCTGTTTTTCCCCTCCGGAAAGTTCATTTGGCCTTCTGTTTTCTAATCCCTTAAGACCTACTTCTTCCAACATTTTTAATACTTTATCTTTAATTTGCGCTTTTTTCGAATGATTGATAAGGCGAATGGCAAACTCGACATTTTCATAAGCAGTTAAAACCGGTATCAGGTTGTAGGCTTGAAAGACAAAGCCTATATTGTAACGCCTGACCATGGCTAATTCTGTTTGGGAAAGTTTACTTACCTCATCTCCATTAAGTTTTACTTCTCCTTCACTGGGGATATCCAAACAACCGATCATATTTAGAAGAGTAGTTTTCCCGGAACCGGAAGGACCAAAAATGGTAGTAAACTCGCCCTGTTCTACTGCCAGATCAATCCCCCGCAAAGCCGGGACTTCAATTTTCCCTTGCTGATAAATCTTTTTCACCTTATTTAATTCCAATAAAGCCATTTACTTTTCCTCCTTTACTAAATTCTAATCTTTAATTATTTACCATAGATAATACGATGGCTCATTCAACTCGCTTTAATTATTTTTAATTTTTATGTTTTAATTTTCTCTTGAAAATTTTCCAACATTTCCCGGTTGACTATATTAATAGCTCCCTTTTTAGCTCCCAGGATTCTTTCCATAGCATCTTCGTAAACCTCAATCTCTTTTAGCATCTTATCCATATTTTCGGGTTTTTCGTCTAATTCTAAAAGAAGTTTACTCATTGCATCACCTGATATCGAACCTAACTCAAAGAATAGTCTGGCTGCTTCATAAGGATAAGGAGTGTTAAATAATTTTTCTTTTACTCCTTGTTCTATAATTTTAGCAAATTCAGGTACTACTAATTCTACATTGCTTTTGTACACTTTATATCGGAGGATTAAATTATCCTTTTCATATAGAATTTTTAACATCAGTTTTATCAGTTGAATATTCTCTAATTTTATATTACCAGCGACAGAGTAAGCTTTTTCCAATTTACTGATAGCATCTAAATCCTTCTTTTCAACTATTTTTTTTATTTCTATCTGAATCTTATCGGCCATTTTCTTAACTAATTTATCCAATAAGTCTTCTTTTGATTTAAAATAATAATAAAACGTACCTTTAGATACTCCTACTTTCTGGATAATAGTCTCAATTGTGATTTGCTCATATCCCTGAGTAAAAAAGAGTTCCTGGGCTGTATTAAGAAGTTCATTTTTTCGTTCGTGGTATTCTTTAGTAATTCTTGCCATAATGCATTTCCTTTTCTCTTTTTTTCTTTATAGACTGACCGTCAGTCTATATATATCACATTTATTTTTTCCTGTCAAACTTAAATATAGTATCTAAATAAAGTATCGAGTATATAGTATCGAGTATCGAGCTAAGAAAGCGAAAGAAAAGAATCAAGTAGGAGGTAAATGATTAATTCATTTACCGTCCTCTCACACCACCGTACGTACCG
>Ga0307432_1001025_pt1 | contig 18282 bp, 45 predicted proteins | sample SalMarWE160150MG_FD_202158 | JGI IMG/M metagenome (GOLD analysis project Ga0307432, IMG submission 202158) | Salt marsh sediment microbial communities from the Plum Island Ecosystem LTER, Massachusetts, United States - WE1603-150 | ecosystem: Environmental > Aquatic > Marine > Intertidal zone >...
AACAAGTAGAAAGAATGCTATTATTATTATTATACATATATTACTTAACATAGTCATTTTTATTTGCCTCCTTTTATCCCACTTTCTATCTATATATTATAGTACGTATTACTTCTAACATAAACCTTTGCAAAGATCTTATCGATCGGCGGAAAAATTTCATTGATCGACTAATAATCCAATCGATCCACCCAGTTAGATAGGATAATACTAGTTCTATTTGTAATAATATTTTCATATATATACTATATAATAGTATAATTAGTATCCAAATAGCTACGAGTATTGTTGTTTTTATCCAGTTTAATACTTTTTTCATAATTTCTCCTTGTTTAACAATTGACGTGGTACACAAGCCCAGTGGGTCTTGAGACCACCTCCTAAAAATACAAAGTAAGCTTTCGCCAAGCGGCAAGTATAACTATTTAGTATATTATTACATTATGTCTGATCTATATGCGGGAATTAGCATGCATAAGTATTTCATAGATCAGATCCTGGATTTATCCTCTAATCACCTCTGAACCCAATAAAATCACCTAAAATGGCGAATTTTGGTCAATTTTGACCGATTTTACTACTTTTAGCCGAGATTTTCGTCGAAATAACAGATTTTGAGCCTTTTTCGCTCTAATTAGCTTAAATATAAGAAATTCTGCTATAGGTTCATAGATATATAAGTAAATCAATCCGGTTTTGTTGTAGGCTTATCTTTCTTTATAAAATAGTTACATACTCCATCTGGGAATACCTCTGATAGATCTGCTTCACAATTAGGACATCTGTTTTCAAGGTCCCCAGTGTAAGTATCTTCTGCATAGAATCCTTTCTTTGGTAACCATTTATAATCTATGTGTGTATTTTCCCATACTATAGTTAATACTTTTCCACAACTAGGACATTTAGGTGCTTCCATTTTTTCCTCCCGCATAAAATTTGATTCAGATTTATTTACGTAAGAAATTACTAATATCTTCACCAGTTATATTAACAGAAATATCTTCTAATAAATCTCTAATGTCTATTAATACTTCTAAATAGATTTCATCCTTTTTATTGATAGTTTTACGTACGCTGTTATTCTCGGCGTTTGAATCAGATAATTCATTTAGCAGCTCTTTCTTTGTTCTCATCTTTTTTTTCCTTTCTTTCTAATGTTCTTTGTACTTTATTTATTCTAGACCCAAGAAATATAGTTGAGAAACACATATATACTATTAGTAATACAAATAGTCCAAACATAAGATTATCTGAACTCATTTTTTCCTCCAGAATAGAAAACTATTAAATATTTTTGATGGTTTTTATTACTATCATGACATCATTCACCAATTCACATCTATGTGTTGGGGTAACGCCATGGGATATACTAAATATTACTTACTTAACATTATTTAACTCTTTTCCATAATTAAGATGTTTAAGTGATTCCACTTTTTCCTTTTATACGATTTTTTATATATACGTAGTATATATATTTTTTCGCAGGTATAAAAATTAATATTCTTTCATTATTATATATTTTACCTAGTAGAAAAAAAGATCAGGTAATAGAGAAAAAATATCTAGTAGTAAAATAATCCGGTATAGGTAAAAAAAATAAGGGAAGGCCCTATTAATAGGCCTTCCCTAGTAAAACTTACTTCTTAATACTTTCTAGAAAGGATTAACACCACCGGCAGCGTCTGCCTTTTTGCCTTCTAGCAATGCTATTTGAGCTTTAAGGGCTGTTACTTCGTCCGTAACTGCAACTGGGGCAGCTTCAGTAGGCTTCCAGGATCCTCTGTCTTTTGACCATACGTTGGCATGGCCATATTTACCCGTTTGGGCGGACAGTGCGGGATTGAAATCTACCATTGGGCCTTTCTTGGGAAGTACATCGTTGAGGCTGATTTGGGTGTTAGGATTTAACGTTCCAGCGTTCTTAAGAGCGACGATGCCGTTGTCAAAAGCCGTTTGCATTTCTTTCAAAGAGTCACCTAGCAACTCAACTCGGATGGCATTGACTTCTACAATACGATAAAGAATCTTCTTACCGTTTGGCTTTACCTGGCCAGTATCGATTGTCCGGGTGTTTAACCTACCTTCGATATTAACCTGTTTCCCCTTGCAAAGATAGTTAGCTGCAACTCCTGCAGATTTGTTCCAGAAATGAACAGTAACATCTTCGCTGTAGTCTTTACCGTCTCTGCCTCTCCTGTTTACCATAGCCGTGACGATGGCATGGTTCTTGCTTGGATCTGCTCCGGGTATAAAAGTGGGGTCTCCAGCGATCCTAGCACCAGTCAATAATGCCTTGAATTCTCCCATAATTCTGCTTCCTCCTATAAGATTTTTACTACTATTAGATGGATCGATACTGATCGCATCTACTGACTATAAATGCGGTTTTGAGCCGAGTCGTAAATGACTAATTTATTGCGTATGTCTTATCACGCTTGCTGTGGCTTTACCGCTTGCTTCCATTCTTTCGGTTTTGAGCCAGGGCATATAACTATATTTCTATGTCTTTATCTCTGGCTTTGTCTTCAGCTATTCTTTTTTTTACGTTGGCTAGCATTTCGTCTAAGCTAGTTGGTGGTCCGATGTCTGTTGGTTCTATAACTATAGTTACTATCACTTGTTTATCTTTTATTTGTCCTGCACCATATCTTTGTAGGGATTCATTTGCTGATGATATAATGTCTGTTATTGATTTTGTTATCTCTGATTCGGGATTGCAGTATAATTTGTTATTTTCGTATTCTACTACTGCGAAGATTTCTGTGTTTGATTTGTTTTTGCTTGGCTGCTCGTCTTCTTCTGTAATAAATGCATAATCTTCTAATAGTGCAACATTGTTCATGCTTGCCTCCTTTTGTTATGCCATGCGGCTAACTATCCATTCTTTACCGCTAAATATGTCTCTGTGGACTGCGAACATAGCTTCTTTTACCATTAAGTCCATAAATATTAGGCCTAATGGGTTGTCATCTGTCTTATCCGTTTCTATGGTGAATAGCATTTTGTGGTAGCTCTGCGATTTTACTTCTTTGTCTGGATAGGCTATCTTAATGCCTCTGCACATAATGCTAAATGGGCCTTCTAAGTAGCTGTGTTCTTCTAGCCATTTCTTTAGTTTGTCTATATCCATTTTATATGTGAAGTAGGTGATCGATGGCTTATTCTCTATTGGTTTATCTATCATGCATTTGACTGTTAAGCCATGTTTTGCTGCTGTTTCTACTTCAGTTTGTAGCATTATTTTTTCGTCTTCTAAGAATTTCTCCATGTTTTCTGTTGCGTTGATCAGTCTTTCTCTTATAGATAAATCAGTGACGTGTTCTGGGGTAAGCATTTTAGTCTGTTCGCTCCAATCTCTCATTTTAGCTATCGTCGCTGAAAGTAAACTTAGCTTCTCCTTCTCTTTCATTTCCTTCTCTAATAATTTTACCTCTGGATTCATCTTCCTCCTCCTCTTCTTCTATTACTATATCTTCGCCATAATATTCATATTCGTCAAAGTCTTGGTCTAAATCTTCTGGCTGTTCTTCAGTAGCTGCTCTTAGTACTGGGTTTGAGCCTAATGTTGCTGTCATATCTGCTATTAATTTTGGTATAACTTTGACGATCTTTGTTTTTGCAGCATTGGCTATAAGACAGACTTGCTCGCCTTTTTCGAAGCCTTCATTTCTTACTTTTACAATGCCGCCTTTTGGTAGAAGGACTTTGATGCTTGTTTTATCCTTGGAGACACTTAAAACAGTTCCACTTTTGTCGTTGATAAATATTGCTTCACTCAATTTGTGCCTCCTATGACTCATCTATAACAAATTCACACTCTTCATCTCCGCTCATCGTTTCTTCTACCATATTGACTACGTTGCCTTGGTCTATGTTTGGCAGCTCTTGTATCCAAGTGCCTTCATTTCTTTGATAATTGCGGCCTGTGTTATCTATTGCTTGTGGGGCTCCGTTTCTAGCCGGATATGTGGCTCTTGGCGTATTGGGCATCCATTGATCATCCATGACTTTTCCTAGGAAGCCGTTTTGTACATCAGTGTCTATTACCCACATAATTCTATGGCCTGCTTGTGCAAGTATGGCATTCTCTTTTAGATTTCCAAAGCTGTCTTTCTTGTTTGGATTTTGAGCAATAAATCTGAGGCTTTTAGGGCGCATTGTGCCATTTGGATTAAGTTCTTCGAGGTCAAGAGTGATATCGAATCCTGGTATATCATTTATGCCTGTGCTGGAATCTTTGAATAGTCTTGGATTAATTCTGAGTATCCAGCTGCCCCATCTTTCACGGATTGCTACTGCTGTGTCGGTTAGATCTTCCATTAAGGACTCTTTCTTTGCTGTGAAGATTGCTCGATAGCTTGCCATCATTAGTTCTACTTTTTGTTGTGCTTCCATTGTTGGCATTACATGCCTCCTTTTTTTGGTTAACTTTTATTTTTCTGCTTCGTCTGCTCGGTCTTGAGCCGTTTTGTTTTCATCTATCATGAGACCGAAGAATACTGTTGGATCTATATATCTTTTGTTGTCTAGTTTTATGCCTGTCTTTTTACTATCTATAGCTTCGCATAGATTTTTATATTCTTCCTTTTTCATGGTTTTCTGGTTATGTGCTGTGAAAGTATTTACTTCAGCGACACCGTTTGCTTCTATTACTTTGAGTTCCTCTAGTATTTTTGGCCGTAATTCTTTGTCGTTGTAATACACATTTAGCATGAGCTTTAGCTGCTCGCTTGCCCATCCCATATCATCTATTTTTGGTATTATTCCGCCGTACTTTGCCCAGTCATGGATCATTTCCGTGGCAAATGTATCGGCGTCTTGTTCAAGTTGTGGCGTTAGTATCGCCATGCCTTTAATGGATGGATCTTGACTTAGTTGCATTGCATGGCCAAGTTCATGGAACACTGCTCTTAACATGTTGAACCACACTCTTGGGATGAACATCATTCCGAAGCCCATCCAGCCTACATTTGTAAGGCAGCGCTCAAGATCAATAATTATTTCTTTTCTATCAGGAAAGAATCCGGCTATACAATCGTTTCCTTCTTTTTCTATTTCTGGATTATGAACATCGATTAGAACTTTCTCAATATTCTCTTCCGGGCTATAGTTTTCTTCAATTATGCGAATTAATTCTCTTGGTGGTTCTTCATTTATTTTTATTTCGAGTGGCATAATTACCTCCTTTTTTATGTATTCATTAATCCGGTCCTGAGCCGTAATTATTATATTAAACTAGGATAGGTTCTTTTCCTTTATGAAATTCTTTCCATTTTTTGATAGTATCTTCTGTACCTCCTTTTCTGTCTTTTGCTACGCAAGCTATTAGGATATCTGATTCTCTTGCTATATCTGTATCTCTTGCAAATCCGGCCGCTGCATTGTATGGTTTGCCGTATTTGTTATACTTGATACGAACATTGGGAGCTTTTAAGTCATCCCATTTTGCGGGAAACCATAGTCTTTTGTTGTTTGGTAATTTTAATTGATTGGCTAATAAAACTGCGAATCTGTCGCCTCCTTTTGGGCAGAGTCCTGAGCAGATAGTATCGCCTTTTTCATATACTTCTAGGAAGGCTTTTTCAGTGGGTTGGAAATCTTCCTCAGAGTTTCTACTTCTAGTGCCTATTATACCTATTACTTTATTCATTTTATCCTCCTTAAACTGGCGTTTTGTTGATTATTTTGATTAGATCTTCTTGTGTTATTGCTTTTTCGGATGATATTGTCATAATAACTTCTCGTATTTGCCCATTTGTTAATATTGAGTGATCGTATGGAGAAATTTCGCGGGCTGATATAAAGTTTGTATTATTATTATATTTATCTATAGCTACTATATTGTCTTCTTCGTTATAGGTTTTTACTAGAGGATTTTGTTGTGGTCCTAGTACTACAGTTTTCATTGTTTTAGTTCCCTTTCTTCTGGCTTATTTTGTATAGATCTTTATACCAGTTTTCATAGATTATATCGTGAAAGGCGTCCGTCTCTTGAAAGATGGTATAAAGTTCGTTATCATATTTTTCGAACCATTCCCCTAGTTTTATTTTGTTTGCATCTTCTTTTATTTTTGTTAACATGTTATTCTCCTTTTTTGTTTGCCTTCCATATTTTCAGGGCTTCTTTTGCATCATTTTTTATTGCTATAGCATCTTCTCCATGCCAAGGGTAGTAAAGATCGCCGGCTATGTCTCTGAGTGTGCTTGCTAAGAATGCTATTTGTTCGTTTTTATTCATCTTCTTCTTTTTCATGTATTGCCTCCTTTCAAAGTGTTTATTACTTTTTCTTTCTCTGCTTTTATTTTTTCACCATATTCTTCGCTCCATTTCTTAAATGCTGCTCTATTTCCAGTTTCCTCGAATTCGGTTAGAGCCTTCATGGCTTTAGCTACTGCTTGCCGTGGCCATAATTCTATTATATCTGCCATAACATCTCCTTTCTTTGCACATCATGCCCGGTTTGGAGTGAATAGTAGTACTTTTTACACCACTTTTCATGACTGATGCTGTAGTTGGCTGTTTCATGATAGGTTATCCATAATTCAGCACCATATTTTCCATACCATTCTTCATAGCTCATATTTGAAGCGTTTTCTTTTATGTCATTCATTGTTATCTCCTTTTACGCATTATGCCCGGTTTTGTTCTTCTTGTATTTCTTTAAGAAGACAATCTGAACATATAAGTACATGTTCTATTTGTTCAATAGTGAGATACTTAATACTATCTCGGTCTCCAAATTGCCACATTTCTTTACCACATTTTTTGCAATAGAATTTTATCATTACTTGTCTCCTCTAAGTTTTTCATCCAGTTCCTTATCCAGTCCCAGCTGTCTTCGCCTTTTTGCTTTATTAGTTCTACTTCTTTGTTTGCGCAGTCCGAGCATATAAGTATATAACTTATTTGCTCAAGAGTTAGATCTTTAATATAATCCCAATTTGTTTTTTCATTTAGTTCTTTACCACATTTTTCACAATAAAATTTTATCATTACTTGTCTCCTTTTAAGCAATATTGCTTTTCATTTACTTTTCATTCTGTGGGCTTCACGGGTTACTATTCTTTGCACATCATGCCCGGTTTGGGCGCACATCCTGCTGTTCTTGTGGATATCTGAGAATTTTGCCAGGGTCCCTATCTTTTACAAACCTCCAAACAACTACGCCAAGTATAACACATAGGCATATCATTTATTAGAACGGATCTATGTTATCAGGCTCTTCGTCGATTATTACTCCATCAACAGGTACATCAGCGTTTACTACTTCTGCTTCTGCATCCTTTGCTGGTGTATTTGATTGTGCACTTAATAATGCCTCTATTTGTGCCTTCATAGTTATTAACTGGGTGTTAGCATCATTTACAGGTGCTACCTGAGCAGCAGGGCTTTCAGGAATGGTTAAGTTTCTCATAGCTTCTTTTTTACCAAGGAGCTTAATAAAGTCTCCACTGTTTGGTAGAACACCAAGCCTCTTCTCACACTTGATAGAACCATCATTGGCCTTGAACCAGCTAATGATTGGATTATGATTAATCTCTATCATAACCTGACGGCCTTTTAGGAGATATGGATGAATACGAGGCTCAAGTGCTATGTCAGTATTAGTATCGGCAAAAGACATAACAACAAACCTATGGACAATCTCCATAGAATTCTTTCTTTTGGATCTAGCTTTTGCTTCAGCGTCTTTTTGGTCTTGTGTCATCAATGGATAAATAGTCCCCTCGGAAACCATCATAGCTCTACCATTTTTTGCCTTAATTGGTACTAATGCTTTATTACATCTTGGGCAAGTAGGTGTTTCTTTACTAGAATAGATACCACCACATTGACTACAAGTACTATCAAACAATTTATTATCGTGAGCCAAATTTCCTATAATCTGTAATTTTATCACTATACTTTTCCTCCTTTATTTGCCCAGAATTATATCTGGATTAGTTTTTAAACATTCTTCTATTGGAGTTTTAAATTCAATTATCTTTTTCATCTGATCTCTTTTTGTCCTTTCAATATCTTCGCATTTCGTAAAATCTGTAAGCGTACATATGTATTTGTGTTTGTTATAAGTGAATCTACTAATGCATATTTTCCATCGCGCTATAAGATAGGTTTTCACTACATAGTCTTCATCATATTTTATAGCCATTAAGCTTTCAGTATCCAATGACACTTTTTGAACTATTTCCATTTTTACTTCTTTATTCTGACTAATACAACATGAAGATACAGATAAAAAGAGGATCCCCATTACAACTAATAATACAATTAATTTAATTTTATTCATTTCACTCCTTTCTACATTTCTATTAAAACTGGTTTATCTTTTACCCAGAAATTGCGGTAGCCTATTACATGTTGTGTTTTTAAGTGATACTGAGTAACACCATAATAACCAGGCTCGAGCCATAAGACCTTTTTTTCTTCATCCCAACATTCGTTGAGAATTATATAGTCTATAGGTTTATTATTTTCATCCACTACAAATTTTACTAATCCTAAAACTGTTATTCCGGGCATAGAATTAATAAATGCCACCGTTTGAGCATTAGGTGATTTCTCACTAGCCCAAACTGCAGAACTAACAAGTAGTCCTGCTATTAGAATTAATACAACTAATTTTAGTTTTGTTCTCATTTCTTTCTCCTATAATTTAAGGTTATGGTTTTTATGCATAAGGGTCAGTTTCTAAACTAATATTAATCAATATCTTTTTGCCACGGCAAAAATTAGATAACTTTCTACCATACTCGGTTTTAGATAAACAATTTATTATAATATTAAGGTCTTGTTCAGCAACACTGTTATATTTTATGTCACGATATATATCAGTAGTATCGTCAACTTTGCCTTTTAAATTAATTGTTCCTATTTTTCCTTTGTGGTTTTCATCTAACACTATATCTACTAATTCTATTATTCCATCCTGTTTAAAAATATCTAAAAGTAAATCATTATCTACTTTATAATCTTCCATATATTATTTATCTCCTTTCTTCGTTAGAGTTTAATGTTTCATACCACTTATACTTCTTTAATTTAGAGATAAATCTATTACCTCTAGTGGTACGTCTTCTTTGGTGAGCACCTTTATTCTGTTGCTGCCTTAATTGTTTATTAGATAGCCGCGGCATGCGCTGTTTCCTCATTTTTTGGCAAATATCCACTTAATATTTGAGATTCACTGTCTACTATACCGTTTTTAACTAATTCTTTAAGATTTTTAGCCTTTTCTCTTTCCGTATATTCTTTTACTTTTCTCTGACATATACCATGATAACTTTCTTTATCATCTTTATGAAGTTCAATACAATCACTATTCCATCTATCAATAATATTTAATGCTCCACGGCTTGTAACTGTAATATCATGTAAAGTATATTGTTGAGAAACTTTATAAGTTATAGTATTTAATTCAATAGTTACATAACCCTTTCCATTTTTCCTCATGGAAAATATTATGGATCTACCATTAGCACATCTATCAGCATAGCTTCCAACACAATGCCTCATTGTTGTGCCTTCATCCACTAAATCTTGTGCAGTTCGCATTTGAATGAATTCGAATCCATCATATTTTTTGTCGGGACTGATAAATTCTTCAAATATTGAGTTTCTATATTTCTTTATAGTTACTCTATCTCTATTAATGATCTCAGCAAGTTTATCATGAAGATGTCTAATTCCATTATTGGAGTTCAACTTATTAGGCCTCACACGAATTCCTAATTGACTTGCCATATTATATATATCATACCAAGTATCCCACCTTGGAAGCGCAACATCAATTGTGACTATCTTTTTATACATTTTTATATAAGAGTCTAAAATGATAAAAAATTGATCTGAATCAAAGTCACTATCATGGGCGTTTAATTCATTTTGATTACGAAGCATAAGATTTAATATTCTATTAACATTATTAATCATATCAGTAACTACATCAGATGAATTGTTAGTATTAATAGTTTGGGCAACCCAATGATATAGGTTTTTACTTATTAAATCTTTATTTGTAGCGTGGAGCCATTCTGATAAAAACATATCACCCATGCGATTTGTATTAAGTAGTTTGATAAAGAATTTACTATATCCTTTACCAAGTATAGTTTTAATCGCAGTTTTCATGTGATTACTTTTTCGTAGGTTCGGCACTAACTGATATATAGTTTTCTTTCGCATAGCTTTCGACTGTGATTTTACTTCTGCTAAAGTTCTATTATAATTACCATGTGATCCAAAGATTATTTTTTCTTGGAATTGTAAATCACCTAATACAGCCCATATATTTTGTATTAAATTATAATTTAACCATTTTATTGGTTGCCCGACTCTATGTTGCAGAATGATAGCAGCAAGGCTCATTTTTCGGAATGTTTGCATTTTCATTTCTTCTACATCTATTACAACTTTATATGATTCAGATGTAATAAAAGTAGAAGGAGTAGGTTTAATGCTTTTTTCGTCTAAGAGGACTAAGTCAGGAACATCTTTTTTAGCAGCCTCTAAAATCGTATTTATAAACTTATTAGTTATTCGTATAGATATATCACTCCAGCTATAGCTATTACTAGATAACGTATTAAACGCCTTCTGTATTGAATTATGAAAATGAGACCCCTTTTTAAATCTATCATTCTTTACTTTTTTAATTTTATATAATTGTTTAGTTTTTGTGTTATAAGTCCATATGATAAGATGCTTTTTAAGTTCACTTGTAACATTACGTTTTCTATCAAATCTATACATTGCTTTTTGGAGTCGAATAAAATGATCCTTTTTAGAGAACCTATGTTTTTGTATTAAGCAAACATATCTATTATAGTCGTATGGATTATTGTTATGTGTATCAGAGCCTGTAAATTTATAGAAAGTATGTTCACCTTGCCATGTTCCACTGCCAGGTAGTAAGAATCTATTCGGAGGTAAAAGTTGAAGAACAGAAGAATTGTAATTAGGATTAGGTGCGTCTACATACTCAGGTTTTAAGTTGACTTCTCTTATATTTTTGTTATTATCATTATCACGAAGAGCATTTATCCAGGCATCTGTCTCGTCTAAACTAACATCCATATTTTCTTTATCATGAACAAAATCTATAATATCATTTTCTGATTCGCTATCATTTTCTTTCCTTGTGTTATTAACTTGGTCAGCGTAGTATCTTTCATTATAACGTTCTTTAAGATTATCTATTGTATCTCTAACATCTACAAATTTTTCAAACAAAGGATTTTCTTCAAGCACAAGTCGATAGTCAAATATATATTTATTTAGCATTGATATCACCTTCCTTTCTTATTATAGCTTGATGGATTTCTGTTTTAATAACCCAATGAATTAAATGAAACAAGGTTTTCTCATAAATATAAGATATTATTCTTGCGATTTTCTCGCCGCAGATTTTACATAATCGGCAGTAGATATGTAATGGATTAGTATTATGAGAATACTTATTAATTGTTTTTAGAGCTACCATTAAATATACCTCCTTTCTTGTTAAAACTGTGTAGCTTTCCATCTTTTTGTTAGAATACGAAAACAATGTGGCCCAAAACCTCTTTCGATAGACTTTGGATCTGTTAATCTTTGCCCGCATCTACCGCATTTACTATCATGATAGAAAACAATCTTTTCCGGCAAAGAGTTTGAAAGCATTTTTTTCCACAAGTATTCAAAGGATTTATTGATTATGGAATCTTTTGTAAATTGCCCATTACGTATTCCTAACCTATATATGCCATCCTTTGCATGTGGGAAAATAGTGCCAAGAAAACAATATTTGCTTTTCTTATTTGTAGCCCAAACGAACCAGGGACTTTTTTCCTTTGGCCGAATGACATGAAATGTTAGTTTATTATTTGTTACTACATTCATAACAGTAAAATATGAATTTCCTGCTAGAATAAATCTTCTAATTTTATCGTGTTCTATAATATAACTATTCATTTTTATTTCCTTTATCTTTTAATACTTCTACTATCCAAGTATTTGCCATAATTGCCGCCGATTTATACATATGAGCTTCTTGAGGATACAATTTCATATGATCATTTACCCATCTATCTCCGCGCTCTAGAATATATTTCCATCTATTACGAGGATCAGTTTTTAGTCTTTCATCACTAATTGTTTTTGCTACTTCTTTCATGTATGCTAATAAAGACTTAGCTATTTCGAGGCGCTTTTTATCAGCCTTTTCCTTTTTTTCTTTTCTAGTCATTCTACAAACACCCCCTTTCTTCTAGATCATCATCGTCCGATTCTGTATAATTTGGGTTTTCAACATATTTAAAATCACGGCGAGGTGCGGATTTTCCACATATTGGGCAAATCATTGGTGCCATATCCCGAAATGCTTGTGATATTATTTTAGACATGTTTGAATCGGCAATGATAGTAGCATCTGCATATTTATTGCATGTGGCTAATGTAGCTTTTCCCAATCCTCTAATTATGATTTTAAAATTTACGTTTCCATCGCCCCAGTCGTCCTGAACATCATTTACAAATATATCGAATAGAGCTGTATCGTCTTTAATGTCAGGGTTTTCTTCACCAGTATATGGACTAATGTTACAAACAGATACTAGAACTGTTGTATACCTTTTTAGTTGCATATCGCGTTTAAAATAGTATGGGAGTTTAGAATATGGAATTTCAGCATGGTAATACCCACTTTCATCTTGACCAAAAATATATGGTAACAAATCTTTTATTTCATTTATATTATAATCTGACATATTATTAATACCTCCTTTTTATTTGTTTATGGGAGCCCGAAGGCTCCCGTGTTTATTATTTACGATAAACAATGTTTACATCTATGTAGGCCGGTAACGGTATCATTTGGTATATACCCGGTAAGGATATTTTTGCCGGCATGAGAACATCCCTTCCTATGAATAGTCATTGTACTAAGATTAAGAGAATGAGTTATATGTTTCTTTTCAATCTCTTTTATTACATCCTCCTTGGAAGCCTTTGTGAGATTGTAATATTTTCTCATACCAACTTGCATGATCTGAGGTGATACACTCTTTTTTAGAGAAGCTAATACATTTTTACCATACCTGCCTAATTCTTCCAGCCCTTTTTTTACATCGCCTTCTTCTGTTTTACAAACAATACATACTGGCATAATACTTTCTCCTTTCCTTGCGTTTAAAATGTTAATTCTTTTCCTATATATATAAACTGCAGATAGTACTCCTTCGGAATAAATTACTTTATCAGAACTACGTGCTTGTAGCTAATCATGTAGTTATTGCTAAGAGTTTTAGGAATACTATCTACAGGAACACAGTTTTTACCTAGCATATGTTCTACCATCTACTTCAGCCTCTTCTTTACTTTTGAAAAAGACTGTGTTGTTGGCAGAAATCCTTTTTGCGATAGGAGAATCAACATCATGAAATATCTTAGAGCTTTTACTTGCTACATAGAGCCATGTAATGTCCTTTGATTGAATGATGTTCACTGAATCCCCAAGTTTAAAGGTCATTTTACGTATATGCTCCCTTTTTGGCTTGACTTTTGTCATCCGCTCCTTTGCCTTGATTGCTTCTTCTGCCAGCCTATTAACTTCATCTATCATAGTTTGAGTTGGCTTTGTAGTAATGCAATCAATATCTACCCTGAATCCTCCAGACTTTGTGTTGATTTGAGCTACATCTACAGGATAAGATTTAACCTCTTTATGCTGTAGCACGGTCTGATGTCCAGGCCTTCTAAAATAATGGGTTACTACTCCTTTCAAAACAGCACGATCAAACAATCTATTTTTACTAAGAGTAAACTCTACTTCTGTACCTAATGGAAATTGAAAAATAGTATTATCCATTATACTACACCTCCTTTTAAGGTTAACGATTTAGCCTATATAGGTTGCTTTTTGCCAAATGCCTCTGGATGTGTCTTTTTATATTCTTTGAGAGATTTTTTCTCGTGTTTTTGGAATTTCCGATTCATCTCCATTTGTCTCTTATAATTCTCCATAGTTTGCCAATATACGCCTTCATTATCAGGATCAAGGTGCCCTTTTGGAATAATTACAGGTATGATCCCAAAGGATGTTCTAGCAAAGTATATGATGTGCTGATTAGGAATATCCTGAGCAGGAATTTCTTCGGCAACTCCTATAGCCATTACACCAAATATTGCTACTAGTAATAATGTTATTATGAAAAACAATTTTCTCATTTCTTTTCCACCTCCTTTTTATATGTGTTGCCTTCTTTTTTAATAGTACTTGGTGGCGAAGTATGAAGAAAGCAATCCCGAACGTTTATAGAACCGTATTTATTCATTCGGTATCTTTTGTTCGCCATTAACCAATTCATTTTAGACATTTTTTATCTCCTTTCTATTAAAGTAAAGAAGCTTTCCTTTACCAGTAGAATTTGCAGATTCCACCTTCTGCTGAACTTTTACATAGTCGATAAATTCCGCAAGTCTATTAAACATGTCTTTCTTCTTTTTACTATCCATAATAGACCATTCCTCCTGTTAATTTGTAATAGATTAATAGTCCAATACTTGTAAAAAGTAGCGCAATTAATCCATACATCCATATACTCAATATTATAGTAGCTATTTTACTCATTTACTTTAGCTACCTCCTTTGCCTTTGGATTCTTGCGAAGTTTGACTGCATCGCGAAACATGAATCCATGTTTTAATGGTTTTACTTTTGAAAATTCGACATGATCTCTATCACATTTAGATAAAGGTATTATGCCACCATTGCCGGCGTGTACTCCAATTATTTCACGCACATATACTTCTTTTATTTCTTTAGCAGTAAATGTCATTCTTTTTCACCTCCTTTCACTTTGTTTATTGCCCAGTCCCAAAAGCAACTGGGAATTCTAAGAACTGTCATTACACAAGCCATGAAAATAGCAAGTGATGGCAGTGCAAAAATAAGCAATCCGAGCACTATTAATAATGCCCACTCCCATTTATATAATTTTCTATTCATTTTACCTCCTTTAAAAGTTAAAGGCAGCCCGAAGGCTGCCCAATTAACTACGCTCCTATCCGTGCTGATCGTGGATCACCGCCTTCATTTCTAATTTTGGCTCTAAGTACTCTGTATTTATTATAAGCCGATAAGCTCATACCGCGGGTTTTTTTAACCCAACATTCCCAACAGAGTATAAATGATCCATCTGGTTTTCTCTCAACAACATTCTTCTTGAGAGGTTTCCGACAATCCGGATTTCCACATCTGACTTCACTTAATTCTCTAAAATCATAAGGTTTTTTTGCCATTATATAGTGCCTCCTTTTTTAGTACATTTGAATTATTGTTTATAGGCATACTACTTCCGTTCTATTTTTTTACACGATTCATGCCACTGGATAACCCATATCCCCATTTATCTAGCTTTCTCAGTGCGTCCAATTTATTCCAATATGGCCCTACATATGGTATTGTAGGCACTTTATCCAATTGAGTAACATCTACTCTATTATTGAATTTTACTATCCACCACCATGTGTTATACATTGTTTTTCACCTCCTTTCTTTGTTTTACGTTTAACCTCCATTTATTTGAAGGCTGACAACAGAACTCATTTACAAGCCCTCTTTCACGACGAAGATCAATAACCTTGCATCTATATTTTTTCCCATCCCAAAATAGTTCAGGACATTTCCTTATAGGCCCGTGTAGTTCCATTGCCAATGAGCACGGCATTTCCCAACAACAATACCCACATCCTACACATTTTAACATATTTCATTCACCTCCTTTTTGTTTTGTCGGTTTAAGAAATATCTAACTACAAATTTTCTGACACGTTCTTTTAAAGACTTTATTTTCCGTTCTCTATAAAACCTATTTAAATCTCTTTGGTTTGCTGCTTCTTCCTCCCATTTTGATAAATTTACATGTCCATATCCTTTTTTAATATCTTTAATATTACGTTTATTCCATATTTTGGCGCGGTGCCCCATTATAATTTACCTCCTTTATTTAAATTCATATAGGATTCCACCAAATTCACCACATTTAAGATATTTAGGATTATTGTCAATAACCACACCTTCTACTTTAGTCTTTTTCTTTTCTCCCCCATGAAAATGAAAAGAATCAAATACGTTTTTAAATGATTCGATATTCATTAGTGTTTTCTTCTGCAGGTCGGAGTTCCTATTAGTCCATAATCTCAATGCATATTTGTCCATGTTGTCTGCAAAGAACCTCAATAATTTAAAATTTAACGGAGGTAGAGGACTCATAATTATCATTTTGATATAGTTGTCTATACTCATTTTCGTCTTACCATTGTGAAATAACTTCTTTTCAAAATCATTAGGAATTAATACCCCATCAAAATCAATATTTACTAATAGTTTTTTCATAATTCACCTCCTTTCTTTTTAAAATAGAGCTAATTGTAACAGAATGAAATTTAATAATTCTATCAATTAAAAATGGATCTATTTCTAATTTTACTAATTTCTTTTTTAATTCTTTTTGTTTCTTAGTCATCATAATTTTATACCCCCTTTCATTAGAATTTACCCCACTACATGTATATACAATTTCGTTATATACACATATAGGGGGATAAATCCCCCTTAGAACGTTATTCTACGTTCCCCGATTTAACTTTCTTTTTTGACTGTTTCTGCTGACCTACTCTGGTTCTTCCTTTCTCGACTTCAGTAATAGGTCTACGGATTATATCAAACGGACAACTACCCCAATGGTAGTTCCTTATTGCAACTCCCTCATCAAGATAAATTTTGCAACACCCATTTTCCTTTAATCCATCACAAACAGCCTGGTTAATTTGACCTATTATACATGGTAGCATAATATACCTCCTTTCTTGTTAGTTTGAAGATTTGCCTGTTTTCCTTGCAAGCCATCTCCAAAATACTCTTGGTATTCTGAAAATCATCATTACGATAATGGCAAGTAAAAGAAAGCCTGGCATAGGAATTGAAACTAAAATAATTGCTATTAGTATTGCCCAACCCCAGCCCCAACTAAACTTAGAATCGTCTCTCTTTTTCATCTGATATTACCTCCTTTCTTGTTAGATTTAAGGGTTGATTCCCTCTATAAGAATTCCTCTAAGAATCCTTGTAGAGAAAGGGGGACTGAATGTCCCCCGATCAATTAGAATTTAGGTGCTCTTCTACTACCCATAAAACCCATGGTTTCACGAGTTCGTATGGTTAATGGGGTGTCTTCAAACTCTTCTATATCAACACTGTTTCCCCAAATCCCCTCTTCGTTTACCGTAAAATCCTCCCCCGCATCCATATTCAATGCGAAGATAATTTCAGGATCATAGAGAAGTTCTAAATCCTTTGCAACTATTCTGTCTATGTAAATGTCTTCTATGGTTCTCATTTAATTCACCTCCTTCCTAAAATAGATACCAATCAGGTGGTAAGAAGTCTTCAGGAATAAAATTATCCTCTTGGAATTTATCATTTAATTCTTGCATTTCTTCTTCGGTTAATACTTCTTCTTTTATCTCTTCCACGTAATCTACGAATTCTTCCATACTCATGATAATACCTCCTTTTTTTAGTTAAAAGTTTATGTTTATACCCCTTTAAAATGTCATTTAGACGGGGGTATAATAAAGATAATAAGTTAGTTTATATCATTATATATATAGGGAGCCCAGGACAAAATTTAATTTATAATAAACGTTTGACAATGGTTTGGGGTGCTTGTAAAAAAATTTAGCAGCTCCAAATAGGGCGGTGACCACGATATTTTTCTAATTTCAGTCTAGCAAAATCAAAAAAATATTCTATAATAAATATAGACAGGGAATTATTCTAGAGGGGGATATAAAATGAGAAAATTATTATATTTTTTAGTAATAAGCATTATCATAGGTTTTATGTCATGTTCTATTATTAAATACCCTATAAGTAATAATGTTAAACAGCCTGAAATTGTCAAACAGGAAGCTTATAACACTACAACTTTATTATTTTATAGTAACCATGATAAAAAGGTAGTAGAACAAACAATAAAAATCCCTAAAGAAATACCTATGAATTTTACAACAAATTCAGATTATAGTGAAGTTCTTCCATGGGATGAGTATATATGTGAAATAAGATTTTCAGAAAGTAAAAATTCATTGCCTTTTTATAGTATATTTGCCTTTCATAATTATAATAAAGTGCTGGCTATAGCTAAAGTTGACAGTGCATATAATGTTAAAAATATAAAAGAACGAGCTTTACTCTGGGTATATGATAAAGATGGAAATCCTATAAAAGCAACCAT
>Ga0307432_1001035_pt1 | contig 18108 bp, 17 predicted proteins | sample SalMarWE160150MG_FD_202158 | JGI IMG/M metagenome (GOLD analysis project Ga0307432, IMG submission 202158) | Salt marsh sediment microbial communities from the Plum Island Ecosystem LTER, Massachusetts, United States - WE1603-150 | ecosystem: Environmental > Aquatic > Marine > Intertidal zone >...
CATCGCCGTAGATATAGAACCCGTCGAGAGTGGCAAACCCAATCATCCTGGTATTCACACCCACTTTCTTAATTAACAAGGCGATAGTGGCGTGCTCCAGGGCGTGGTTCTGTCGCAACGCAGTGATAATATTGCCGTTCATATCTGCCTCCTACACTATAATTTAAAAGTAGCCTTATTCCGTTCGTCCTGTCCTTCTGCGGAAGGATGTCGAAGGTCCTTTCCTTTTATAGGGTGTAGGTTGGAGCATCCGCTCCAACCAAGCCTAGAGCAGATGCTCTAGGCTACCTATTATAACGTAATAATAAATTTAGTTCGTTCATACATTTGTTTTAGGGCCGTTCATGTTTCTAAAGGCGACTCGCCTATGGCGAGGTTCGACAGGCCTGTCCTGAGCGCAGTCGAAGGGCTCATCGCGAACTGCACCTGTCACGACTTGTTTTCACTATTTGCTGATGTACAGCTACCCATAACGCTTTGGTAAGTTTATGCGATGCTGCGAAACATGTATAGGTAGCTATCGCTCCACATCTAGTAGGCAAGTGTATCAAGCCATCAGATTGGCGTCAAGCCAGAGGTTGTCTACGAACCTGAAACCCCTGTAATTACAGGGGTTTCATCTGTCATTGCGAGGTCGCCGAGGCCGACTTGCCTTTGGCGAGAGCACTAGCGACAAAGCAATCTCGGCTGAGGTGGGCAACCATGAGATTGCCACGCTTCGCCTTCGGCTCCGCTCGCAATGACACGAAGGGGACGGCCCAGCATGACATGGTCAAAGGTAGGGAATGTAGCGTCGTCCTTCCTCAGAAGGACGACATAAAATTCGTTGCCACTCGCAGAGTCGAGTCTTCGACAGGAGTGGCAACGCTACTTATATCGTTGACATAGTTGAACCACCATTGTAACATTGCCGATGTAGCTAGCTACAGAAGTTCCAAAAAATGTTAGCCAATGTGACGAGCTGTGCCGTTGTGGGGTTGGAGGGAGCCATTGTGGAGGTAGAGGTGGACATCGCCTCAGGATTGCCCACCTTCACCATCGTTGGTCTCCCCGATACAGCAGTTCAGGAGGCACGTGAAAGAGTGAGAGCCGCTATCAGGAACTCTGGCCTGACCTTCCCTATGAAGCGAATCACTGTTAACCTCGCACCTGCTGACTTGAAAAAAGAGGGGCCCGCCTATGATCTCCCCATCGCCGTTGGCATTCTCCTCAGCACGGAGCAGGTCTTCGCCGATGTATCACAGATGCTTTTCCTGGGGGAACTCTCCCTCGATGGCAGCCTGCGTCATACACACGGCATTCTCCCCATGGTGGCTGTTGCTAAAGATAAAGGATTTCATACTGTCTTTGTCCCTGCTTCAGATGCCAAGGAAGCCTCCTTGATCGAGGGACTGAAAACAATCCCGGTCAACTCATTGGCCGAGCTGGCATCTCACCTCCGTGGGGAGGCAATCATCCCCGATTACCATCCAAATGGCGAGCTTGAGGATATGGTTTTGGTAAGTGGAGCGGTGATGGACATCGCCCATATAAAGGGACAGGAGCATGTGAAGCGGGCGCTGGAGGTGGCTGCTGCGGGTGGACATAGCATGTTGATGAGCGGTCCTCCCGGCAGTGGCAAGACTTTGCTGGCACGCTCCATGCCATCGATACTGCCCAAAATGAGCATGACTGAGGCATTGGAGGTGACAAAGGTCTACAGCGTGAGCGGGCTTTTACCACAAGACACCCCGTTAGTTATGCAGCGCCCCTTTCGCTCCCCCCATTATACTATCTCCCATGCTGGGCTAGTCGGTGGGGGGCGCTGGCCAAGGCCTGGTGAAATCAGCCTCAGCCATCGCGGGGTGCTCTTCCTTGATGAGTTGCCCGAGTTTGGGCACGCTGTGCTTGAGGTATTGCGCCAGCCCATTGAAGATAAGGTTGTTACTATCAGTCGCGCTCAGGGAAGCCTTACATTTCCAGCGAACTTCATGCTAATTGCAGCGATGAATCCCTGCCCGTGCGGCTATTATGGCGACCCGTTGAAGGAGTGCACCTGCACGCCGGGCATGATCTCTCGCTACCAGAAACGAGTTAGTGGCCCGCTCCTCGATAGGATCGACATCTTCGTGGTAGTGCCACGCATCGAATATGAGAAGCTCACCGACGAAAGACTAGGCGAGGAGTCGGACAGCGTCCGCTCAAGGGTTGAGGAGGCCCGCTCAATCCAGCGGGAGCGATTTCAGGGCACGGTTCTCACATGCAATGCAGAGATGACTCCTGTGGAGGTGAGAGAGTTTTGCCAGGTGGAGACTGAGGCGCAGAGCCTGCTCAGGACAGCGATGAAACAACTGGTTCTGTCTGCCCGTGCATTTCACCGAGTTTTGAAGCTCTCCCGCACCATAGCTGATCTCGCCAAAGCCGAAACGATAACTGCCAGCCACCTCGCTGAGGCGCTCCAGTATCGCCCGAGGAGCCTATTCTAAAAGCATGGGTTGCCGCCATGAAGCGGGGGCATTCCTCGAACCATTCTCGAATTAAGACATATATATTGACATAAAGGCGATATTGATTCGCCAGCGATGGAAATCTTGCTGGGAGGAATTACTATGGATTGGACTCCTGTCTTGGATTGGCTCGCTTCCCACGGTGTTCGCATTCTCATCATCATTCTCGCTGGTGCCGCTCTATACTATGCGTTGCGCAAGTTGGTCCCACCAGCAGTTAGGCATAGTATGGAAATGAGGCATGGCATAAAAAGGCGGATGAAGAAAAAGGACGCGGAGGAGATGAAGAAGAGAGCAGAAACCGTGTCCCGCATTTTTGTGGGCACGGGCACGGTGCTTATCATCGTGGCGGCTATCTTTATGATCCTTTCTGAAGTGGGGATAAATATTACACCCCTTATTGCTGGCCTGGGGATCGCTGGCATCGCCGTTGGCTTTGGCGCTCAGAGCCTGGTTAAGGACATTATCGCTGGGATTTTTATTCTTCTGGAAAATCAGTACAGAGTGGGTGATGTAGTGCGAGTTGCCGATATCGCTGGGATAGTAGAGGAGATTAACCTGAGGAGAACCGTCCTCAGAGACCTCGATGGTATAGTGCATTTCGTCCCCAACGGTGAAATCAAGGTAGCATCCAACTTCACCAAGGAATGGTCTCGGGTTAATCTGAACGTCTCTGTAGCCTATGACACCAACCTCGATCATGCCATCGCCGTCATCAACAAGGTGGGAGCGGGTATGGCCGAAGAGCCCTACTGGAAATCGCTTATCTTGAAGCCACCCCAGGCTATCAGGGTGGATAAACTTGGTGATTCGGGGATCGAGATCAAGATACTCGGGGACACCAAGCCGATAATGCAGTGGGAAGTCATGGGCGAGCTAAGGAAGAGGCTTAAAAAAGCTTTCGATGGAGAAGGCATCGAGATCCCCTGGCCCCACACCAAGGTCTACTTTGGCAATCTTCCACCACAAGTGTCCACCGGTGAAGCGCAAACGCTCTCTGGGTCTGTTGAAGTCCCACCATCGGCAGCACCACGAAAAACCACGCCGACGACCCCGGAGGATGATGCCGGGGAATAACCATGCCTTACCTTTTTGACCATTTGGACGCCGTTAGACAGGTGCTAACCCTCTTCCCCTTTGGATTAATGACTGATGTAGACGGGACGATAAGTGAGATCGTCTCATGTCCTGAAGAAGCGAGGGTTTCCCCAGTCTGCCGCCAGCAGCTTGCCATCCTGACGAAACGGTTGGAATTGGTGGCAGCTATCTCAGGACGCCCTGCTCTTGCCGCCAGGGAGATGATAGGGGTTGATGGGATGGTCTACATAGGAAATCATGGCCTGGAGCAGTGGCACGACGGTGTCCTGCAATTCGTCGAAGGGGTCAAAGAGTACACAACAAAGGTCACAGCGGCGCTCGATGAATTGATGGGCTCCCTGAATGTAGAGGGTATTTCCTTTGAGAACAAGGGGGTGGCGCTCTCTGTTCATTACCGCCGTAGCCCTGACAGGAAGAGTGCCAGGAACTGCATCCTGGAGAAGATAGCGGCTTCCTTCATAGCGAGAGATTTTAGTATCCAGGAGGGGAAGATGGTGGTAGAGCTTCGCCCTTCTGTTGAGGTGAACAAGGCTACTGCGGTAGAGGCTCTGGTGAAGAGGTACAACCTGAGAGGTGGAATCTATGTGGGGGATGATATTAGCGATGTGGATGCTTTCCGCGCCATTCACCAAGAAATCTTCAAAGGTCTAGCGGTGGGCGTTATTAGCGAAGAAACACCGCAACAGTTGGAGAAGGAGGCAGATTTCACCCTTAATGGAGTAGGCGATATGGAGCGTTTCCTTACGTGGCTGTCTGGTGTTGCTCCTTCACTAACCCGGCCACATCCCTGAACTGCTGATAAAGCCATATGGTAATATCTTCCTGCTCAATAGATCTCTTCAGGGCAATTGCTTTCTGTCTTCTTTCATCAGGAGGCATCGACAGCGCACGGTAGAGTGCTTCTGCCGTTCCTTCCAGGTCAGTTGGCGTTATTCTAAGGGCATTATCCCCAAGCTGTTCACAGGCGCCGGCAGTCTCCGATAGCACCAGGACCCCATCACAGGTGTTGACTATTGGGCCCTCTTTCGCTACCAGGTTCATGCCATCGATCACCGAGTTCACCAGTAAAACATCGTAATGGCACATGCCAGCAAGTGCTTGAGCATAATTGTTTTCACACAATACATGTATGGGCTGCCAATCATCATTGCCATATTTGGTGTTTACTACCGAGATTGCCTCATCGACCTCATCAGAATATCTTCGATACTGTCTTATATGCATTCGCGACGGAACCAGTAAAGCGAGGAATGAAATCTTCCCCTGAAGGTCAGGATATCGCTGGAGTAGCAAGTCAAAGGCTCTAAAACCTCTAACGATGTTCTTGCTGGGCTCCAGTCGGTCTACCCTGAGAATGGTCTTCTCGCCAAAAAATGGGCGCAGCTTTTCCTTATATCCTTGCACAAGTGGTGAGCGGACTGTCTTTCGCAGGTTGGCTGCGTCAACAGACACAGGGTAGTGGTTGACCCTGGTGATATGGTCGTCAATCTGGATGGTGTGTTCTCTGTAATCAACCTCGGCTCCTTCAATGAAAACCTCACAGCAGTGTAAAAAATTGTTCACGTCCTTTTTGGTTTGCATGCCAACGATATCGCTGGCGCAAAGACCCTCGTAGATCGCCTTGCGCATGAAGCAAGGCAGAAGTTGCCAATAATGAAGTTCTGGCCATGGGATATGGGTGAAGTGCTGAATGATGGCATTTGGGATTTGCTCTCTAATATAGCCTGGGGCAAGATATAGATGATAATCGTGGAGCATCACCAGAGGGGGGATATCGCTTCTTAAGGCTTCGTCGATCACTGCGTCTGCGATGGTGCGGTTAACACGCACATAGCCGTTTTCCCAGGCATCATAAACCCTAGCATCGATATTTGGAGTATGAGAAGAGTTCCACATATAGTGCTGGAGGAACCATAAAAGAGGGTTGCAGATGACGCTGTAGAATTTATGGTAGACAGTTCCTGATGAGACGACAAAGCGAAGGTAGAGGCTATGACCTGCAAAAGGCGCCTTGAAGCGATTCCCTTGTGCCATTTCTGCAGCCTGGCGGTCTCCTGCTCCCATCGCACTTGATATCCAGGTGAGGTCGATAAACTGGCTGGTAGCGCTAAGAGCAGTAACAACACCACCACTACCCCGATGCCCTTGCAGCTTGCCCCCTTCATCGATCTGATAATCTATAGGGCCACGATTGCTGGCAAGGATTAGGTTTCTTTTCCCGGATATTTCTTGACAAAGCTGGCTTAGCCGAAGTTTGCTATCATCGTTCGGCATCGCCATATCGCCTCCATATTTTTTGTTGATTCGCTTTGGGTCTGATTTTAATGAACAATCTATAAGAAGAGTTAAAAACGGATAGCTAAACTTAACACACACATTCCAAGGATGTCAAGTCCATGCTGGCTTGGTAACCTTAGCCTCTCCCGACTGTCTGCAGGTTTCCTTACGAATGCTCTTTCGTTGACATGTCGCTCTTGCTTACACTAAAATCAGGAAGGGATGAAGAGCGACGAAATTCGAGATACATTCCTCCATTTTTTTGAGGAGAAGGGGCATAAGGTTGTTCCCAGCTCTTCCCTTATACCTGTGGGGGATCCCACGCTACTCTTGACAAGCGCTGGTATGGTCCAGTTTAAGCCTTATTTTACCGGAGAGGCAGTCCCCCCATCACCGCGTCTGGCATCGTGCCAGAAATGTTTCCGTGTAACTGATATCGACTCTGTTGGCGATTCCAAGCACCTCACCTTCTTCGAGATGCTGGGCAATTTCAGCGTCGGAGACTATTTCAAGCGTGAGGCGATTGAGTGGGCGTGGGAGTTTGTTACCGAGAGGTTAAAGCTGCCCCCAGAGCGTCTTTGGGTCAGCATCTTCCTCGATGACGACGAGGCTTTCCGTTACTGGCGAGAGCTAGGAGTTCCCGAGAAGCAAATTACTCGTTTTGGCGAGGAGGACAATTTCTGGGGACCGGCTGGCGACACTGGGCCATGTGGGCCATGCAGCGAGATCCACTACGACCTTGGCGAAAGTGTCGGCTGCGGCAAGCCCACCTGCGGGCCGAACTGTGATTGTGGCCGCTTCAGCGAGATCTGGAATCTTGTTTTTACTCAGTATGACCAGCTAGAGAATGGAACGAGAATCCCTCTTCCCAAGCCCAATATCGATACCGGAATGGGGCTGGAGCGCACTGCAGCAGCGATGCAGGGAAAGACATCGATCTATGATACTGACCTGCTCGCCCCATTAATAGAATGTGCGGCAAAATTATCAGACAAGTGCTATGGTGAGGATGAGACAACCGACCGGTCACTAAGAATCGTCGCTGAACATGGTAGGGCCATCACTTTCTTGCTTGCTGATAGGGTGATGCCCTCAAACGAGGGGAGAGGTTATGTATTGCGGCGTGTGCTCAGACGAGCCGTTCTCTTCGGCAAGAAGCTAGGAGTGGAAGAGCCCTTCTTGAGTGAGCTGGCAAAAGTTACGATTACTCAAATGCAACATGAATATCCCGAGCTTAACAGAGAGCGGAAGTTCATCCTCAGCACCATCGAGGCTGAAGAGTCCAGATTCGACCAGACACTGGAGGTTGGCCTCAATCTGCTGGATCACGTCATAGAGGGGTCAAAGAAGACAGGACAAGGGGCGATCTCTGGACAAGACATATTCAGATTGTACGATACCTATGGGTTTCCAAAGGAGATTACCGCCGAGATAGCAGCGGAAAACGGATTGGCGCTGGACCTGGATGGCTTCGAGCAGGAGATGGAACGCCAGCGGGAAAGAGCGAGAGCAGCGCAGAAAGTCATCGTCGTAAGACCAGAACCCGCGAGAGCGGTGCTGCGTGTGGCGGGACCAACGGTCATCATATCCGGCCCGGGGGAGACGCGGTTCGTCGGGAATGAGAAGCTTGCATACACGTCGACTATCAGGCATCTAAGGGTCGACACCCGGAAGGTCGACACTGCTCACCAGGGGAAAGCGGTGGATATTGAACTACCAGAAACGCCGTTTTACGGCGAGATGGGCGGCCAGGTTGGCGACACCGGTCAGATTGTCGGAGCAAACGGCATCGTACAAGTAGTGCAGACGATGAGAACAGCCAACGACATTACGGTGCACCGTGGCACAGTTATCGAAGGAACGATATCACCCGGTGAGACCGTGAAGGCTACTGTGGATAAGGAGCGCCGTCTGGACATATCCCGGAATCACACCGCGACTCACCTGCTTCAAGCAGCGCTGCGCCAGGTGCTCGGCGAGCATGTCCGTCAATCTGGTTCTCTTGTAGCACCCGATCGTCTGAGGTTTGACTTTTCTTATCGTGGCGCCCTCACCGACGAGCAGCTTTCTGAAGTGCAGCGCATCGTCAACGAGAGGATACGACAGAACCTGAAGATAAGGTATAAGATGATGCCCTATCAGCAAGCCTTGGATGCAGGCGCTCTGGCCTTCTTCGAGGAGAAATACGGCGAACAAGTGCGGGTGCTTGAGATTGGCAAACCCTCGATTAGCCTTGAGCTGTGTGGAGGCACTCACGTGAAACAGACAGGTGACATCGGCTTTTTCCAGATCGTTGCCGAGGCAAGCATAGGAGCGGGATTGCGCCGCATCGAGGCGGTCACCGGTAGAGGCGCCGAGGGACTTATCAAAGAGAGGTTCTCCATTATAGAGCACGTTGCCGATGAGCTGAAGGCACCAGTCGCTGAGATCGAAAACCGCATTGCCGCCATGCAGGCGGAGATAAATGCCGAACGAAAGAAGGCACTCATTCTGGAGCGAGAGATGCTAAGGAGCAGCCTGGATTCAATATTGACCAACGCGGAGTCGGTAAATGACATCACGGTGCTAGCAGTAAAAGTTTATGCTTCAGATATGGAGGCATTACGCCAGACGGGAGATTTAATCAAAGAGCGGTTAAAAAGCGCGGTGGTCGTACTGGGAGCAGTGTATAACGACCGCCCCAATTTTGTGGCTATGGTCACCCCGGGTCTGGTCAAAAAGGGACTGCATGCTGGAAATATAGTGAAACAGGTTGCTGCGGTCGCCGGCGGTGGCGGAGGAGGTAAAGCTGAGATAGGGCAGGCCGGTGGCAAGGATGTGAGCAAGCTTGATGACGCCTTAAGGCTGGTGAAAGAGCTGGTAGCAAAGCATGGCCATACTGGGGCTTGATTACGGAGAGAAGCGAATTGGGGTCGCCCTTGCCAATAGCGAGGGGCTCCTCGTCATACCTATGACCATAATCGAGCGCACCAGAGAAAAAGCAGACCTGGATAAAGTCCTTGCTCTAGTTGAGGGGTATGAAGTGGAGCGAATTATAGTTGGGCTCCCTCTATCCTTAGACGGCGCTATTGGCAAACAGGCGGAGGAGGCTCTCGCTTTTTCCAAAGCGCTTTCTCGGCATATCAAGATTCCTGTAGATATGTGGGATGAACGCTACTCTACGGTCGATGCAGAAAGCCTATTCCTGGATGCCGGGATGAAGAGGGAGAAGCGAAGAGAGCGCCGCGATGCTATGGCAGCGGCGATTATTTTACAGGACTATATAGATAACAAGAAGGCTCATCAAGACTAATGATATGACAAGGTATGTTGGTCTCATTGGATATCCCCTAGGACATTCCATCTCCCCACCCATGCAGCAAGCCGCCTTTGACTACTACAACCTTGACCTTCGCTATGAGGCATGGGAGACGGAAGCGACAGATCTTCGTAAAGTTCTGGAGCGGGTTCGCCAGGCTTCAACCCTGGGGGCGAATGTCACCGTGCCACATAAAGAAGTGATGGTATCCTTGCTGGACCAACTCGATGATCTGGCCATTGAGATTGGAGCGGTGAATACCATCGTGAATCGCGGTGGGCAACTTGTAGGCTACAATACAGATGTCGGCGGCTTTTTAAGGGCGCTGCGACAGGAGGGAGACTTCAGCCCAGCGGGTAAGCGCGTGGTGCTTCTTGGCGCTGGCGGAGTGGCGCGGGCGGCAAGTTTCGCCCTGGCGAGGGCAGGGGTTAAATCGCTTGTCATGACCGACATCATTGCAGAGAGGGTTCAGGATCTGGTATCGGACCTAGAAAGAAGCTTGGTGCGCACCCAAGGTCCACTCCCCAGCAGCTACGTTGATGCTAAGAACGTGGGAGGTATTGACTCGCCGGGGTTTGAATCATGGCCCATCCCTGAAACCATAGCGCTCTCGTCAGATGACCCCCAGTTTGTAGAGGCGCTATCAGGCTGCGACCTTCTGGTCAACTGCACGCCAGTGGGTATGAAGCACAGCGCCACCGAAGGCCAGTCGCCAATTGAAGCAGCGTCTATCCCAAAGGAGGCGCTAGTCTACGATGTAGTGTATAATCCATTAGATACCCAACTACTTTCAGATGCAAAAAAGGCCGGAGCGCACACTCTCGGCGGGCTTACCATGCTCGTCTACCAAGGAGCGACGGCCTTCGAGCTCTGGACCGGCAGAGAAGCTCCGATTGACATAATGTTCCAGGCAGCAAAGGAATCTTTGTAGCGTCAGCAAGTTGGAGTCTTGCTGATAGTAGAGGTATGTTAGAGTGTTTCGTTTTTTAACCGCAGGGGAATCTCATGGTAGGGCGTTGACCGCCTTTATAGAGTTTACTATTCAACATGTAGAAATAGAACTCAAGAACCTGTCTGAAAACCATGGGTAGGTTGGAGCATCTGCTCCAACCACAACCACCCCGATTATATCGGGTCAGGCCACCCTGTTTAATTAACTTTTTAGACACCCTCTCAATAAAAATGCATAGACCGATAAAGCTCACCCACCATGCACTAAGAGAAAATGGACAAAACGGATGCCACATAAAAAAGAAACCTACGTGTCATTCTGAGGGACTCTGAGTGAAACGAAGGGGCTCGAAGAATCTGTCGTCCTCCCCCATCGAGATTCTTCCCCTTCACTCTGTGAAGGGTCAGAATGACAGAATAGTATCGTTTCGCTAAGAGTTTCGGCTCACCGCAATGAGAGGGGCAATTGGGAAGAGGTGATGTGCCACTAATCATGTGAACGAGTGCACTCCGCATCATTCATCAAATCTCTGATCTCCATTTTTTCGATCTGCGAATTCTCCCTTGCTTTAGCAAGCCATGCGTGTTAAAATCTGACTAAATAATGGCGCAATGAGCCAATGTAGCAAGGAGACTCCAATGGGTACACTAGCAAAGCTAACCAGTGGCGGTCAGGTAACTCTTCCCAAGGAAATCAGAATAAAGACCAACATGCAGCCTGGTGATTTTGTCGAAGTTGAGCTTGATGAGGAAGGACACATAGTGCTGACACCGAAGAAGCTTGTGGATTCTAGCCAGGCCTACTTCTGGACTGAAGAGTGGCAAAAGGGGGAGCGAAAAGCAGACGAGGATATAAAGGCTGGTCGAGTTAAGAAGTTCAAGTCAGCTACCGAGGCAGTCAAGTATCTTGAGGACAGAGCATAGCTGTGGAGATCCTCTTCACTGAGCAATTTGAGCAGGCATATACCAAACTAACTAAGGCCGAGAAACGGAGCGTTCGCAAAGGGCTTGCTCTATTGGGTGATAACCCAAGGCATCCTGGCCTGCGCGTCAAGAAAATGGAAGGCAGTAAGAACATCTGGGAAGCTCGGGTTTCAAAGAGATTACGGATGACTTTCGGAATGAGTGGGGAAAGCATCGTAATGCGCAACGTTGGAGCGCACGACAAGGGCTTAAAGAGACCGTGACCGTTATAGGAGCAGATAATTTAGGAAGCGAAAAAATCTTGATCACGCATCCTTGGTGGTCTTGCTATGCTGGTCTACCAGGGAGCGATGGCCTTCGAGCTATGGACAGGCAAGGAAGCTCCATTTGACATAATGTTTGAGGCAGCGAAAGGAGACCTGTAGGAAAATCATGCAACAATTTGATCCTAGGTCGCCGAAATCTTTTTTTGAAAGGTACTTAGCGGATTTTCTGGGGATAGGGTTGGATTGGAGTGAGGAGTATACGGATTGGACGCGTAAGAATCTGGGTTATTTTGCTAAGTTGGGTGAAAGTCAAAATTTTAGAGTCTGGTCACTATATGCAGAGCTCAAGGGAGAGTATCTAGTTGACCTCTGTTGGCTTGTAAGCAGGGAACAGTATTACTGGATGGAAATGGCTCTAGAGCAGGAATGGAGCAATAAGCTTTGCGATATAATGGACGATTTCTCTAAATTAATGGATGTGAAGGCATACTTTAAGGTGTTTGTGTGTTTCGCACCTGAAGCCATTCGTTCTGATCTACCTTCATTGCCAGCTCGTGAAATATCAAAGCATGGAATTAAAATCCCCGAAGAAGCATACCTACTGATACTCTTTTCAAGAGACACGAGACGTAAAAAGGCTGAGAGGCTCAAAGTAGAGGGGTTTGGCACAGACTATCGAGGAAGCATTACACCACTGGGTGAAAAATACTTCCCTGATAGGGTGCAGGATTTATGATGTTTCGTTTTCTAACCGCCGGGGAATCGCATGGCAGAGCGCTGACCGCCATTGTCGAGGGAGTGCCGGCAGGGTTGGCCCTCGACGAGGAATATATTGCCAGTGACCTTAAGCGACGGCAAGGGGGTTACGGGCGTGGTGGTCGCATGAAGATCGAGCAGGACAGGGCAGAAATCCTGTCCGGTGTACGCTACGGGTTCACCATAGGCAGCCCTATCTCCCTCCTTATCTGGAACCGCGACTGGGAGAACTGGCAGGAGGTCATGGCCATCTCCCCAACAGAGAAGGAGAGCGAGCCGGTAACCCGCCTGCGTCCAGGCCATGCTGACCTTGCAGGGACGATTAAGTACGGTCAGAATGATGTGCGTCCCATCCTGGAGCGAGCGAGCGCCCGAGAGACAGCAGCCAGGGTTGCAGTTGGTGCAGTAGCAAGAAGGCTTCTAGAAGAATTCGGCATCGAAATTCACAGCCATACCATCGCTATCGGAGGCGCACGGATGGTCAACGAAAAAGGCGAAAAAACAGATTGGGCCCAGGTGGAAAAATCGCCTGTTCGCTGCGCCGATGCTGATGCCGAGAAGGCGATGATGGCTGCCATCGATAAGGCGAAGGGGGACGGCGACAGCGTGGGTGGTATCTTTCAGGTAGTCGCCTCAGGGGTGCCCATCGGGATGGGGAGCCATGTCCAGTGGGACAGGAGGCTCGATGGCAAAATCGCCCAGGCGATGATGAGTATTAACGCCGTAAAGGGTGTTGAAATCGGGGACGGCTTCTCATTGGCAGATATGAAAGGCTCCAAGGCGCATGACATAATCCAGTTCGATAACGTTAAGAAACAGTGGCAGCACGTTTCTAATCGTGCTGGTGGTATCGAGGGCGGGATAACCAATGGTGAGCCTGTTGTGGTCAATACCGTCGTCAAGCCGATCCCCACCCTTGGCAAACCGCTACCATCGGTGGACCTGAAGACAGGCGAGACGGTTCAAGCCCATGTCGAGCGTAGCGATGTTTGTGTTGTTCCTGCCGCAGGTGTGATTGGTGAGGCGATGCTTGCCATCGTTCTCGCTGACGCAGCGCTGGAGAAATTCGGCGGCGACCACCTAAAGGAAATCATGCGCAATTACCAGGGATATGTGGAGGCGATAACCAAGAAATAGTGCAATGAATGAAACGACTAATATCATCCTGACCGGTTTTTCATTCACCGGCAAATCTGAGGTGGGTAGAGAGGTATCGCGACACCTAGGCTGGCGCTTTACCGATAGCGACGATGAGATCGTTGCCCTTGCCGGGAAGGATATCCCCGACATCTTCTCCCAGGATGGCGAAGAGAGATTTCGAGAGTTGGAGCGCCAAGTCCTGGCCAAGGTGTTAGAAGAGGAAAGGCTTGTTATCGCCACTGGGGGTGGGGCGATCGTTGACCCGAGGAACCGTGAGCTCTTTTCACGACGCGGGGTGGTAATCTGCCTTGAGGCGAAGCCACAGACAATCCATCAGCGCCTTCTCAATGCTCAAGAAGCATACCATATGGTCAGACCTCTTCTTGCCATCGATGACCCGCTTCAGCGCATCGAGTCACTGAAGGCATATCGCCAGCCCTATTATGATATGGCCGATTGGTCAGTCCACACCGATAATCTGACGGTGGAACAAGTCTCAGATGAGGTACTTTTTAGATTCAGACAGGTGAGCGCCCATAAGAGCGATCCTGCATATTTTGAAGGCGCTTCCTTCGTGGTAACCACGGCGACGGAGAGCTATCCAGTATTCGTAGGTTGGGGAATCCTGGACCAACTGAGCAGGCGAATGCACCAGACCAGGCTAAGCAAGCTCGCCAACATCATCAGTGACGAAGAGGTCTTTTTACATTATGGCGCTCGGATTTGCGAATCCCTGGAACAGGCTGGCTTCGCCATAGAATCATTCGTGGTGCCTCCCGGTGAAACGACCAAGAACATCGATACTGCAAGTAGGCTGTATGACTGGCTTGTGGAGCGCCACACCGAAAGGGGCCACACCATTGTCGCCATAGGAGGGGGCATGGTAGGTGACCTTGCTGGCTTCGTCGCCGCTACCTTCCTTCGCGGACTGCCTCTGGTTCAGGTGCCTACCACCCTTATGGCTATGGCCGATTCCTCGATCGGGGGTAAGGTCGCTGTAAATCATCCCCAGGCAAAGAACCTCATCGGCGCTTTCTATCAACCCCGCCTGGTTGTTGCCGACGTGAGTACCCTTTCCACACTGCCTAAACGGGAAACTACTTCAGGGTGGGCCGAAGTGATTAAGCACGCCATGATCCTTGCCCCAGACTTCTTCCAATTTTTACAGTCCCATGTGGAAAGGCTTGCGAACCTGGAAGCGGAGGCGACCACTGAAGCGATACAGCGTAGCGCCTCGCTAAAAGCTATGGTGGTGAGCGAGGATGAAAAGGAGAGCGGGAAACGCATGATTCTGAATTACGGACACACCATCGCCCACGGGCTTGAGGCAGCCACAGGTTATGAACGCTTCCTCCACGGAGAGGCAGTAGCTATCGGCATGATGGGAGCGGCGATGCTCAGTGAGCGGCTTGGACTTATTTCGGAGGATGTTGTGACACAGCAGAGAGATTTGCTCCAGAGGTTTGGCCTGCCAACCACCTGCTCCGATATCGATAAGGCCGGGGTATTGAGGGCGATAGAACTGGATAAGAAGGTGAGGGCAAAGGCGATCATGTGGGTGCTTCTCCAGAGGATTGGCGAGCCTGTATTGCGGAACGACGTACCAACAAACGAAGTGTTCAATGTACTTGATGGGCTTATTCGACATTGAGGAAGTCTAATTTCCGTATCAAGGCTAGGCTACGCCTTGCCAGGCTACGGATTTCCGCCCGATCTTTACGTATTCCAGAGTTGACCCTTGGTATAATCCTGGTGGTTCTGGTGGGACTTGCCTCCGGGATGGGTGCGGTCATCTTCAAGTGGATGATCGCCTGGTTTCATAGGGGTTTCTTCGAAGGCGGAGAGGTAGCCTTAAGCTTTCTCGGTCGGTATTACGTCGTCCTGATACCCGCAGTGGGCGGGCTTCTGGTAGGGCTGCTCGTTTACTTCCTAGCCCGTGAGGCCAAAGGCCATGGCGTCCCTGAGGTGATGATAGCGGTCAACGCCAGGGGTGGACGGATGAAGCGTTGGGGGTCTTTGGTCCAGACAGTAGCCTCATCTGTCTGCATTGGCAGTGGCGGCTCTGTAGGCCTGCATGGACCCGTCGTCCACATTGGCTCCGCCATCGGTTCTGCTTTAGGGCAGTGGCTTAGGCTACCTGAAGACTGGGGCAAGCTTCTCGTCGCCTGTGGAGCTGCCGGTGGGATCGCAGCCACCTTTAATGCCCCTATCGCCGGAATCTTCTTTGCCCTGGAGTTGATCTTGCGCCGCTTCTCGGCTCGTAACTTCATATTAGTCGGGCTCAGTTCTGTTGGAGCTTCCTATGTCGCCCGTGTCTTCTTTGGGACTACTCCTACCTTCTCCCATGTACCCGAGTATACGTGGTCCAGTGGCTGGGAGATACTATTCTACATCGTTCTTGGAGTTATCGCTGCCTTTGCAGCCTTAGGCTTCGTCAAAGTACTGTATAAATGCGAGGACATCTTCAATAGCTGGCGGTTCCCTGACTATTTAAAGCCTGTTGTCGGTGGGTTCGCCATCGGTGCAATCGGGTTTTTCTACCCCCATCTTTTCGGCGTCGGCTATGAGGGAGCGGAGTTTGCTATTCTGGGCGTCTTTGGAGCTGGCATGCTAATCGCCATGTGCCTCCTCAAGATATTAGCCACCTCCATAACCTTGGGGAGCGGTGGCCGCGGCGGCATCTTTGCCCCTTCTCTATTCATAGGAGCGATGCTAGGTGGAGCATTCGGTCTGGGGATTCACGCCATATTTCCTACAATAGCTCCTGAACCTGGTGCCTATAGCCTGGTAGGTATGGGGGCGGTGTTCGCCGCCGCTTCTTATGCCCCAATCACCGCAGTCTTAATCCTTTTTGAGGTGACCCGTGATTATTTGATCATCCTGCCTCTGATAACAGCAGTGCTCGTTAGTACCTTTATTGCGCGCCGCATCAGCAGGGACTCTATCTACACTATGAAGGTGCAGCGACAGGGTGTTGAGATCATGGAGGGAGAGCTTGACCCACTGCGCCACGTGACCGTTGGCGGCACGATGACTCGCGACTTCCCCACAGTCCCACCTGAGATGCCAATCACCGAATTGCTCCACGAGATAGAGAGAACAGGACACCACGGCTTCCCCGTCGTCGAAGAGGGTAATCGCCTGTATGGCGTTATCGCTTTGAGCGATGTAGAGCAAGCCATAAAAGACGAGGCAAGTAGCACCGCTGACCTGAAGGTGCGGGACATAGCCACTAGAAACCCGGCTACCGCTTACCCAGATGAGAACGTGCGTTCCGTTTTGAGCAGGTTTTCGACAATGGACGTAGGACGGATCCCGGTGGTTTCTAGAAATGATCCATCTAAGTTATTAGGCTGTTTAAGAAGACATGATATCATAAGAGCCTACACAAAAGCTTTAATATCGAGGAGAGACGATGACCTGTGACAAACTTGCCGAATTTGAGCCAATTTTCTATCCGAAATCGGTGGCGGTAATTGGTGCCTCGGCCAATGAATTCAAGTTTGGCGGCCGTTATCTAAAGACGTTACTGGATTTTGGATTTGAGGGTAAGGTATACCCCGTTAACCCACGAGAGACGGAGGTTGCCGGATTGAAGGCGTATCCTACCGTGCGGGATGTTCCTGAATCTGTCGATTTTGCTATGATCACCGTTCCTGCCAAGATTGTTCCCAGTGTACTTGAGGATTGCCTGGCCAAAGGGGTGAAAGCAGTGGAGATATTCACTGCTGGCTTCAGTGAAACGGGTGAGGAGGGGCGTATACTGGAGGAAGAGCTAATGAAGATCACTAAAAGAGGCATCAGGGCTATCGGCCCCAATTGCTTTGGCGTCTATTGCCCTGCAAGTCGTCTCACCCTCTTGCCAGGCGCAGACTTCTCCACGGAGAGCGGCCCGGTAGCTTTCATCTCTCAGAGCGGCGGTCATGCTCAGGAGATCGCCCGCGAGGCTTCGGGATCGGGCATCCGATTTAGTAAGGTCATTAGCTACGGTAATGCCTGCGATTTGAACGAGGTTGATTTTTTGGAATACCTGGCCCACGATCCCGAAACCAGGATCATCGCCGCCTATATGGAGGGTCCCAAGAATGGACAGCGCTTTATGAAGCTTGTTCAACAGGTCTCCAAGACCAAGCCGGTGCTAATCTGGAAGGTAGGGCTTACTAGAGAAGGAGCACAGGCGGTAAGTTCTCATACAGCTTCTCTCGGTGGTGAGGAGGCTACCTGGGGTGCTTTCTTTAAACAAACTGGCGCTGTGCGAGTGGAAAGCAAGGAAGAGCTTATCGACACCATAATGGCCCTTTTACACCTGCCTCCATCTACCGGTCGGCGAGTGGCCGTAATCGGTGGTGGCGGTGGCATGAGTGTAACTGCCGCCGATGCATGCAGCCATGTTGGGCTTAGCGTCCCCTCTTTCCCCCCTGAAATCGTCGAACAGCTAAGGCAAGTGCTCCCACCAGCGGGAACCGGCATCAGAAATCCGGTCGATGTGGGCGCTCCGGTGATCCCCCCACAGATGTTTCAGAAGGTTATGGAGATCGCCGCCAGTGTAGAAAACATAGATACAATAATTGCCACTCAGGCGCTACATCTTTTTGTAAGTAGCAAAATTAAAGGCTTAGGTGGCACCGGTAGCATGCTGCCCAAAGATTCCCTCGACATCCCAGTTACCATCAATAGGAAGTCTGGAAAGCCAGTAATAATGGTGCTTCCCTTAGGTAGTACCGGGTCGGATAGTTTAGGTGTGGAACAGGTGAGAAGGGAATTCCGCGAGTTCTATATCAGTCATGGAATTCCTGTTTATCCTACCATGGAGCGGGCAGCGAGAGCGGTAGCCCATGTAGTCAAATATTATGAGGCTGCAAGGGCCCTTTCCAGCTCGGCCTAGTATGGATATTACTATCACCAATTGTTT
>Ga0307432_1001040_pt1 | contig 18003 bp, 13 predicted proteins | sample SalMarWE160150MG_FD_202158 | JGI IMG/M metagenome (GOLD analysis project Ga0307432, IMG submission 202158) | Salt marsh sediment microbial communities from the Plum Island Ecosystem LTER, Massachusetts, United States - WE1603-150 | ecosystem: Environmental > Aquatic > Marine > Intertidal zone >...
GAATATTTTTCAAAAAATGATTTAACCTGGCTCTTGGTAAAGTTTTTGTGTAATTGATTGGATCTTATAAATGGCCAGCAATCTACTTTATTAAGGATACCGGGAAATTATAACATATTTTAATAGTTTATAAATTTGTATCCTATACAACGAGAACAGGGGAGAAAATATGGAATACAAAAAAAGCAAAATTAAAATCTTGATTATTGCCATATCGATTGTCGGTTTAGCAATTTTATTTGGGATTTATAGCTTTACCGTTGTTCCAATTCAACAAGTGGAGGAGCTGAAGCTCAGCGAAAAATTCGATCCGAAAGCCTTTGTAGATGGGATATGGGAGAGCAAGATCATTCCCACCATTGAGGAAAAAGCGGTTGATTTGTCTCTGGTGCTGGGAAAAATGAAACCTGATGATAGTGGTTTTACCTCGATAGATAGCCTTATTCCCATTACTAACAATTACGGTCTGATCACAGTAGGAGAAGCCCATGTTTATATTGTTAAAGGACAAGGCAAGGTGGTCAATGTTAATACCAAGACCAGCATTGGAACACTCGAACTCTTGCTTGATGGATATACAGGTCCTATCAAAGTCAAATTTTACATTGGTCCGCGGATCCCAAGCGATGAGAGTTCGGTGCGAGATGCTGTGGGCTTTATCAATTTTGGAGATTTCAGAGAGCAAACCGAGTATGGCAAAGTCGGTTTGGAAATCAACAAACGCAGCATGAGTCAAGTTGACATTTCACCCGACAAAGATACTTTGCAAGGCAAAACGATTAGTTTCCATGGAGCATTTATGATCCGCACCTTTAATTTGACCAAAATCGATATGAAGGAAATTAAAATTGTCCCAATCCAAATAGATATCGTGAAGGTAATACAATGAGTAAACCAGCAATTGTTAGTAACTCTTCTGGCCCTGATACAGGTGTGATCCTGCGTACCGAGAACATTACCAAGGTGTTCCCTGGCACAGTAGCGTTGGATCAGGTGAATTACAACATATATCAGGGCAAGATTAACGTTCTGGTTGGGGAAAACGGAGCTGGAAAATCAACATTAATGAAAATACTGGTTGGTAATGAGCAATGTACGAAGGGGAGAGTCATCTTAGAGGGAGAAGAAATCCGCGTACGGTCACCTGAAGATGCGTTGCGCCATGGGATTGGCATCATTTACCAGGAACTTGATTTATGTCCCAACATGAGTATAGCCGAGAACATTTTCCTGGCGCGTGAGGTCGTCCGTCGTGGCATAATTGATAAGAAAACTCAGCAACAACGCACCCGCGAGTTAATCCAGCGCCTGGAACACAAAATTGACCCAAACACCCTGGTGAGTGACTTGCGCATTGGCGCTCAGCAGATTGTGACAATTGCCAAGGCACTATCACAAGATACACGCATTCTGGTTATGGATGAGCCTACCTCGGCCTTGAGTACTAATGAAGTCAAAGTACTTTTCCGCGTCATTTACGAGCTTAAGTCACATGGAATCACAATAGTCTACATTTCACACAAATTGGACGAAGTACTGCAAATTGGTGATTGCATTACTGTGCTACGCGATGGGCGCTTGGTAGCCGAAGAAGTTGTAAAAAATGTCGATCTGCACTGGGTTATTGAAAAAATGATAGGTAGAAAGTTAGAGACACTGTTCACACGTAAAAGGCACAAGATTGGTAAAGTGCTGCTTCGAGTGGAGGACATAACCTTACCCAGGGTTGGTGGAGGCTATGTGGTTAATCATGCCTCTTTCGAGTTGCACAAAGGTGAGATCCTGGGCATTTTCGGTATGAAGGGTGCCGGTAGGTCCGAGATGTTAGAATGCCTGGTAGGCGCCAACCCTCGAGCGACAGGTAAAATTTTACTCAAAGGTCAAGACATTGGGGGCAATACGACATTAAAACGTATTCAAGCAGGACTTGTGTTGGTACCGGAAGACCGACAGCGAGATGGTCTTGTGCTAACGTTATCTGTAGCTCATAACATGATCCTGGCAAGCTTAAAAAAATACCTCAACCGTTTTCGGTTATTTCTGGTCAGGAAGAAAGAGGAGAAAGCTGTCAACACCTTGATCAAGGAATTGTCTATCAGAGTTGCTGATCCTAGAAATCTTGTCGTATCGCTCAGTGGCGGCAACCAGCAGAAAGTTGTTGTAGCTAAGGGTTTGCTCACAAGTCCCAAGGTACTGATGCTAGATGAACCGACGCGAGGCATCGACGTCGGTGCAAAACATGAGGTATTTGAAATTATGGAGAGTTTAGCCGCTCAAGGATACGGAATCCTGTTCGTCTCATCTGAGTTAAAGGAGATCCTGGCAATGTCGGATCGTATCCTGGTAATGTCAAAAGGTACAATTACCGGTGAATTTACGAGAGAAGAAGCGACTGATGCGAAGTTGATTAATGCATCAGTTGTTGGTAATGGGTTATCAAATGAAGATAAACAATAATAAATAGGAGGTAAATCAAAGATGAGTGAAGGTAAAGCTACCAAGACGAAGCAATTACAATATATCACTAAGACGGATATCCTACAGTTGATTTTACGCGGGCGGGTGTTCCTTGCACTGATTATAGTTGTTACAGTGTTTGCATTAGTCTCACCGGGATTCCTGAAGATAGCGAACATTATTATCATGTCGAAACATGTAGCAATCTTTGCGATATTGGGAATCGGTATGACATTTGTAATCTTGTCTGCTGGAATCGATCTCTCCGTAGGCTCAATTGCTGGTCTGTCTGCAATGATTGCCGGTGGCTTGATAAATGAGGGCATCCAGCTGCCCCAGTTTGGAGTGATCATATACCCAAATATCTGGATGGTTATCATTATTACGCTGCTTGTAGGAATATTAATGGGTGCCATCAATGGTGTGGTGATTACTCGTTTCAAGGTAGCTCCCTTCATCGCAACCCTTGGGATGTTGTACATAGCACGCGGTTTTGCCGGATTGCGCAACAATGGTTACACCTTTTCTAACTTAATTGGTAAGCCTGAATTTGGTAATACAGGTTTCGAGCAATTGGGCGCGAGCAACTTTTTAGGTGTTGACTACTCTATCTGGATTATGTTGGTCTTTGCGTTGGTGGCTTACTTCGTCACGACGCGACTACCTTTTGGCCGCCATGTGTATGCGGTTGGCGGCAATCGGCGTGCCGCTGCACTCTCCGGTGTGCGTACCAATCGAACTGAAACTATAGTCTATATGATCAGCGGTTTCTGCTCGGCTATGGTAGGGCTGATTATCGCCTCACAATTGGTAGCTGCTCATCCGGCAACTGGTACAGCCTTTGAATTGACCGCCATTGCCGCAGTTGTTCTCGGAGGAACTTCCTTAATGGGTGGTCGCGGCAGTATCGGCGGTACAATAATTGGTGCCTTCGTCATCGGAGTACTGAGCGATGGGCTGGTCATATTAGGCTTTTCCACATTCTTACAGAATATAATTAAAGGTATAGTGATTGTGGCAGCAGTGGTCATCGACCAGATCCAGATAAGCATGCAGGAGCGCATTGCATTACAGCGACAAGAGTTAAAATAACCACTTTATAACTAGAAGTATTATAAAAATCTTAGGCTTCACGAAATTAAAGAAGTTAATTTTTGCCCTCCACCTCTCTAAAAAAAAGGGAAAAAAAGGGAAAAAATACCTTTTAAAACCCGCATCTATAAAGGGTTTTGGAGCTGGAGAGCAGATTAAAAAAAGGTGTCCTTGAAAACCGTTGGTAGTTAAGGGTTTTAAAATTTCGTGAAGGACACAATATTAAAAAAAGAAGGGGGTGATCACGAACTAAAATGTATTTAGTTGATTGCATGTGATTAACATAATTTTATTAAATTAAATGGAGGTACAGAAAAGTGATAAAGAAAGGTTTATTAATAATTCTTATTGGTATTTTGTTAATATCGTTTGGAATATTTGCACAAGCAGAGTCTAAAACGATAGCTGTAATTGTGCCACCGGTGGAAAATCCCTTCTTTGGAACGATGCAGGTAATAGCTGCAGCCAAGGCTGAGGAGCTGGGTTACAAAACAATCAAGCTGGTCCATGATGACGATGCCAATAAACAAATGGAGTTGTTCGAGACCGTTATTGCCCAGGGTGTGGTAGCGATAATTCTAGATAATGCCGGGGCTGATGCCACCGTGGCAGCGGTTCAGAAGGCCAAGGATGCCAACATTGGCTGTTTCCTGGTGGACCGAGAGATTACCAAGGAAGGTGTGGCAATATCCCAGATTATATCCAATAACTACCAGGGTGCTACCATCTTAGCAGAGTACTTTGTAGAGTTAATGGGTGAGAAAGGTAAATTCGTCGAGCTAACAGGGAGGGATACTGATACCAATGCTCACATCCGCTCGCAGGGTTATCATGACGTTCTCGATCAGATTCCGGGTATGGAGATGGTTGCCCAGCAGACAGCCAACTGGAGCCAGACGGAAGGCTATAGCGTAATGGAGACTCTCCTTCAGCAACATCCGGAGACTAAGGGTGTGATCTGTGGCAATGATACTATGGCTCTGGGCGCTCAAGCTGCCTTGTTGACAGCTGGAAGAGCCGATGTGATTTGTGTTGGGTTCGATGGCAGTGATGATGCCATTGAGTCCATTATGAAAGGTGAATTAAAGGCTACATCACTACAGCCAGTGGCTGAGATGGCTACACAGGCTGCTATCCAAGCCGACAAGTGGATCAAAACTGGCAAAACAGGTAAACCCGAGAAACAATCCATCGACATGGTATTGCTTACACCGGAGAATGCTGACCAATATGAGAAATTTGCCCCAAAGCCGAAAGAATAGACTGAGAAATAGGAGTAACTGAGGATGGAGGTGGTGCAAATACTTTGAGTAAAAGTATGCGTTACCACCTCCATCATAGTTATCTTCCGTCACGGGTGCACTTACTATCGGGGTGTTGGGTGTTGGAAGTGTTTAAGAAAGGAGTGAATATAAAAGATATGAAAGATAGTTGTATTACCTTTGGGGTTATTATTGGAACAAGAGGCATTTTTAATCCTCAACTGGCTCACGGCGACAAAAAGATACTTTTAAAGACTTTAGATTCTCTGGGATATAGGAGTATAATACTTCCCGAAGGGGAGACTCCTTCAGGAAACATTGAAACTTATCAAGATGCAAAAAAATGTGCCTCTCTATTTAAGAAAAACCAAGATAAAATCAACGGTATTCTGGTGATTCTTCCAAATTTTGGAGATGAACTAGGGATTGTGAATAGCATTATCCTCTCAGGCCTTAATGTTCCCATTTTGGTACAGGCTTCCTGTGATGAAATAGACAAGGTATCAGTTAGCGAAAGACGGGATTCCTTCTGCGGTAAGATCTCGGTTTGTAATAATTTTGTTCAGTATGGAATTCCCTTTACTGATACTATTTTTCATACTGAAAATGTTGATAGTCCCGAATTTAAAACCGACCTGGATAGATTCGCATGGGTATGTAGAATAGTTGGTGGACTAAAAAATGCTCGGTTAGGGGCAATAGGAACACGTCCTGCTGCTTTTCAAACTGTGCGATTTAGTGAAAAAATACTACAGGATTTTGGAGTTACCGTTGTTCCTATAGATCTTTCAGAAATTTTAGCTGTAGCTGGTAAAATTGACGCAGAAAAAGCAGCCTCGAAAGTAGATGAAATAAAGAATTATGGTCGGATTCCTTCAAGAATCCGGGACGATAGTATTTTGAAGCAGGCTCGCTTTAGTCTTGCGGTTGAAGAGTTTATTGAAAAAAATGAGCTTATTGCGGGAGCTATCCAGTGTTGGGATAGCCTGCAATATAATTATGGTTGTGCAGCTTGTCTAACCATGAGTATGCTTAGCGAGAGAGGGATTCCTTTTGCCTGTGAGATGGATATCACCGGTGCTTTAAGCATGCTTTGTCTACAATTGGCATCTGGTAATGCCTCGGCCCTTCTGGATTGGAATAACAATTATGGGAGTAATCCTAATAAATGTGTCTGCACACATTGCAGCAATTTTCCCAAGAGCTTTATGGATAATAATGTAGAAATTTCCGAGCTGGATATTCTTGGCGCAACGATTGGCCGGGATAGATGTTTTGGTGCCATTAAAGGGCGTGTTGCATCCGGAGATTTTACCTTCTTTAGAGTCTCTACAGATGATAGAAAAGGGTACATAAAGAGCTATACCGGAGAAGGGAAGTTTACAGATGACCCATTTCCTATGGACGGGGGAATTGCAGTAACAGAGGTAAAAAATCTCCAAAAAATAATGAAGTATATTTGCAGTGAAGGATTTGAGCACCATGTTGCCATGGTCAGGGGTAATGTTGCTGATATCCTTGAAGAAGCTGCTAAATATTTAAAGTGGAAAATTAATAACTTCCAACAGTAATTTTACTTAAATTTAATTTTCTTTATAATTATTTGAACATAATCAATCAGGTGGAAATACCGAAAACATAATGAGTTTAGAAAATCTTAAAGAAAAATGGAATTCATTTGGTTGGAATGTTCTGGTCGAAGATGGTAATAACATTAAAAAAATGATAGATATATTTAAAAAAATACCGATAGCAAAGGAAAAGCCCCATTTAATAATAGCTAATACAATTAAAGGGAAGGGAGTACCCTTTATTGAAAATGATACAAAATGGCACCATAAAGTACCTAACCAAGATCAATTAAAAGATGCATTGGAGACATTAGATTCCTTGCTAAAGAAAGGTTTCAATATATAAAGGAACACTAATATACCATAGCAGTATTATCCTATAAAGGTGGTGAAGAAAATGTAGAATTTGAATGTAGATTCACAGATTCATCATGAAATTTATGAGGATTTTAGATGAATTTAGCAAAAAATCTGCGTAAATATTTTAGACGCAGATTTTGGGTATTAAAATTAAGGGAGGATTATTAAAATGAAACGTTTTAAAAAAGTTGTTGTTCTGGTTTTGTGTTTGGTATTGGCTTTGAGCCTTGTCGTGCAAGCTGCAGAAGAAGTGATTACTTTGGAGGTTGCAGTAGAGCAGCCTGAATATGAGGCTCAGTGCATAGCCATATGGGACATATTTTTAGAAGATAATCCTAATATCACAATGGAGTTCTCTTCCTACAATGAAGATGCACTACCTGCATTAGCTGCAAGGATTGCAGGCGGAGACCCGCTTGACATAGATGAAAGGCGTTATGCTACTTCAGATAATTATGAACAGTGGGTGAATTTGCTAGACATCGATTTTCAGTACTGGGATTATTTTAATTATGATGCTAAAAACGCTTGGGCAGAGGCACGTGGTGTTCCTGACTATTGTCCTCTTGTCTGGCCTTTTGCCGGTTTGCTTGCTTCATTTATATATGATGCAGGTGCAATGGAAGCAGCGGCAATTGATATGTCTAATCTCACAACATGGGAAGAAGTTGACGCGATGCTTGTGGAATTAAAAGCCTATGTTGACCAAGATTCAAAACTTGAATATGTTATTTCTACCGGAATGCATCCTTGGTGTTGGCCTGTACTGCTAGCAAATCCTATTATGACTTCATTAGATGCAGATGCACAGGAAAAGATATATAAGCTTGCATCAGGTGAAACAGCATGGACAAATATGGACGAAAACGAAAACCCATGGGTACTATTCTTTAAATGGTTAAAAGATTATTACGATAAAGGTTATTTCCCCGAAAATTTCTGGGAAATAACATGGGATGATTATGAAGCAGGAATGGTTGCTAAGACTTCCATATTGACAATCCATGGTCCTTGGTTGTGGGATAAACTCGAAACAGCAGATCCTGAAATTCAATTATCAGGATTCCCATTCCCAGCTAATAGTAAAGGTAATTATATAAAACTTCCATCAGATATCCTTAGTGAAGGAGTAGGTACTGGTATTTATTCAGATCCAAACAGAACTGATGCTGAAACTGAAGCTGTTGTAAAAGCATTTAATTGGTTCCATAGCCCAGAAACTGTTAAGTTGCGTTGTGAAGCTTTAAGCAAGGCGCCAAATTATGATTTAAGTTCAGTTGGCGGTGCTGATCTAGTTGGCTCACAATTCTTGTCAATAGATAAGGCAATAGAAGATGGAAAATTTGGAGATACTACTTTCGCTAGTGAAGAATTAGGATTAGATAGAGCAGACAAATGGTATATAGAAGGAGAACCTGCAATTAAAATAGGCGATGATATAATGGCACTATGGGGTCAGTATTTAAGTGAGGAGATTACATTAGAAGAGCTAATGGCAACCTATCAGCGAAGATGGGAAAATGCTTATGATGTAAAATAAATAAGTAGTTAAATTACTTATTTGTTTTTAATGTAGATATGGTGATATTGCAGTAAATTATTCTGTAATATCACCATATTATTAGAAAGACAAAGAAAATTATGTTATAAATAGTTAAATATATTGTAAAAATCAACATTAAGTCCTATTCAGAGTGAGTTAATAAAAATGAAAAACAAATTTGAAAAAATATCGGAAATTCTGTTTGTTTTACCTCAGTTAATTCTATATTTACTATTCACTATTATTCCATTTTTTATGATAATTCCTTTTATGCTCACAAATATGGTCTCTGTAAATTCGAACACTTATAGCTTTATTGGATTGGGAAATTTTAAAGAAATTTTTGGCCCTATTTATTTACCAAGTTTTACTGAAGTCGTAAGTAGGACAGCAATATTTACATTCTTTAATTATTTAACAGTTTTCATTTTTGGGCTTACACTTGCACTAATATTATATGAAAAAGTCATTAGAGCGCAAAAAGCATTTACTATTGTTATTTACCTGCCTTATGTAATCGCAGGTCTTGCTGCAGGAATGTTTATTCCCCTGCTTTTTCATCCAGATACAGGTTCCTTAAATTTATTATTAGAAAAAATTGGTTTGATAGATGGCCCAATAGACATTAGATCAAACCTTGCAACTATGATAATATTGCCCCTTTTAGTTGGGTGGAGGTATGCTGGATACAATATGGCAATTTTCCTTGTTGGTCTTTCTTCTATTCCTATAGAAACTATAGAGGCTGCAAAAATAGATGGGGCATCATATTTTCAGCGTTTGATACATGTTTATCTTCCCCAGATGGTTCCATTCATTATGCTTGCCACTATTTCTTGCCTTATAGGCTCTTTTGGCATTTTTGACGAACCTGTTGGAATGGGGGGGCTGGCAGGTAATCGAAATGCTCAGCTTTTTTCATTATATTTATACAGGATAGGAGTAAGTGGGCAAGCAAAAATAGGTACATTCAGTATGGGGATGGCAGCTTCTTTTATTGTTAATATCCCTTTAGTGGCAATCGCAATTTATCTATTGAGGTTGCAAAGGAGACTTCAATATTAAATTATTGACAAACAGGAGCATATTAAATGTTTTATGATAATTCAGGCATAAGAGGTAATATTAATAAAGCAAAAATGAGGGTGTCAAAAACAGGCTTTATTCTTCTTGCTGTTGTATATTCCATTATAACTTTGGTGCCATTTTATTTTGCATTTGTGAGGTCATTTGTGCCTTCAAAAGAAGCTGGGGAGTTACACTTATGGATTCCAGAAGATCAGGAGTTTAATCTTGATGTAAGATATGGAAATATGAGTGTATATTATAATATGGATCTGGACAAATTTAAAAAGGATCTTGGCATTGAAGATGTCAAATATATCAATCCCAATTTAACATTAAGACAAATAGGTGAAAAGTATAATATCCCTGAACAAGAAATAAAAGATTATATGGCTCCCTACTATCTGTATAATGGATGGATTGTTATTTTACAAGATAAAAGGTTTTATAAAGCGCTGTATACTACTTTCTTAATAACAATGATTAGTATAATATTGGGCGGTTTACTTGCTACAGCAACTGGATATGTTCTTGCTGGATTTAAAAAGAAATGGCATTATGGTATGTATATTCTATATATGCTTTCCATGGTAGTTCCAAGAAGCCTGATACTTCTTCCATTATACCTTATGGTCACTAGATTTCTTAACCTTGGGAATTATGGATACCTTGTGCTTGTTTTAATTTTTATACAGGGGGGATGCTTGCCTGTAATGATATTTACTGGTTACATCAGTAAATTACCTCCAGAATTAGAAGAATCTGTAAAAATGGATGGAGGAACAAGACTTACATATTATTTTAAAGTTCTTCTTCCTTTATGTAAACCAGCTTTCGCAGCTTATGCTGCTATTCATATACCGCTTTTTTGGAATGAATTACTTATGGGAATACTTTTCTTAAAAAAGTCACAATATACATTAGCGCCATATTTGCAAAATATTCAGGGAACATTTACAACAAATTATCAAGCCGTGTATGCAGCACTTGTACTATCTCTTATCCCAATTATAATTTTCTACTTAATATTCAATAATATGTTTTTAAAAGCTCAAATATCAGGTGCAGTAAAAGGATAAAAAAATATAAATTAGATCAGATGGAATTTAAAATATGGAGTTAATATAAATTGAATAAAGAAAAATTAACAATTTCCGGTTCAAAAGATTATTTTTTAAAAAATGGAAAATACTTCTTTTATCTTGCAGATTCAGTATGGACAACTTTCGTAAATATAGAATTTGATGAATGGGAAGAGTACCTTGATTATAGAAAATTACAAGGCTTTAATGTATTGCAAATCAGTATAGCCGGCCTGTTTAAAGATCCTAACAGGCATTTTTTTACTTGTGATAAAAATGGGAAACCGGATTATTATAATATTAATGATGAATACTTTAATAGGGCTGGAAAAATGCTGGAAATAGCAGTGGAAAAAGGTTTTATCCCTGCTCTTGTTGTTCTCTGGTGCCACCTTGTGGAAGATACCTGGGTTTCAATCAATGATCCAAAAAGTATTATGCCAATTGATTCAGTAAAACCATACGTGGAATATGTTGTAGAATCCTTTACAAAATACAATCCAATATACATGATAAGTGGTGATACCAACTTCTTATCTGATAAAACAAAAGAAGCTTATTTAATTGCGCTAAAAACAATAAAAGAAATGTGCCCCGACGCATTAACAACCATGCACATATGGGGTGACTCAACAGATATGCCATTAGAAATAAAAGACAGTAATTATATTGATTTTTATATGTATCAGTCCGGTCACAAAATAAAACTTCAACATTATTCATATCAATTTGCAAAAGAGTTTTATCATTCTAAAATAAAACGTCCAATTCTAAACAGCGAACCATGTTTTGAATCAGGCGGTTATTATGAAGAATATGGAAGGTTTACAGATTTTGATGTTAGAAAAGCTGTATGGCAGAGCCTTTTATCCGGAGCAAAAGCCGGTGTTGCATATGGAGCACAGGGCATATGGTCCTGGCAAAAAAAGGGCCATGTATTCCCTAATGAAAACGCTTTTAATGCAGCTTATAACTGGAAAACAGCCCTTAGATTAAAAGGGGCATGGGATTTATCGTTTGCAAAATATATTTTCGAAACTTATCATCTATTTGATATTGAGCCTGTTGATATTATTTTAAATAAAACAAAAGAAATAATAGCATCAGCTTCTAAAGATAATGAAAAAATAATCATTTACATTCCATACAGCACTAATGTATATTTAAATAAAAATCTAAAAGGATATAAATGGACATTAATAGATTTTTCTAATAAATATTTTGGAAAGCCGGATATTCGTTTAATGGAGAATAAGTCAGTAATTAAGATGTATGAGTTTAATACAGATCTGCTTATTATCGGACTTAAGTAGAAATAATGAAAAATATATTTTTTTAACTCTACGCATCCCATTCTTTTTAAAATTGAGATATTAACCTATTCACATTATCAAGAATAATGACAGTAGCATTTTTTGAGATTATCAAAGTGATAGAAGGAGAGCATTGAAGTGAAAGGAATTTGTACTGCACAAGAGAACCGCCTTATATACCGTTATGATGCCGAGATGCTTTGGATTGAGCCCTGGGGAAAGAACAGCCTTCGTGTGCGTTCAACCGCGATGGCTGATATGCCTGTGGAAAACGACTGGGCACTTCTACCACAAGCGACATGTAAAGCTGAGATCAAAATAGAGGAGAATACAGCATCAATTGTTAACGGAAAAATTACTTGCATTATTAACAAGTATGGCTTCTTAAAATTTGTCAATAGTAACCGGAATACCCTCATTCAGGAATTATGGCAAGACAGGCAGGATGAAAAAAATCACATGTCATTGATGCTGCCAGGTAGGGAGCTTCGTCCGATACCGGGAGGCCTTTACCAGGTTACAGCACGATTTAAGGCATATGATAATGAAAAAATCTTCGGAATGGGACAGAGACAAATGCCATATCTCGATGTAAAAGGATGCGATTTGGAGCTTGCACAACGCAACTCCCAGGCCAACATACCCTTTGCGCTTTCTAATCGCGGGTATGGTTTCCTGTGGAATAACCCTGCATATGGCAGGGCTACCTTTGCAAAGAATGTAACCCAATGGACTGCTGCTGTTTCCAAAGCTATGGACATTGGATCGTTGCCTGCGATACACCTGCAGAGATCGTGGGAGCATACACAGAGGTAACGGGACGCGTACCCATGATGCCGGAGTTTGCCTCCGGTTTTTGGCAGTGTAAGCTTCGATACCGCACGCAGGATGAATTACTGTCTGTTGCAAGGGAGTACAAACGTAGGGGGCTTCCAATATCAGTGATTGTTGTGGACTTTTTTCACTGGCCCAAGAAGGGTGATTGGCGCTTCGATCCTGATTACTGGCCGGATCCTGCTGCTATGGTCAAAGAACTCAAACAAATGGGTATAGAGCTTATGGTTTCAATATGGTCAACTGTTGAACCGCTTGGAATAAATTATGCTGAGATGAAGCGTAAGGGTTTGCTCACAAGAAATGACCGGGGCGTACCCGCACAGATGACCGGTCTGAGTAACGAGGTATTCTTTGATGCCACCAATCCGGAAGCACGTGAGTTTGTATTTGAGAAGGTCAAAGAAAATTACTTGAAGTATGGTATACGTGTATTCTGGCTTGATGAAGCCGAACCGGAATTTTCATCCTATGATTTTGACAATATCAGATACCATATTGGACCAAATTTAGAGGTTGGCAATATCTACCCGGTTATGTATGCTAAGGCCTTCTATGACGGTATGGTTAGGGAAGGAATTACCGATATTATCAATCTTGTCCGCTGCGCATGGGCAGGTAGCCAAAGATATGGCGTCGCTGTCTGGTCTGGTGACATACATTCCAACTTCCCGACGCTGCGTATGCAGGTATGCGCTGGATTAAACATGGGGCTTTCGGGTATCCCCTGGTGGACAACAGATATTGGAGGGTTTTTCGGTGGCGACCCGAAAGATCCAGGTTTCCGTGAACTTATCGTGAGATGGTTCCAATATGGCGTGTTCTGCCCGTTGTTCAGGCTTCACGGTTACCGCATGCCTACAGGGGAAGGGGTAGGAATCGATACGGGCATCTTTGATTTCAACATCTGTGGGCCAAATGAGGTTTGGGAATTCGGTGACGAGGCTTATGAAATCATCACCAAGTTAATGTTCATGCGTGAACGCCTGCGCCCCTATATCATGAAGCATATAGAGAAGGCGCATAAGGATGGTGATCCGGTCATGAGACCCTTGTTCTACGATTTTCCGTCCGATTATGATGCCTGGTGCATCGAAGATCAATTCATGTTTGGTCCTGACATCATGATCGCTCCTGTGATCTTCGAAGGTGCAACAAGACGGAGAGTATATCTACCCGCAGGTGCTAAATGGACAGAAGTGGATACAGGGGAAGTACATAAGGGTGGCAAATGGATAGATTGTGATGCGCCGCTCAAAGTAGTACCGATATTCATCAAAGACGGCGCTGATGTGCCAATTAAATCATAAACATAAGATAAGCCGCCTGAAAGGTGCTTTGAATTTAAGACGGTTTTACTCATAATGTCATTAGTTTACAATGCTGGTAACTGAGATGTTTGAAGATGAAAAGAAGAGGTTACCGCATGTACTGTATGGTGAAGAAAAAAAATTATATCCTACCTTTTTTGGTAGCATAGAGAAGAAGACTCAATTATTATAGAAAAAGGAAGTGATGAGTAACCATGTTTAAAATTAGAAAATTAAGATGTGAATACCTTGAAAATCCTATAGGTATAGGTGAACAAAAACCCAGGTTCAGCTGGGTTATGGATTCGGACGAAAAGAATATTTTTCAAACCTCATACAGGATTCAAGTGTCTAAAGACAATGACAGCTTCTTAAACCCCTTATGGGACAGTGAAGTGGTCGAATCTGACAATTCCGTACATGTTGAGTATAAAGGGCCGCAGCTTGGCTCGCGGATACGTTATTATTACAGAGTCAGGATTAGCAATAATAAAAACAATGAAAGCCCCTGGAGTAAAACCAATTTTTTCGAGACTGGGATTCTTGATACAAAGGAATGGCAAGCAGCTTTTATCTCATGTGATGCTACTGAAAGTCCTGAGTTTTCTTCGTTAAGCCCGCTTCTTCGTAAGGAATTCAACATAAATGAAGAATTTGTTTCTGCGCGGGTCTATGTTACGAGTCTGGGACTCTATGAACTCTGGCTGAACGGTCAGAGGGTCGGTGAAGATTTACTGACCCCCGGCTGGACTAATTATAACAAACGTCTCCAATACCAGACCTATAATGTAACAGCTATACTGAAAAAAGGTGCCAATGCTGTTGGTGCAATGCTCGGGAATGGATGGTACAAAGGGCATCTTGCTGGGTGGATGGAAGATACTAAGGAGAGGTATGGAAAAAGGACTGCTTTGTTTTTGCAGTTGCATATTACTTATTCCGATGGAAGCGAACAGGTCATTCTGTCGGATAAAAGTTGGAAAACCATTGCTGGACCCATATTAATGAGTGAATTATATCTTGGAGAATCCTATGATGCTCGCCTGGAAAGTCCTGGCTGGAACAATCCAGGGTTTAATGACACTGTTTGGGTTCCTGTTTACGAGCTTGAAGTAGATAGAGGAATCCTTGTGGCACAGGATGGCGTTCCTGTAAGAAAAATTGAATTCATCAGCCCTCAGAAAATGTTAAAAACAGCCCGTGGTGAAACGATTATCGATATGGGCCAGAATATGGTCGGTTGGGTGCGCTTCACCGTTAGAGGAGCTAAAGGCAGTCACGTGGTATTAAAACATGCCGAAGTGCTAGACAAGGACGGAAATTTTTACACAGAAAATCTCAGATTTGCAAAACAGACCATCGAATATATTCTCAAGGGTAAGGGCGAAGAATGCTTTGAACCTCATTTTACCTATCAGGGCTTCCGATATGTAAAACTTGAAGAATACCCCGGAGAGCCCAGGCTCGAAGACTTCACCGGAATTGTCATCCACTCTGTCATGAAGAAAACAGGTAATTTTGAGTGTTCCAATGATTTGATAAACCAACTCCAACGCAATATTCTTTGGAGTCAAAAAGGTAACTTTGTCGATATACCGACCGATTGCCCCCAAAGAGATGAAAGGCTTGGCTGGACCGGGGATGCACAGATTTTTGCCAGAACTGCCTGTTTCAATATGGATACAGCCCCATTTTTTAAAAAATGGCTCAGGGATTTAAAATCTGAACAATTAGAAAACGGTGGTGTTCCCTTTGTTATACCTAGCATTAATCTTGTTATGCCTCTCATTATGGAAGATAAAGATATATGTCATTCTTCCAGTGGCTGGGGGGATGCTGCGGTCATTTGTCCATGGACTTTTTACTTGTGCTATGGAGATTTGAGGATACTTGAAGACCAGTATGATAGTATGAAAGCCTGGGTCGAATATATTTACTGTCAGGCTGAAAACGGCCTGTTTTGGAATACCGGCTTCCATTTTGGAGATTGGTTGGCGCTGGATGCAAAGGAAGGCAGTTTTTTCGGAGCAACTCCAAACGACCTTGTAGCCACAGCATTTTACTCTTATTCAACGAGTATTCTCGCTAAGACGGCAGAACTTTTACAAAAAAATGAAGATGCGAAACACTATAGAGAACTACATGAAAAGATCGTCAAAACTTTCCAAAGGGAATTCTTTACCCCTTCTGGACGACTTGCAGCACCTACACAGACTGCCCATATACTGGTGTTAATGTTCAACCTGGTAAAAGGAAAAGATAGAAAACGTACCATCGATACCCTGGTCAAATACTTGGAGGAAAACAAGTGGCATCTCAATACCGGTTTCCTTGGAACACCCTATCTTTGCTACGTCCTTAGCAGTAATGGACGTACTGATGTAGCTTATAAGCTACTGTTGCAGACTGATTATCCCTCCTGGCTTTACCAGGTATCTAAAGGTGCAACTACCATCTGGGAACATTGGGATGGGATAAAGGAAGACGGTTCTTTCTGGAGTGCTGAGGTGAATTCCTTCAACCATTATGCCTATGGGTCAATAGGAGATTGGTTATACCGGGTTGTTGCAGGGATTGATACTGATGAAACAAAGGCCGGATACAAACATATCATCTTGAAACCTCAGCCCTGCCAAAAACTCGAATGGACGACCGCAGAATTTGAATCAATGTATGGCTTGATAAAAATAAAATGGTATCATGAAAACGGAATGATGCGGATGGACGTTACCGTTCCTCACAATACCACGGCCTCAGTTATGCTCCCATATGCTAAAATGGACGGACTTATGGAAAATGAAGAGACGGTAAAAAATCAACCGCTCTATTCAAAAGCAATGGAAAAGGATGCAGGAGTGGAAGTAGAATTAGGTTCAGGAACCTATTCATTCAGCTATCCATTGGATATCGATATTCTTCCTGATGTACCTACATCGATAACGGATAGGTCTCCTCAGGAGTCATAAAATTGCATAACCTACAGAAGAGGAAAAAATTGATTTTTTTAAAGAGGTAGTTAAAAAGAGTATAAGAATTCAGTGTATTTTTAGAAGAAACTTCGGTCGACTGGAGTATTATTGGAGACCCTAAAGAATTGAATATAGTTGGCTCCCATATTAGTGGCTTTAATGGCTATAGTGTTGCAATTAACTTTCTCCAAAAAGGTATAATTAAAGTTGATAAAATTGTAACCCATGAATTTCCACTCAAGGAATTTAAAGAAGTATTTAGAGTTGCTGAAAAAGGAGATGAATCAATTAAGGTAGTTCTAATACCGTAGAAATGTAATAAGGAGGAATAAGAATTGGATAGAATAAAATATTTGAAAAATAAAGCGATACAAATACGTAAAGAATTATTGCAGATGATTTTCAATGCTAAGACAGGGCATACGGGTGGATCTCTATCATCAGTAGATATATTGGTGGCACTTTATTATGAAATTATGAAAATAGATCCTAAAAATCCAAAAGGGGAATCTCGTGATAAATTTATTCTCAGTAAGGGGCATAGTGTAGAAGGATATTATACTATTCTTGCAGATTTAGGTTTTTTCCCAAAAGAGGAATTAAAAAATTATTGTAAATTTAATTCAAGATTGATAGGGCACCCAAGCGTAAAGGTACCAGGAGTAGAGATGAATACAGGATCTCTTGGGCACGGTTTATCTGTTGCTGTTGGAATGGCTCTTGTAGGAAAGATGGATAAAAAAAATTATAAAGCCTATGTGCTTATGGGAGACGGAGAATTGGCAGAAGGTTCTATATGGGAAGGAGCTATGGCAGCAAGACACTATAAATTAGATAACCTTATCGGAATTATTGATAGGAATCATTTACAAATAAGTGGAAATACCGAAAACGTAATGAGTTTAGAAAATCTTAAAGAAAAATGGAATTCATTTGGTTGGAATGTTTTTGTCGAAGATGGAAATAACATTAAAAAAATGATAGATATATTTAAAAAAATACCGACAGTAAAGGAAAGGCCCCATTTAATAATAGCTAATACAATTAAAGGTAAGGGAGTTCCCTTTATTGAAAATGATGCAAAATGGCACCATAAAGTACCTAACATAGAGCAATTGGAAAAAGCGATGAAAGAATTAGATTCC
>Ga0307432_1001044_pt1 | contig 17943 bp, 17 predicted proteins | sample SalMarWE160150MG_FD_202158 | JGI IMG/M metagenome (GOLD analysis project Ga0307432, IMG submission 202158) | Salt marsh sediment microbial communities from the Plum Island Ecosystem LTER, Massachusetts, United States - WE1603-150 | ecosystem: Environmental > Aquatic > Marine > Intertidal zone >...
TCGACCTAAGTGGCATGTCAGAAGCCACCCTCACCTTTTCCTGGTTCATTGAAAGCGGACTCGATACCGGTGAGTACCTCGCCCTCGAACTCTATAACGGTACAATATGGGTTGAGGTTGCCCGCCTTAGCGGACAAGACGGTACTGCTGGTCATGAAAACGTATGGCACGATGAGTTGATCGACCTGAGTAGCTACCTGATAAGCGGCTTCAAGCTTCGCTTCCTAGGTAACATGTCTCTTTCCAGTGAGGACGCCAATGTGGACAAGGTGAGAATAACGGGGACACTTTTGACTCCCCTTGCACCCACTCCCTCGCCTACACCAACTCTTACACCAACACCTACGCCCACACCAACACCCGTGCCGACAATCACACCTACACCTACGGCTACACCCACGCCAGCGCCTACCGCTACACCTACACCAACGCCTACTCCTACCCCAACACCTGCGCCAGTCGAACTGTTCTTCGACAGCTTCGAGGGGACTCCCGACTGTGACCTTTCCAACTGGGTGCAGGACCCCCAGAACGATTGGTTCGGCTCCACTCAGCGCGCCAAGGAAGGTACCTGTTCCGCTGAGGTTGACGGTTGGGCAGCAGATGCCACCCTCACCCTCAAAGACGCCATCGACCTAAGTGGCATGTCAGAAGCCACCCTCACCTTTTCCTGGTTCATTGAAAGCGGACTCGATACCGGTGAGTACCTCGCCCTCGAACTCTATAACGGTACAATATGGGTTGAGGTTGCCCGCCTCAGCGGACAAGACGGGACTGCTGGCCATGAAAACGTATGGCACGATGAGTTGATCGACCTGAGTAGCTACCTGATAAGCGGCTTCAAGCTCCGCTTCCGGGGTAAGATGTCTCTTTCGAGTGAGGACGCCAATGTGGATGTGGTGAGCATAACGGGGACAGCATTATCCGCACCCAAAAACGTCATGCATGTGGATAATATTGACATGGGATTGTTACCGGCGCACACCAGTAAAATGCGGCTGTTCACATCTCGTTTGTGGACTCATGCCACAGCGACGGCGACGATCGTTGATACCAATGGCGAGCCGGTTGAAGGCGTAACCGACTATGGACACTGGGAGGATGCCACCAATGACAAAGATTTCGGGACGACCAATGCTCAAGGGCAAGTAACGCTACAATCCGATCCCAAAATGCTTCCCGTACCTGGAAGGCTTTCCCCACCCAAGACAACCTTTACCTTCGTGGTTGACTCTATTGTAAGAGACGGCTGGACTTATGACCCAGACGCAAATGTAGAGACCCGTAATTCGATCACTACTTACACCACGATTCCTACACCTACGCCTACCCCAACACCCACACCTATACCGACGGCAACGCCGACTGCTACGCCAGGGCCACCCTACACACCCGAGTCAACACCCACTCCATCCCAAACACCTATCGGCACACCAACGCCTGCACCCACTTCTACGCCGACTGTCCCAGGATTCACTGGCGGCGAGGGCACTGTGCCACCAATAGGGGGCAGGCTAACAACAGAGGGTGGCAGGGTTACCCTTAGGTTCGAGGAAGGGGCATTCACTGGTAATGCTACGGTAACAATTGAGCCCATCCCCTATAGTACGTGGGGTGCACCCCCTCAAGGGTTCCGTATAGGAGATAGCTGCTTCCGCATAACGGCAATGGTCGACGGCGAATTGGTAACTGACCTCCTGGCCAAAGTGACTATCTGCGTCCGGTACTCTGCTGCCGACAGGGCTGCTGCCAACGGCAATCCTCCGCGTTTGACATTGGCATATTATGATCAGACTGACGATCAGTGGCAGATTAAGTCTTCAGATGTTCACACATCGGCTGGATCCGTTTGCACTACCACAAACCGTCTGGGCGACTGGTCTGTGCTTGCTCGAATCGTAGTTGGTGGTCTGGCATGGTGGCACTACCTGCTATTGGTAGGGGTGGGAGCTCTTGTCGTGTTCCTGTCTCATACCCCCAGAAAACAACCGCCTGAGATAAAACCTCTGGAGGAGCCTGAGCCCGAAGAGGTGACTGGGCCTGACGAAACTTGATCGCCTTTCTGAGAAGTCGATCCAATCCGCTAGGCGTGCGTGAGGATGACAGCGGATTAGACAGCGTTCAGCACGCTCACCCAATGTGAACTCCGATTCTAAAGATCGTGAGCCAGATATTTGGACAACAGTGGCATCTCCTACCTATAAAAATCCACAATCGGTCATGTGTCCACCCCTTCGCTATTGCCATGCTATGCGTCCCATCGAATCAATCTCTTATTCTCAACGTGTCATTTGCTCCCTCGTTCATTTGCCAGCATTCTGCTATAATATGGCGAAGGTAGCCATAATCAGGTAGCTCTTAGCGCAGGCATGCCATATGATGAAAACACAGTAGCATCATTGCTATGCTTCATCCCCCCCCTGGAATGGCATTTCGCCTAATACAAGTACAATAATTCAACCACCTTTGACAGAAAGGGGAGCTATGACAGAATTACACAACAGACTACGGACCTTGGTAGACTACTGGATAGACCATAACCAGGAGCACGAGGAGGAGATGCGCCAGTGGGCAGGAAAGGCTGCTCCTTTAGGGCCACAGGTGTCTGAGGCGCTACAAATGGCCGCGGCTAAACTAGCTGAAGCCACCACCAGCCTCAAGAGGGCGAGAGATGCCCTGCATGAGGCGCCTCATCAGCCCGGTTAAGCGATAGCGTTCTGATTTGGGATGTAGAAAGATGTGTCTCGTGAAGGTGTATCAAGCCGAAGAGAGCGATGAGCCACTCCTCGAGATTATCGCCTATCTAAGGCTGGAGGGCGACCATGTATAACTGGAGACCCTGTTTGAAGAAAAGGGGGGTTCCAAGAGAGGCTGATCGAGATAACCTTCGTGAGGTCGAGGATAGTTCTGCACTCGTAACTGCATCGTCTAGCGAGCCAGCCGTGCAATAAACGGAGGAAATATAATTGCGCATTGTACGCTTTGCTATCCATAATAGGGTGAAATATGGAGCGGTAGACGAGAATACTATACGTGGCCTTCGCGGCAGTCCCTTCACTCACGTTAAGGGCCCCAGCAACTCGCTTACGCTTGATGGAAGTGTATACAGGCTGCATGATGTAAGCTTACTTGCCCCCTGCTCGCCCTCCAAAGTAGTCTGCCTGGGGCTCAATTACCACAGCCATGCTGAGGAGATTAAACTACCTACGCCTAGTGTGCCGCTTATCTTCCTAAAACCATCTACAGCGGTCATCGGTCCCGATGATAAAATTGTCCTCCCTCATGATTCCAAGCGTGTGGACTATGAAGGCGAGCTGGGCGTGGTCATCGGCAAGAAGGCAAAAGAATACATACTGGGCTACACTTGTTTTAACGACGTCTCTGAACGCTTTGCCCAGAGAGAAGATGGTCAATGGACAAGGGCTAAGGGCTACGACACTTTCGCGCCGATAGGCCCATGGGTCGAGACCGATGTTGACCCGGATGACCTGAAACTAGAGACATACCTCAACGGAGACCTACGCCAGTCCTCTCGCACTAGTGACCTCATCTTTAGAGTGTCAAAGCTGGTTAACTTCGTCTCACAGGTGATGACGCTACTACCGGGTGATGTCATAGCCACAGGTACCCCATCAGGAATTGGCCCCATGAATGCGGGAGATATAGTCGAAGTCAAAATAGAGAAGATCGGCACCTTAAGGAACTTGGTTGTCAGTCAGAAGTGATGCGCATATCTGTCACCTAAGCCGCTACATGTAAAAAATCCTCCCTCCCCTGGTGGGCGAGGAAGTACAGCGGGGTTCCCCTCTGGCAGGTTTCTCGGGGTATTCCCCAAACACACATTACAGGCCAAACGGGCACAAAAACTTGCATTCTACTACCTACGATAGTAGAATATTTCTATAATATTTATGTGAATTTCTATTCGGAGGTTTGGGATGGATAAAGGGACATGGACGGTAAAAACGGGGCTTGCCCAGATGCTAAAGGGTGGCGTCATCATGGATGTGGTCACTCCGGAGCATGCGAAGATAGCTGAGGAGGCCGGGGCCTGCGCAGTTATGGCTCTGGAGCGAGTACCTGCAGATATAAGGGCTGCTGGAGGGGTCGCCCGCATGGCAGACCCCAATGTGATCTTAGCGATTATGGAGACGGTCTCAATCCCAGTGATGGCCAAATGCCGTATCGGGCACTTCGTGGAAGCTCAAGTTCTGCAGGCCCTCGGGGTGGACTTCATAGATGAGTCCGAGGTGCTCACCCCTGCCGATGAAAGCCATCATATTTGGAAGCATGACTTTAAGGTTCCATTCGTCTGTGGTTGTCGCGATCTGGGCGAGGCACTACGGAGGATCGGTGAGGGGGCGGCGATGATCAGGACCAAAGGAGAGGCAGGCACGGGGAATATCGTAGAGGCGGTGAGACACATGAGGGCGGTCATGGACGAGATCCGTAAGATAGGAAGCATGACCACCGATGAAATAGTGGCTGAGGCTAAAGAACTGGGCGCTCCTCTTGAATTGGTGATGGATATACACAAGACAGGGAGATTGCCTGTAGTAAATTATGCCGCGGGTGGGGTTGCTACCCCAGCAGACGCAGCATTGATGATGCAACTGGGCGCTGAAGGGGTCTTTGTAGGTTCGGGGATCTTCAAGTCCAGCGACCCAGAGGCAACAGCCAGAGCCATCGTCAAAACCACTACCCATTATCGCGATCCGCAGGTCATCGCCGATGTCTCCAAAGGCCTTGGAGCAGCCATGCCTGGTCTAGACATCAAGGCCATTCCCACGGATGAGCTTCTAGCTCCCAGAGGGTGGTAGTATGAAAAAGGTCGGCGTCCTGGCGCTGCAGGGTGCCTTTGCGGAACATATTAACCTCTTACGACACCTTAAAGTGGAGGCTGTCCCCATTCGTTTACCTCAAGAACTAAGGAGCCTGGATGGGCTAATCATACCCGGTGGGGAGAGTACCACCATAGCCCGATTAATGAAGGAATACGATTTGATGGCGCCAATAAGAGAGCTAGCACTTGACGGCTTCCCTATAATGGGCACGTGCGCTGGCATGGTCCTCCTGGCTAGGCAGGTTTCGGGCATAAATTCGGAAACCCTCGGGGCCATGGACATAGGTGTGAAGCGCAACGCCTTTGGCCGGCAGGTGGATAGCTTTGAGACCAACATCGAGATACCAACAATTGGTGAGCCATACTTTCATGCTGTGTTCATTCGAGCGCCGCATATTGAGCGAGTTGGTGACGGTGTGGAGGTACTAGCCAAGCTGCCTAATGGCACTGGGGTGGCCGCAAGGCAAGGGAAAATGGTGGCTTTAGCCTTCCATCCCGAACTGACCAGTGACCTCAGAATCCATGCCTACTTCATGAGCATCGTTCGTGGTGAGAGGTGAACGCCAGGAAATGATTCGGACCCTTTATCCCATCGACCTGCCACCGCTATTCCTCTCTTCTGGAAGAATGCCTCTCAACCAGGCCATAACCTGTGATAGCCTTAGCAAAAGAAGCCCAAAGTCACCAGAGGCTCTTGTTCAACACTGGCTCCCCTTGAGGATGAGGCGGCATACATGGGTCTATATTGAGCGAGTTCGCATTCAGGGTCTGGTCTCCGCTAGGAGCGGTTATGGTTCAACCGCCTGGCACGTAGATTATCTTCAAGTTGATGAGGAGCGCTGCCTCCCTCTCCTGGATAAGGTGAGCGCTGACGCCGCAAAGCAAGGGGTAAGAAAGCTTTTCCTTCGCCTCCCTTCAGATAGCCCGCTCATCGACGAGGTAAGACGTTCTGGCTTCACATCCTATAAAACTGATTACGTCTATCGCTATAACGGAAAAGGAGCACAAAGAGCCCCCGTGGCGTCAGCCCAATACCTCTTCCGCTCCATATCCAAAACTGATGATTATAGGCTCTTTGACTTGTATAGCGCCGCTGTCCCAGCCCCTGTACGCATCGCTGAAGGCATGACGCTGAAGGAATGGCAGGAAACAAGGGAGCTAGCGTCTTGGCCTGAGCAGCACAAGGAATTCGTCTTGGGAGAGAATAGTCACCTGGCGGGATGGTTGCAAATTAAGGCCATTAAAGGGACCGGCTGCTTTAATATTATGTATCATCAATTGGATGATTATGGACTTGATTTGCTAGTGAATTACGCTCTCATATGCCTCAATGGCAAGCACCCTATCTTCTGCGTCGCCTTTGCTTTTCAAGAGACTTTGTTGAGGCTCTTGGGAAAGCTGGGTCTTGAGCAAGTGGCAGAGTGTTCCACCCTGGTGAAGGAGATTGCCATTAAGGTGAGTCAACCACAGTATATGCCCATACGGGCATAGGGGAAGGCTATGTTTAAGAGAATCACTACCGATTTGGATGCCTTGTTGAACAGGTTGCCGCCCCACATCGCTCAGCCGATTCAAGAAAGGCAGGATCGTACAGAGCTTCTCGAGGTGGTCATGGACCTAGGACGCCCTCCCGAGGCCCGCTATCCTGACCAAGAGATAGTGCTAAGCGACAAGGAGGTCACTGAGGAGGATATTGAGTATGTTGCTTCCCGCATCGCCCCCTTTGGCGACGATAACCGAGCGGGTATCGAACGCACCCTTCATCGGATCTCAGCGATAAGAAACCGCAAGGGGCGCATTGTTGGCCTCACCTGTCGCGTTGGCAGAGCGGTCTTTGGCACTATAACCATTATTCAGGATCTTGTTGAATCAGGTAAGAATATCCTGCTTCTAGGCAGACCTGGCGTCGGCAAGACCACTATGCTTCGAGAGGTGGCTCGTGTCCTTGCCGACGACCTGAAGAAGCGCGTTGTCATTGTCGACACCTCCAATGAGATCGCCGGTGACGGCGATATCCCCCATCCTGCTATCGGGCATGCCCGTAGGATGCAGGTGGTCACCCCTCAGCTTCAGCATGCCGTAATGATCGAGGCGGTGGAAAACCACATGCCCGAGGTCATCGTGATCGATGAGATCGGTACCGAGCTCGAGGCTCAGGCAGCACGTACCATCGCCGAGCGTGGGGTGCAGCTTGTGGCCACCGCTCATGGAAATACACTGGACAACCTTATCATGAATCCTACCCTCTGTGACCTTATCGGCGGGATTCAGTCAGTTACTCTGGGCGATGAGGAGGCAAAAAGACGCGGCACTCAGAAATCCATCCTGGAGCGAAAGGCGCCCCCTACCTTCGACATCGTAGTCGAGATTCAAGACTGGTACCATGTGGCAATTCACTCTGCTGTCACCGCAGTGATTGATGCCATGCTCCGGGGGCGCTCCATGCCTCCGGAGGTGCGGTGGTTAGATGAGACCGCCGAGGTGAGAAGGGAGCAGATGGCGCCTCTGGAGGAAGCGACAGCAAGAAAAGTGCTTGCTGATACATCGAAGCGGATCTACCCGTTCGGCATCAACAAGAGTCGTCTCGAGCAAGTAGTTAAAAGCATGGGAGTGCCAGCAAAGGTAGTCAACAATCTTGCTGAGGCTAATCTTTTAATGACCTCGAAGAGCTACTACCGCAGAAAACCGCAGAACATCCGTGATGCCGAGTCTTCGGGCATACCTATCTATGTACTCAAGACCAACAAAATCTCGCAGATAGAGCGCTGTCTGGCCAACGTCTTTGATGTCGAAGCCCCCGACAACCCTGTAATCTTTGCCATAAAGGAAGCGGAGGAGGCCGTCGCCCAGGTAAAGGAGGGCAAGAACGCCGTAGACCTCAGCCCCCAAAACGCTTATCTAAGAATGTTGCAGCACCAGCTAGCAGATCGCTATAGCCTCTCATCGCACAGCATCGGCCGCGAGCCACGAAGAAGAGTACGTATCTTCAAAGGCTTGGCATGAGATGACTAAGTCACAATCCTAAGAGATTCAAAGGTTCGAATCCCGCCCGTGAAGATTGCACTAGCCCGACTTCTTTCCCGCCAGCAGGGCAGCTCCGAGGGCACCGACGATCTGAGGCTCAGGGGGAAGGCAGACAGCGAACCCCAGTCTTTCTTCCAGTTCTTTGACTAATGCAGGATTCCTGGCCACACCCCCAGTTAGCACTATATCCCGATATATAGTAACCTGGCTGACGAGGTCCAGTATCCTATCGGCCACTGCCCGATGCAATCCGGCCAGGATACGCTCCTTGGCCACTCCGCGGTGAATATGAGATATGACCTCAGACTCGGCGAAGACAGCGCACCGGCTGCTTACCTCCTCTGCCGTCTCCGCCTCCAGCGCCAGTTGCCCCATCTCAGCCACCGGTACTTCCATAAGGTAGGACATGGACTCAAAGAATAGACCAGAGCCGGCGGCACACTTGTCATTGGTAGCGAAAGATTGGACTTTGCCATATTCGTTTAAGCTAATGACCCGGCTGCTCTCAGCGCCCAGATTGATCACCGTTCTCGCTGTGTGGAATAACCAGATCGCACCCCGCGCTTGGCACACTACCTCCGAACTCCACTTTTGGGCGAAATCAACACCGCTGCGGCCACGGCCAGTTGCCACCACTGTAGCAAGTTCGCCCCAGTCAAGCCCAGCCGCCTCAAGTGCTTTCTCCATGGCGCGGCGAGGTTCTGAGTCCAATTCGCCTGAGCTTACTATAAGGTGGGAAAGTATGCGGGCATCTTCGAAGATAACCACCGAGGTGTTGACCGAACCGACATCGATACCACCAAACGCCATCGCGTAATCCTAGCCGCGCAGCACCTCGATGAAAGCCTCGATGTCGTCCCGCTGCGTCTCCAACTCCGCCTCCGTCTCCTCTCCACGGAAGAAGAGCACCGGCAGCCCCCTCGCCTCAAACATCTCCTTGAGGTAAGGGTATTCGTACAAGTGGCAGTCGCAGGCCTTGAGGTTGTGGATAATGACACCCTGGACCTCTGCACCAGCCAGCGTTTCCTCTACGTATTCAAAGCGGGCCTGCGGTAACATTTTACGTGGGCAGGGAATCCGTGCCAGGTATCGCTTCGCTAATGCCTCCAGCGGTTCAGCCTCATTGTCGACCGAATAAAAAAAGTATCGGCTGCCCATCGGCATATCGTCAGCTATCACCCAACCACCGCAATCCTCTATGAGCTGGAGGAAATCAGTGTCATCTAGCATGCTGGCCGATATGAAAAGCCTTACCCCATCACCAGCGGGATGGCGCTGGCCAGCTTCCTCCAGGCACTGGTCCATAAGCCTGTTATGCTCCTCCTTGGGTATGAGCATACTGGAGAGCACCATCTCCTGAAGCTCAACTCCAGAGACGAGGCCTTTTCTTCTCATTTCATAGGCTCGGTGGAGAAGGTCACGGTTGCGGTTATAGACGTCAATGGCCTGCTTCAACGATTCGCTGGATATACTATTGCCCGAAATCTCCTCCAGCGATCTCTGAAACCTGGCAAGATTCTCGCGGAAGAACTCCACTCCATGGTTACTGATCCTTTGTGGCACCTCGAGGAAATAAACGTTGGGAATAGCGGTATTCAACTTCCACGCCCCATGCATAGCCCGGATCATATCGCACACATTAGGCACTATTACACCGTCCAGATAATCATAGCGACCCTTGAGTGCCTGGTCCAGGCAACTCGTGGGGTAAGGGCACACATTGGTCGGGAAATGGAGATTGCCCTCGCTAGCCTCCTCATGCTCCCCCAATATCCTGACCGGCAGCATCCCAGCAGCGTAGATCAGCTCTTCGGGCACATCGCAGCAGAAGACGCCGATAACCTTCTTACCCATCCGCTCCTTCCACGCCCTGGCTTCATCATGTCGATCCTTTCGCAATCGCCCTAAGCTCTCTATCATCTGTCCTCCTATTTGCGACCGCTGAGCATCCTCTCAATAAAGGCATCCAGCCTGGTTTTTATCTGTCCTTCGGAGTAGGTGCGTTCGTCGGCCATGTCACACTCGATGCTCAGGTTAGGTATTTCATGCCGGTCCAGAACGTTCTTGAGTTCTGGCTGCAATACGTACATTAAGCGGCAAGAGGGGTTGAAAGCCAGTATAACCCCATCTACGTGGTAGTCTCGAACGATGTCAAGGGTAATCTCCGCCCTCTGCTCGATATCGTCGGCGTATGGTCTGCGCATGGTGGAAGAGATAGCCATATCCTTTATCGGGTCCTTGTGCTGAGATGGCAGACTCTTCTGGTAGCGAAAATAGGCGTTCTCGATAGCAACCACCCCACCAAATTCCTCGAAGTAATTAAGCAGGGCCATGTTGTACCAGAATGGAAGCCCACTCCATAAAAGCCGGAACTTCTCCTCGGGGACTATGCCTATCTTCTTTTCGATGCGCTCCGAGACCTCGCTGTGCAGCCGCTGGTAGAATTCGTCGCACTCCTTGGTACCCGTTAAGTACATACCGGGCCAGACTATGGTGTAAGCGTCTCCTGCACCCATGGGCGAGGGTATGGCCTTCCTCATCTCGAATATATCCACCTGTATGTCATGGGAGCGGCGGGCAAGGTCAAGCTTTTCCCTCAGCTTGTCTCGGTCAAGCTTTGTCCCTGTCTGCTCCTCGATGAAGGCAACAAAGTCCTCAAGTTGCGATTCGGAATAGATAACGTTGACGTCCTCTGTACAGCCTCCCTGGGGCTGGTACGGAGCATCAAGAACGTAGACAGGCAGGTTAAGAGTGCGGCCCATGGTGGCAAACCAGCCCATCCGCGAGTCGCAGCTATAGCTGTTCACCACCAGAAAGTCGGGCTTGGCTACGCCACCATAGGGTGCCTCTGGCGCCTCTTCTCCCCCCAACAAATAGCCCATGAGGATACGGGCGTAACCGCAGACATCCTGGCTAAAGCCCGCCCTTTCCCCAGCACGGCAGAACCCGGAGGACAGCCGCTTGGCGGCACAGACGGTGGCGTAGTTCTCCAGGTACACGGCGTTTATGTCCATCGCTTCCAGTATCTCCGAAGGTATGCCATTGCTGCACCAAGCCACCTTCCGATTCGTACCTTGCTGCAACGACTCGGCATAGTACTTCTTGCGCAGCGCCGGTACCTCTAGAGTGGTCTGAAGGTGTTTCTTGGCACTGGTTGACGTCACCATATCGCTTACTCCTTCCCCAACATAATTCTTTCCCGAGCAAACAGAGCAGCTCCCAACGCCCCCACAATCTGAGGCTCCTCGGGCAACAAAGCACTTAATCCAACCCGTTCCTCTATCTTACGCACCACCGCTATATTCTTGCCTATGCCCCCACTTATCACTAAGTCGGGCTCTACCCCTATCCCACGCAGCAGATTGTAGACCCTGGCGGCTATGGCGCTGTGGAGCCCGGCGAGCACGTCCCGCCTGTCCTTACCCTCCCGGATCAGAGATGTAACCTCGGACTTAGCGAAAACAGCGCAGGTGCTGTTGATTCTCAACTCAGCCTTGGCCTCCAGCGATAGCTCGCTCATCTCATCCAGGGAAATTCCCATCACCCGGGCCATCAGTTCCAGGAACCTTCCCGTGCCCGCTGCGCACTTGTCGTTCATCGTGAAATTCTCCAGGTGCCCCGCCGCATCGCACCGGATCGCCTTGCAGTCCTGACCCCCCATATCCAATATAGTCCTGACCGATGGGAAAAGCCAGTTCGCTCCACGGGCGTGACAGCTTAGCTCGGTAACCGTCTCCTGCGCGAAGGGAACAATGACTCTCCCATAGCCAGTGGCCACGATATATCCTATCTCTGAGGCGGATAGTTTCGCCCGTTCCAGCGCCTCGTCCAAGGTGCGGCACGCCGAGTTTGCGCTCTCCGCTCCAGTATTAATGAGGCTGTGACATAAAATATCATCGCCGTTTAGGAGCACCGCCTTCGATGTGGAAGACCCTATATCTACCCCCGCTGCTATCACTTTTCAACCCCAATTACCATATTAACAGCCCAATATAAATTGTCAACAAAATCGCCTTTGCGGGAACTATGGTATGCTAAGCCTTCACAGCTAATGAATCAAATGATACAATACAGCATCAGTCGCCAGCCGCAAAGTAAGGCGCACATATTCAACTGCCTAGCATGAGGTAACAATTGGCCCTATTCATCACATTTGAAGGCGGGGAGGGCTCAGGCAAGAGCACACAGGCGAAAGCACTATGCAAACGGCTCTTGAGTCTGAATATACCAACCCTACTGACGCACGAGCCCGGGGGTACGCCCCTGGGCAATAGCCTGCGCCGCTGGCTCAAGGGAGAGGATGAGATAGACCCCACCACCGAGCTTCTACTTTTTAATGCCTCCCGCGCCCATCTTGTCTCTCGAGTGATTCGCCCCGCTCTGGAAAAGGGAACTGTAGTTATCTGCGATCGCTTCGCCGAATCTACCATCGCCTACCAAGGCTATGCCCGCGGCCTTGATTTGAACCTAATCGAAACGGTCAACAACATCGCCACGCAGGGGCTGAAGCCCGACCTTATCGTCTTTCTGGATATCCATGTGGACCAGGGGCTGGCACGAAAAGGAATAAGAGACCGCTTCGAGCGAGAGGGTATCGCCTTTCACCAGCGGGTGAGAAGTGGCTACCTGGAGATGGCAAACAATGACCCCGAGCGCTGGCTGGTTATCGATGGTTCTTTGCCCAAAAAAAACATACAGAGCCTCATATGGCAACGGCTGGAGCCGCTTCTAAGGCCACGCTAACATTTACTTTTTCAACTGTAGGAACCGATCCCATTCGAACCGCAGGAACTACCAGGCGTTGTTTCAGCCAAGATACAAGGCAGGTATCAACTCATCTCAGGGTGCGTAAATGAGCAAACAAATCCTCCCTCCCTCGAAGAGTCTTCGACTTGGCGGGAGGGATCCTTCCTTGGAAGGAGAGAGAGGGGGACTTCCACCCTCACCCTTCGACAAGCTCAGGTCGAACGTCTTAACCACTCAAAAGCAGCAATTCCATCCCCGTTCGTGGTGAGCCTGTCGAACCATGAACGTCTCTTCAACAAGCTCGTCCTGACCGCCACGAGATTCTTCCCCTTCACTCTGTTAAAGGTCAGAATTATAAGAAGTACTTTGGCGGAATGTAGCACCGCCTTTCTGTTACAATGCACTAGAGGCAAAAGGAGTAAGTCTATTTAAGAACCGGGGTAGGTTGGAGCCCTTCCGCAGAAGGGCTCCAACCACGCCTAGAGCACCCGGATATATTCGGGGTAGGCTACTCTGTTATCATAGTTGCCTGATAAATCAGGCAACTACAAAGGCTGAGGTTTAGAGAGTAAGTTTCCTAGTCTTGCCTTCTGCATTTACACCTAATACAGCACCCCGACACGTCGGTGCGCTGCGTTGCTAAAATAAACAGCCAAAAAGGAGTTGAAAAAGTGGGAAAAGGTATGTTATAATAAAAAATCAGAGTGTGAAGAGCACTTGAACCTTTAAATCCAGTCCAGCGAGGCTGGCAAGGGGAAGAAGTTGTACAAGTCATTAAGTTTAATAGAACGGATATTCTCAGTCCCCTTGCCAGTAATACAGCAAGGGGGCTTTTATGTCTGATAAAGTTGTCCTAACCGATGAAGATATCCACCGTATTATTACTCGCATCGCACATGAGATTGTGGAACGCAACCATGGGTGCGACGGTATGGTATTTATCGGCTTGCACACCCGCGGCGTTCCGCTAGCAACAAGAATTGCCTCAAACATAAAGGAATTTGAAAAGGCAGACATTCCCATAGGTGCTCTGGATATCAGCCTCTATCGTGATGATGTTTCCTCTCTAACCAAGCAGCCTCCAGTTCACCCCACCATAATACCAACAGACATATCAGACAAATGTGTAATTCTGGTCGATGACGTCCTCTATACTGGACGCAGCATTCGTGCTGCAATGGATGCAGTTATCGATTTTGGGCGGCCCTGCAACATACAGTTAGCGGTGCTCGTTGACCGTGGTCATCGCGAACTCCCTATTCGCGCCGACTATGTCGGAAAGAATATGCCTACTTCGAATTATGAAGAGGTCGAGGTACGGCTAAAAGAAACTGATGGCAGAGATGAAGTAGCCATCGTAAAAGCTATGGGCGAGCGACAGCCCACCGCAAGATAGACAGCATTTTCAGGGGGTAATTCGTCATGCCATTCGCTGGAAGAGACCTGGTCTCAATAACTGACTTCACCAATCAAGAGATTGAGGCTGTTTTAGACCTGGCCGATCAAATGGATTCTGCTCTTAAGAAGGGCATGGAGATAGAGCTTTGCAAAGGAAAAGATATGGCTACATTGTTCTACGAACCCAGCACGCGTACGCGGGGTTCTTTTGAGAGAGCAATGCATAAATTGGGCGGGACAGTAATAAGCTTTGCCGAAGCTAAGGTGATGTCGTCAGCAGCCAAGGGAGAGACGATTGCCGACACGGTGCGGGTGTTAAAAAGCTATGCCGACATTATCGTCATCAGGCATCCTTGGGAGGGAGCTGCCAAAGTAGCCGCCGATTACGCCGACGTGCCGGTAATAAACGCTGGCGACGGCAGCCATGAACACCCCACCCAGACTTTGTGCGACCTATACACCCTTAAAAAAGAGAAAGGGAGGCTTAAAGGTCTAACCGTTCTCCTGTGGGGTGATCTCAAGTATGGAAGAACGGTGCATTCGCTAATATATGCACTGGCTAGATTCGGAGCGGAGGTTCTCTGCGCCCCACTGCAGGGTCTGGATGTACCTGGCCCCGTTCTCAGAAGAATACACTCAGAGTACAACTACATTCCGGAAAGGGTCAAACCTGACGACATGACGTCAATGATTGGGGAAGTAGATGCATTCTATATAGCCCCATTCAAACCCTATAATTTGGCGCTATGGTCGGATTTTGATTCTAGCCCTTGTCCTGAGATTAATATCAGGGAAGCGCTTGGAAAAGCTGATGCAATATATGTAACCAGGGTTCAAAACGAGAGAAGAGATAGACCTGCTGATACGGAATCGGAGGGAGGGTATCCCACAGTAGACAGCAAATTCCTCAGCCAGCTTAAGAAAAAGACCCTGGTCATGCATCCCCTGCCACGGGTAAATGAGCTTGCCTACGAACTCGACGATTATCCGACAAGCGTCTACTTTCAACAGGCTGCATACGGCGTGCCGATTAGAATGGCACTGACGGCTCTACTGCTTGGGGCTAGCAGCATCGAGATACCTGAAAGGACTGGCGTATCTGGCCAGGTGATGGCCTATAGCAAGTATAAACAGGTCATTGGTGTGAAATGCCCCAACGCAAACTGCGTATCGAACCTCGAATCCCGCTACCTTGTGCCCAAACTGAACATGCTTAAGCGAAATGTCGGTGAACCCTTGACACTCAGATGTACCTATTGTGACCATGAAACACATCCACCATATATCGCCAGCTCAGAATGGCATCAAGGTCTTTTAAAGAACAAGAAATACTATAGCTCCGATAGCTTCATGCTTGACCGTATCAGACCGGAGAACCTGATAATTTTCGATTCTGAGAAGGAAGCTCAGGCCCACGGGTTCATGCCCAGCAAGCGAACTGCCAAGCAACGCAACGGGGGTGATGCCACGTGAAGCCGCTCTTAATTCTCGGCGGACGCATCATCGACCCCAGCCAGGGGATTGATATGGTTGGCGACCTTCTCATTGCTGAGGGGAGAATCGCCCAAATTGGCCGGGTAAGCCCTCCCGATGAGCCCCGCTCTGTCATTCACGCCGAGGGAATGGTTGTATCCCCAGGTTTTATCGACCTGCACTGCCACCTGAGAGAGCCGGGTTTTGAGGAGAAAGAGACCATCGTCACTGGCACCCGCGCCGCAGCGAGTGGAGGCTTTACCACTATCTGCTGCATGCCCAACACCGAGCCCCCAATCGACACCAGGGCGACGGTGGAATTCATCAAAGAGAAGGCAGCTTCTGAAGGAGCAGTTCGGGTGCTGCCTATAGGGTGTATCACCAAAGGGCGAAAGGGCGAGGAGATAGTGAATATGGATGAGCTTGCCGAGGCAGGGGTGGTCGCTCTTAGCGATGACGGAAATCCGGTAAGCAACGCGCAAGTGATGCTCCAGGCTCTGGAACATAGCCGTCATTTCAACCTGTTTCTCAGCGACCATTGTGAAGATATATCGCTCAGCGCCCGAGGCGTGATGAACGAAGGATTAGTGTCAGCAAAGCTGGGGCTTAAGGGCATCCCTGCCGCTGCCGAGGAGGTCATGGTCGCCCGTGACATAGACCTGGCTGAGGCTACAGGAGCGAGGGTGCATATCGCTCATGCCAGTACCGCTGGCTCGGTTGACCTCATTCGGCGCGCCAAGGAAAAGGGAATCGCCGTTACCGCCGAGGTTACCCCACACCATTTGACCATGACCGAGGAAAGCGTTATCGGCTATAACACTAATGCCAAGATGTATCCACCGCTGAGGACTGCACAGGACGTGGAGGCATTGATAACCGGGCTCAACGATGGAGTGATAGATGCCATCGCCACCGACCACGCACCCCATACTTATGCGGACAAGCAATGCGACTTTAATATGGCCGCCTTCGGCATCAGCGTCCTGGAGACGGCGCTGGGAAGCCTTATCGCCCTGGTTCATCATAAAAAGATAGATTTGGTGACACTAATATCGAAACTAACGTCGGAGCCAGCGAAAATTTTGCAAAATAGCGAAATAGGAACACTGAAGGCAGGCGCCTGCGCCGATGTAACTATATTCGACCCGCAGGCGGAATGGTTTGTTGACCCCGCTGCATTCGCTTCCCAAGGCAAGAACACCCCCTTAGCTGGCAAACGCCTAAGGGGTAAGGTGATGGCCACTATCTACGGCGGTAATGTTGTATATAAGGATGATGCTTTGAGAATCGATATAATGCAATACCAGGCAGGGCCGCGAATTGAATAAAAAGGCATTCCTAGTACTGGAGGATGGCTCGGCATATGAGGGCTATTCCTTTGGTGCCGACGCCCCCGCCTACGGCGAGGTGGTGTTTAATACCAGCATGACCGGTTATCAGGAGATGCTCACCGACCCCTCATACGCTGGTCAGATTGTGGTACCTACCTATCCTCTCATCGGGAACTACGGCGTGAACTCCGATGACGCCCAATCCAATCGCATACAGGTGGCCGGCTTTGTGGTGCGCGAGGAATGCCATCTACCAAGCCACTGGAACTCCCATACTACCCTACATGAATATCTGCTCTCAAGCGGAATTCCAGGGATCGTCGGCGTCGATACCAGAGCCATCACCCGCCGCCTGCGCGTGGCTGGGGTTATGATGGGAATGATCACCAGCAAGCCGCATGAGGAGGCTCGTCAGCAGCTTTCCAAGATGCCCCGCTATGACGATATCGACTTCGTGCAGCAGGTGAGCACCGAGAACATATACCGCTGGGAATGCACCGCAGGGCAAGACGCTCCACATCATATCGTAGTGGTCGATTGTGGCCTCAAGTTCAGCATCCTGCACCATCTGTGCCAGCTCGGCTGCAACTGTACCGTTGTCCCCTCAACCACCTCGGCGGAGGACATTCTAGGTTTGAAGCCTGATGGCGTCGTGCTCTCGCCAGGCCCAGGCGACCCCGACCTGCCATATCTGGAAAAAACAGTGGGTGGCCTTCTGGGGAGGAAGCCGATAATGGGCATCTGTCTTGGCCACCAGCTCATCGCCCGCGCCTTTGGCGGCAAGACCTATAAGCTCAAGTTTGGCCACAGGGGGGCAAACCACCCCGTTCGCGACCTGGAGACGGGGAAGGTGAACATAACCTCCCAGAATCACGGGTTTGCCGTGGATGCAGATAGCTTGAAGGGTGGGCTCGAGGTTAGCCACATAAACCTCAACGATGGCACGGTGGAGGGGGTCAGGCACCGCGAGCTACCGCTACTTTCGATTCAATATCACTCCGAGGCCTCCCCCGGCCCGCGAGACACCGTCAGCGCCTTCGAACGCTTCCTGGAGATGGTGATGGAGCAATAAAATGTTACTAACCCATATTGAACAATATGTCGATGTAGCGCGAGGCTTTAGCCTCG
>Ga0307432_1001045_pt1 | contig 17937 bp, 16 predicted proteins | sample SalMarWE160150MG_FD_202158 | JGI IMG/M metagenome (GOLD analysis project Ga0307432, IMG submission 202158) | Salt marsh sediment microbial communities from the Plum Island Ecosystem LTER, Massachusetts, United States - WE1603-150 | ecosystem: Environmental > Aquatic > Marine > Intertidal zone >...
CGGTCGGAGCTTCTTAACTCCTTTTCTGCTATTTCACATTGAGCCACTGCCTCAGAGCAACTGTAAGCGGTGTTTGAAACATAGATTTCTTTTACCATGCTAACCTGGATTTTAGGAATATAATTGCTTCGTGAATCCTCGTTAATACTGAACCCTAATTGCTGATAGCCTTTCATTTCTTCTCCTCTCGTTAAAATAAACATTTGCTTTGCTACCAGCGTTAAGATTGAAGGTTCTGCTTTGAGTCAATGGTGGAGTTTTGAAGGTTTTGTAAAAATGAGAGGGATAAATAGCCTGCGGTTTATGCTCGCAAGACAAAAACAACCTTGACTTTAAAAAGCAGGTTCTGAGATAAGCTCCCGCGTTAAAAAAAAGAATGTTTGCCAACTCGGGGCTTTTTTAAAGAAGCGACCAGCTTTGATAAAAGCCAGCTGATATTAAAAAAGGGGGTTAGGGGTGTGGGGCAAAGAATGCCGGAAAATATACCAAGATACTTTAAAAGACATTGTGCCGTTTATAAATTAAACTCTCGTTAATAAAAGAGAACATTTGTAAATTGGGGCTTTTTAACTTTCGCTGTTTTTGAAAAAAACAATTCGTTAAAAAGGGGGGATGGGGTGTGGGGTGAAGAAGTTTTTTAAAACGAGGCTTATCAGTCAATTTTTTTTGCAAATTTTGCTGTTTTTAAATAATTAGATAATATTTAGTAGGTCTTCTTTACTATTTAGCTTCATCAGATTTCCAGTGTTTTTCCTTGAAAAGTTATTTAACTTTCTTAAGTTAATAAAGTATGTGTAAAATATCTTTCGTTTTGCAAATTTAGCAAGTTCTTTGTTTCTTTTATCTACCCAAAAATTTAAAAGTTTAAATATTTTATCATATGCCACATATAGTGCTAATAGGTATATAAAGGGTAAATACAAAAAAGTTAGAGCGGGAGGTAATAAAAAAATAAAAAGATTATTAATGGTCAAAAAACTCTTAAAGTCGCTGAATATAGCAAAAATAGCAGAAATGAGAAGATAAAAACCCGCAATTGCTAATACAGGATTCAATACTTTTGAGACCTGCGAATATTCTTTTTTAATTTTTGAATATTCAATTAGTATATAAATAACAGAAAGTACCGGAAGCATAATAAACTCAATTTTCAGACTAAATACATGTAGGTTAATAATGAAGCCAAGAAGCCCAATTGTAAAAGCTAGCTTAAAATTATCTAATATCGCCTTTTTAAAATATTCTTGATTTTTATTTACTTCATCAACATTAAGCCATACCACGAAAGCTGTTCCAAAAAACCATGCTATTGTAACGAACAACATTGATATATTCCAAAACCCTATTTTATAAAATATAACAATCATAAGGGCTACGTACGCAAACATCGCAAATAAAGGAACTATGACGAATTTTGAAAATAAAAATTTTAGTATACTTGGAATCGCCCTTAATATTGCCATTCGTACGTCTTTTTTAATCATGGCCAAAATTAAAATGAGGAAAATCCAGATAATTATTGCTTTTTCTCTATTGTTTAATAATTTTAAATAGAAATACATATTAACCATTAATTGAACCCTTTAAATGATTTCATACCGTTTTCAACGTCAATGTTAGCCAGGGTGATGTAGATTGTTGTGGTGCTGATGTCTGAATGGCCTAGAATGCGCCTCAAGGTTTCAATATCTTTTGTTTGTTTGTAATATTGCGTGGCATATGTATGACGCAATGTATGGGGTGAAACTCTTTTACTTAGTCCGGCTTTTTGAGCGTATCTTTTAACCATTTGTTGGAGATACCGGATAGAAAGTTTTTTGCCTTTTAGGGTAGAGAAGAAAAAATTGCTTTCCGGTCTTTTTTTCCTCCAGCTGTCAAACAAGTCAGTTAAATACTCTGGAATGGCAAGATCGCGGTCTTTATTGCCCTTGCCGCTCTCTATTCTTAATTTGCCTTTAGTTAAATTAATGTTGCCGGGTCTTAGATTAACAACTTCAGAAACTCGAAGTCCGCAGTGAAGCATTAAAGATATCATGGCCTTGTTTCTTAGCCCGGAGGGATATCTTTTGTTGGGTTGTTTTAATAAATTTTGAGCTTCTTCCGGCTCTAAAATGATTGGTAGCTTTTTTCTGGGCATTTTTTGCTAATATACTACATATTATACATATTAAGCGTAGTATATAACAGGGTTTTGGGGGTGTCAAGTATAAAGCGAACTATATAGCAAAATATTGGAAGCTATCTAGGCTTGAAGATTTTAAGTAAGTTTCAGCAAGATATAGTAATTATTGAGTCGACTGATAAAAGCTATTAAACCAGCCGACTCATTGTTTTTTAGCCGAGGTCAATTATAACATCTTCGCAGTTTGAGCACTTAACCTGACTGTAGCCTTTGAAGTAGTCATAATTATCGTAGTTGCCTTTCATCAGATTTTCCTCGACCTCTTCCGGGGTGCAGTTTCCGAAATCGTAATCATGGGTGATGTCTACTCCCTTGATGTAAAACTTCGTACTTCCGCACTTCCCGCACTTCATCTTTTGGTTTGTTGTTACCTTTAGCATTTTCTTTCCTTTCTCTCTAACAATAATTTGCTTCCGCACAAGCGGAACAAAAAAGAGAAGGTTCTTGCTGTAGTCAAGGTGGAGATTTTACGGTTACTCACAGAGGAATTGAGAGGGATAAATAGCAAGGCGGTTTATGCTCGCAAAGGAAAATACGACCTTTACGGAAGAAAGGTTCTGCGTATGATCTTTTCTAGGAAGCAAATAAATCCGGATAAAAGGCTTTTGAAATGAGCTATCATTTTGAAAAAATGAAGCTCTCTCATGCTGCAGGCATGGGAGGAAGGTCTTGAAGAATGAAAGTCCTTATAAGCGTTAGTGAATTTGAAAAGGGGTTTGGGGCGGGGTTAAAAAAATTTTGTTAACAAATTTGTAAACAGAAATATTTTACTTAATAGTTTCAAATTCTTTGACGATATTTTGCTTATAGTTATTGCTGAAATATCTTTCTCTTGTTTCTTTCATAACTTCCTTATAATCTCTGCCGTAGTTTTGAGAGCTTGTCTTTTTAATGCTGCTTAAAGTTCTTTTATTAAAGCCCTGGTCTAGAACTTCAATGGTTTTTATAAGAGTGGCTTTTCTCTGTTTGGAAACAACATAAGCAAGCCTTGAGGCCAGTTTTCTTTTATCAAGATCCTGAACGTATTTTTCAATGTCTTCATATAAAGGATAATAAACCGGATATTGGTTTTCTGTCTTGGCTTCTTGTTTTATTTTTTCGCCATGGGGCAAGAAGATTCTTTTCGCTTGAAGCTCCGCGTCTGAGCGATCAAGGCCAAAACAAACCAATGTGCCAACATTGCCCAGGGCGCCTCTCATCCGCTCGTCAAGCTGGCTTAATTGCTGATGGGCCAAGACAAGGTATAAATGCCTTTTTCTGGCTTCCGCTAAGGTCCGGCTGAAAGTTTTTGAACCGCCTTCAGTTGATACAAATAGCTGAAATTCATCCAGGTATTCAAAAAAGTCTTTTTTCGTTCTTCTTGCCATGGCGGCCTGCTGTATCAGAGTTGTAATAAAGCCGCCAAAAAGTTTTGCCGACAGCTCGCTTAAATAAGACAAATCAACAATTAAAATTTTGCCTTCGTCCATTATTTCCCGGAAATTAATAGTTGATTTCAGCTGGCCGAAAATGTTTCTTATCCGGACACTGCCGGTGATTCTTGAGATTTTATTTAAAGTAGATTCAACTCTTATGGCCTGTTCGTTTTTAGGCCATTTGTCAAAGCGATTTTTGAAAAACTGATGAACGGCCGGATCTTCCGTTTTAGTTAAAAGATTGTCCCTGTATAACTTGTCAGTAATAAGCCTGGGCATTTCTATAATGCTCAAATTGTTTTCCATTAAAACCATCATTGAGTTAAACATGATATCTTCAAAGACCGGCGCGTTTTCCAATTCCCAGCTCCTCTTAAAAACTTCAATAATATCGTTGGCGTGTTCCGCCGGATCCTCGCCTTTCTGAAGCTCTAAAAGGTTTATTCCAGGACTGTAGTCTCTTCTTGACGGATTAATGTACACAATTCTGTCGATGTTACTCTGCATTTTAAAGTAACCTTGAGTACCAAGATAAGACAACACATCGTCGGCCAGATTGCCATGAGGGTCAATAAGGGCAATACCGCGATTAAAGACGATATCTTGGTAAAGCATATGTTCCAGAAGCTTGCTTTTGCCTTTGCCGGTAGTGCCGATAACGTGCATATGATCATAGCGGTCGCTGATACGGATTTTATAAGGCAGATTAAGTAAAAAAGGGCTGACGCTACCTAAAACAATGTAGTCTTTTTTATTAAATGGTAAAAGCAGTGGTAAGAGATCTTTGAGGGACATAGCTTATTATAACTCTTTAAGAAATCAAAAACCCCGAGATATCTTTCGCCATAGCAGTAAGCCTTAGGCTAATAAACATCTTGGGGTCCGTGTCCTGGACTTTCCACAGGGACTCTCCAAAGAAGCGGCTTACTCATTGCTTTCTTTCGTCCGCAAATTTCAGCAGGTTTGAGAGGTTGCCTGAGTTTCCTTTTCCGGGACTATACTTATTTTATCAAACGACCAAGAAAAGCGGCAAGGTGAACTTTTTGTATCATAACCATCATTAATATTAAATATGAAGCCCCAGAATGCCCCTATAAGCCACGAAAAAGGTTAAGGTATACATCTGATAACCCCAAACTAAACATTAAAATTTTACCAGCCTGGTTAGGCTGTTGGTTGCCGAATCTTTCCAGATATTGTCAAAAAGCACATTGTTGTCTTTTATCCGTTTAAAAGTCGTAAAAAGGAAAAAATCAGAATAATCTACACCCTTGGTTGTTTTTAAAAGATTGTTAAGCCTTTCCGGCGTAGTAGTAGCAACTAAAATTCGCAGGGACTCTGACTTAAATCTTTTGTAATATTTGCCTGACCTTATATATTCCACATAGCCCTTGACTTTATCGCGCCAGCGGCGGTTGGTTTCAGTAGCTCTGTCAACTTCTAGAAAATAACAGGCTCTATTTTTTTGTCCCCTAATTTCAAAAAAAGCGTCCGGAGTAATCGGCAGGGCTTTGCCTGAATCTTCCGGGTCCTCAACTTTTTCCTTCCAGGTCTTAATCTCCCACTCCGGTACCCATGATAATGCATAATTCTTATTTTCCCTGACTCCGCTGATAAAAGTTATCCTAACATCATTTATGGCCAGAACATGACCAATGAAAAAATCCGCTACTTTGTTTCTTTTTTCAGTCCATTTGATGTCTTTTAAATCAGCGCCGTCATGAGTATGCTCAATCAGTTCTTTCCCTTTTCTTGAAAGGCAGTAAATCCTTTTGGCTGAGCCATAGCCGGTAGGGACAGGTTTTTGGAGAGCGGATAAATAGCCGTTATGGTATAAAAGCGCCAGCCTTCTCCGACAGGCTGTCATCGAGCCTTCGCTGAATTCCAAGAGCTTAATCTGGTCGCTGGTCAAAAAGCGTAGCTTATAAACCCACCCGATAATCCTTTTATCCCTTTCTGTAAGAATCATCGGCGGCGGAGCTTTAGCTTTTTTATATCTTGGAAGTCTTTGCCTTAAACTTTTAACCATTATTCAATTTTACCACTAGGCTTTCCGGATTTTTCACCAGGCAGGCTTTTCCATTGACCATAAGGCTTTTTGCCTGTGTCCGCTTCAGCCCGGGCACAAATTAGGTAGTTCTTCCACATTTGGACTTCGTCATTGCCTCTAATAAACGAGCCTACTTCAACAACATATTTCCTGCCTGATGAGCTGTACTCAATGTTTATAACTGATCGGTAGCCCTTCCAGATTGACGGGGTGATACTTGTCAAAAAGAAGTTAAAAGAGCCCGGTTTTCCAAACTTATCGTCTATGCTGGTTTTGGTAGTAGTGATGTCTATTAAGGGAATCTTATATTCAACCGGCCGGAAGCTGGGCAAGATAATGCCTATGTAAGGATCTTTCTGAGTGCCGCTGATAATCAGATAAACAAATCGTGCGTGAGGCAGGGCTGGATGCCCTCCGATATATTCTCCCCTAGTGGCTAGAATGACATCTTCCCTAAAAGCAATACTGGCTAAATCCCGGCGCGTGCTTAAAAAATCCCAGACAAGGTCAACAATAAAGAAAATAGATAAAGCAAAAATAAAAATAAGAAAAATAAACTCAAAAAAAACAGCTGCTCCGGACACGAAATTCAAGAGGCCTAAAACAAATTTCAAACCGGAAGAAACCCCTGCACTCATAATTGAACCAAAAAGGCTATTGGAAGAAGACAGGCCCGTAAGAGCGCGGCCGCCGTAATTAATCAGCCAGAGAACAAAAGTAAAAAAAGAATAAATTAGAAACAAAAAATCAGAGACAATGACAAAGACAAATCGGTCCAGAACCGTCATCCTCAACCACCAGCGGACCATCCTGGTAGTTGATAGCTTGTGATTCCATTTTGTTAATGACCAAAGCATAAAATCTCCTTTCTATTTTAATTGGTTTTTAAATCTTTTTTAGCAAGTTTATTAAAATTATTTACACAAGTTTCTATAAGCTGATAATTTTTCCTGTAATATTCTGATAAAATTTTGCTAAAATTATCTCCTATAAATTCTGTCTGTCTGTTGTAATAATTATTTTCCAAATCTTTAATTAATGACCCTAACTCTTTAGACACTTCTTTAGATATAATAAAAGCTCCGCCAGCTTTGGTTATCTTCAGTGAATCTAAGCGTCTTCTGTATTCATTACCAAGTGTCTCGCTGCGGTGATTGTCTAATATTTTTTTCCCACTTTCTAATTCAGCGCGTACTTCTTCAACACAGAAAGAAAGTTTTGCTAAATCCCTAGAGATAGCAGAATAATTTTTAGACTTTTTCTCCCACCATTTTTTGGAGTAAAAGTGTTTAAGTGTTACTATAGCTGCACCAGCAACTATCAAGGCTGGAATTAATCCAATTATTAAGTTCTTCCAAAAATCACACCAAGTCATTTTTTTCTCCTTTTATTTTTTCAAAAGCCGTAGGTGTAGTAAAAATTTCTGCATTGCTCATTTTTGTTTTAATGTCATCTTCCACTTCTCCCCTGTTTCGGGCCAACCTTCTTGAATTTTCTATTATATCTTCAGCCATATCCGGATTTTTAATCTTTGTAATCGGTTCGGTCGCTATATAATGCTCAACCAGGCGGCCGCCTTTAACCAGTTTGCACCAGCATTCGTAATTAGGCAGGTTTGAAAGCCTGTTGGCCATTTCCTGGGCCACATCGGAGTAAAGCCTTGGCTTGCCTTTGACAATAATGTATTCTCCCCTGTCGCCTGTCCTGAAAACACCTTTTTGGCTGGTTCTGTAAAGCTTTGGCTGTGATTCCAGGTCCGGCTCAGGCGGCGTGTTGTCAAACTGAACCGCCAGCTCAAGGCTGTCCTTGCCGGTAATCCGGAAAAAGATAAAATTACCCACGTTTAAGGTTGAGCCGCGGTTAAGATAATCCAGCTGGTCCCGGTACTGATGAGCCACCATGGTGTCTATGGCAAACTTTCTGGCTTCGCTTTGAAGCGTGGGAAAAGATTCAGTCGCAAAGGAATGATATTCGTCAACAATCAGGTGAAACTGCCGGCGGTTTTCCTGATCTATTTCCGCTCTTGATAAAGCGGCAATCAGGATTTTGCCGACCAGAACACTTCCTAATAAACTTGAGTTGTCCTCGCCGATTTTACCCTTGGCCAGATTGACCAGAAGGATTTTCCCCTGGTTCATGATGTCCTTCAGGCTGAAACTGCTCTTAGGCTGGCTAACAATGTTCCTGATCAGGGAATTGACCAGGAATCGTCCGATTTTGTTAAACGAGCTCGCCAGCCATTCTTGAGCGTCTTTGTATTTTTTAGGGAAAATCTTCTCCCAGTACTGGGTGATAATCGGGTCCTTCACATTTTCCAGCATTTTGAGCCGGTAAATCTGGCTGCTTAAGACCAAATGAAGGTCAAGCAGAGTTGAGCCCGGATTGTATAAAACAACCAAGATGGCGTGCCTCAGGATATCCTCCAGCCTTGGCCCCCAGCTTTGCTCGTAAAGTTTTTTGAAAGTGCCGACAATCTCAGAGCAGACCAGGTCGACTATTCTGGGGTCATTGATATCCGGACACTCAAAAAGGTTCAAGCCAAAAGGATAATCGATGTCGGCCGGATTAAAGTAAATGACGTCTTTCTTGCGGTGTTTAGGCATTAAGGCTAAGAGTGCCTCAACGGCGTCGCCGTGAGGATCCAAGAAGCAAAGGCCGTCGCCTGCCTCAGCGTCGGACAAAGCGGTATTCATCAGCAGGATTGTTTTGCCGGTGCCGTTGACCCCGGCGATATATGTTCCCTGGCGCCTGTTTTCCGGAGAGAGTTCAACCGGAGATTTTGTTTCATTGTCAACGCCCAGACGAAGCAAAACCACCTGCTTTCTTTCCACAAAATAATAATAGACAAGCCGTGTATTTAAAATCCATTTTATAGAATAAAACACTAATCGGCAAAGGAAATCTCAATAAACTTTTGCCCTGGCTTGGCTATACATAAAACCCGAGCTGTATTTCTTTTACCATTCATTTTCCTGCGAGGGCTTTATTCTAAACTTGCCGTTAGGCAAGGAGCGGCTGGCGGAATGGAGGGTCAGGGGGGAAATGCCGCCATAGCCGCAAGGGTGTCGGGCGAACGCCCGACTGCAGACCTTTAGCAAGGCGAAGCCGCAGCGGTCGACGGAGTCCGCTTTAGCGGACGAAGTGAACCCTCGTTCAAAAACGAAAGTTTTTGGCGAGGGCGAAAAGGTATGCAGTCGGGGGGTGAAAATATACTTTTTTCAAGCCCCGACACCCGCCAAGCCAGCAAATAGTGTCTGATTGCGCTGTTTCCAAAAAAGCGAATAAGATTTTTAACCAAGCAAAAGTATAGTAAAAAAGGAAACAGCAAAGCAGATAAACGGGCAAAATTATTGATAAAGGTCAAGTAAGTTAATCAATAAGAGATAATTTTGTGGCAATCAGACCGAAAAGGCTGGCGCTCTTTCCCCCCTGCTCTTAAACTCCGGAAAGATCTAAAACTATGTTTTTCGAAAAACAAGGGTAAAAGAAACATTTCAATTAAGCTCTAAAAAGGTCCAGTCTTTCCAGTCATGAGGATTGTAATAATAAACTTCTTTACTATTAAGTCTCCAATTATTTTCAACCGGAGTTATAATACCACCCAAAAGTTTTTTACCTTTTTTACGCTGTTCTTTAATGTATTTAGCCAAACCTTCGGCTCTGGGTTTAGCTTCTTCTGCAGTTCTTCCTTTTTTAGTATCAAATAAGCCAATGGTTCCATCAGTTAATTGAACAACAAAATCAATGTAAAAGGCTGCTTTCTTGCCATATTTATCAATATATGGAATAGCAAAGAAATTAATCTCACCATAGCCATTTTTAAACCACCATTTGACTTTCTTTGCGCTATCAAGAGACTTTAAAAAATCAACTTCTGTTTTGCTATCTTCCTCGTAATCGTCTGCTGGTCTATCTTGGCCACTACCTGAGAATCTTGCATAATACGGCTTCATTATAGATTTTTTATAATCCTTCATTTTATATTTACTGTTATAACTTAAAATTTTAGGAACATTCCAAATAAGCATTTCAATAGCTCTATCTTTTTCTTGTTCTACAACTGTTCTTTTGTATTCTTCTCTGGTTAGAGCAAGCGCTTTGGTTATCTTTTCAATATTTTTAGAATTTAAAACAACTTTATAAAATTCTATATCATCATTCTCAAACTTAAATTCTTGGGTGAAAAATTTATTTAGTGCACTTTTAATTCTTCCCATTGAATCGACTGGTGCAAACTCACCGGTGCTTGCTTTGCAAAATAAATCATAATAAGTTTGTATTTCCATCTCGGGTGAAGAATAGAACATACTAGAATGTTCAATCTCTTTGGCCTTATCAATATTTATGACTTTGCCGTCTACAATGATTTCTCTTGATATTTCACGCGAATTTGTATCTATCTTTGCTTTTAAATTTATATCTCTAGCAGTTTGTAGAAAAATTTTACTGAACTCGCCAGATAGCCTCGTTTTTTCTCTTTGGCGTTTAAAGTGAATAGAGGGTAAATTAACATCTTTATAAGACTTGCTGTCTCTTTCAGAATGATAAATTGTTAAATACTCCTTGGCTATCTCTCCCACAATTTGAATATCACCAAGGTTTGTAAAAACATAGCCTTTGTTTAGCTCTGGGTGATCTTCATAATGATGAAACTCGGGCATTCTCATTATCCGGCCTACAGTTTGAATTAGAAAAACTTTTTCTTTTGTCTCCCTAAAAATAACAAGCATGTGAGCTCGTGGGCAGTCCCAGCCTAAAGCGATTGCTTGCTTAAAGATTAAAACTTCAACCTCATTTGTTGGTTTTTCAATATTTACTAAGTTCGGAGTTTTATTTTCAGCTAACCAAATTGCCATTTTGCCATTATCTTCTGTGATGTCATATTTCCTTTTTAAAATTCTTTCAACTTCTGTTAAAACGTCTTTATCAAGATCGTTTATACCTCTTTGTAAATTAGGTAACTGAACAAGAATAAGCGGATTAATATTACTACCTTCTACTTTATAGGCTTCAAAAAGTTCTTTTCTTTTTTCTATGGCCGCATCCAAAACCATCTCGCGGCTGCTTTTCCCATTAACTTTGAATTTTCTAAATTCCGGATTAATCGCTATTTCTTTTTTAATCATTCCCTCGGCAATTACTTTTTCAAAATGAACTTTTACATGAGCGTCGGGGTTTTTAAAAATGGGAGTAGCGGAAACCTCAAGAGTTGTTTTGGCTCCAATATCATTCTTAATTTGCGTAGATTTTTCTGATATTGCAGTGTGATGGCTTTCATCAATAATTAGAATAATTATCTGGCCTAGAGCTTTTGTGTTTTCAATAATATTAGATAAGTTTTTGCCTTTTTCATTATCACGAATGTAAATATTGTAGTCTTTGTTAATACTTTCCCAATTTAGAAATAAGATTTCATTTTGCTTAATATGGTTTTCTTCCAACTCATCAAATTCAGAATAAACAAAATCATTAGGGAAGTGTTTATCTAGACTTTTTTTGCTTTGGCCATGTAGGTCTCTAACTGAAATCCAAATAAAAGAAAAAGTTTTGCCATCCTCTCTGTCAATTGGGTTGACGAGTCTTTTGAGAAGCTCGCCGACCATTATTGTCTTCCCGGAACCTGTTGGAGCTTCAAAAATACAAACTTTGTTTCCCTCTAATTCCAGCAGTTCATTAACTTCGTTTTTTAACTTTTCGATAGCTTCTTCTTGATAATTTTTAAGTACTAAGCCTAGATAATTCTTACTCATAATTATTTTTTAAAAATCTCTCTATAAACTTTTAATATAATTTCAGGTATGGGTTCAAGCTTGTGTTTGTTTTTAAAATCTTCAAACTCTTTTTCTGGTGGCGCCTCATTATAAGAGAAGCAGTAAATTATAAACTCGCCATTTAATTTATTAACCGCTTTTTTAAAATCATCTATAGAGTCTTCATCAAAAACTATGCCAAGATATTTATTATCTTTTTTATAAATTCTGAAACTTAATTCCTTGTCTTCGATAAGATCAAAGAAATCTTCCCGCATACAAATCATTTCTGCGGAATTATTAACTAAATCTCTTTTGTTTTTATCTGTGGGTTGTGCTCCAACAAAATCAGTTTTTAGATATTTAAGATTCCCGCCCAATCCATCGATTTTTTCATTTTTTAGGTTTTGGTATCCTTTAATAACTTTACTAATGCGCGGATAGCAAACTTTTGTACAAATATTATTTTCATTATTTGTGCAAAGGATAAAACTTCTATGCCCTCCATCTTCTTTGTTTGCTTCTAAAACGGCGTGGCCCGTTGTGCCAGAACCAGCCATAAAATCAAGCACGACACTATTTTTGTCGGTTGTTAGCTCCAGTATCCGCCGCATGAGAGAAACCGGCTTCGGATTATTGAATTTCTTTTCGCCCAAAATATCTTCTAACTCCTGTGTTCCGTTAGTAGTTGTTCCGACATCATCCCAAATTGATTTTGGGGTCAACCCTTTTCCCATTGCATCACTCAAAAATCTTTTGCGTGATGGTTTGCCTTTGCCATTCTTACCAAAAACAATTCTATTGTCTTTAAGTAATTTAATATATTCTTCTTCCAATACGGCCCAATGGCGGCCTTTTACTGGATAATAGATGTTGCCCGTCTTCGGGTTCTTAATCGCGTAAGACAGATTTTTTCGTACTCCTGCGGCCTCAAACGGATCGGCAACCCAACGCCCTCTTAAATCATCGTCGGGATTTGAAAACTTTTCTTCTTGTGCTGGAAGTTTGAATTTATTACTCTTTTTTATAACTTCTCTCAACACATCAATATCTTTTGCATATAAAAGAGTGTGATTGTGGTTTAGGGAAACAATCGCATCGCTTGAAACAGATTTTCTTGAGTTCCAGATTACATCAATAATAAAATTCTTCTCATTAAAAATTTCATCGGTAAGTAGTTTAAGTTGAGCAAATTCGTTATCATCAATACTTATGAACATCACGCCGTCTTTTTTGAGAAGGTTTTTTGCTAAAGTTAATCTCTTTTCCATAAAGGTTAAATATTTGGAATGTCGCCATGGGTCTTCTTTGTCTACATAATTATCATTAAAAATAAAATCTTTATTACCAGTGTTATAGGGTGGGTCTATATAAATAACATCAATTTTATTTTTATGAGTAAAGTTAAGAACGGCAAGCGAGTGATAATTATCCCCCTCAATAAGCAAATTTACTGTTCTTTCTTTGTTTGTTAAAATTTCTTTAACTTTGACTTCTTTCAGAACCGGAAATTTATTTGGAGTAAAATTTTCAGGAACATTCTCCCAATTCACAAAAGCGTCAATCAGTTCTTGAGAGTTCTTTTTGTCCCATACAAGGCCATATTTTTTCTTCTTAAGGCTTTCAAGCTCGTCTATTAGTTCTTCTTTGGTATAACTAACATATTTATCATGTTTATTCATAAATATTATTGCCTATTAATTGTCTATTTATATACTTATTTTTTGATGTCTAGGTTTATATTGTGTTCTAGTGCTTTGCTTTGAATTACACTGGTAAATAAAGCTGCCTTGCTTTTCCTTACTCGGCCGGATAGAAAAGCGTCCTTAACTTCACTAAGGGCTTGGAAAATTAAATGTTCAGGCATAATATCAACAACCTTTCGATAAAAGCCTAAAGAATGATCATCATTAAGTTGTTCAGCTAAATCTTTGGCAAAAAATTCCTTTTCCGGCGTTCTTTTCTTCTTAATTAAAATGGCGTTTTCTTTAACGTTATTTAAATGGTTATTGTTTAACGATTGGTTCTTGTTAGTGTGACGGTTTCGCCATGTGGCAGAATCGTCACATGGACCTTGTGATGTTTTCGTCACATGGTTGTTTTTAGGTTCATTATTGATTGATTTCTCAAAAATCTTAACTTGCGCCACCGGTAAAATTGTGTAGCGGACATTTTCCCAGGTCCCGCATTTATTCCTTAGTCTAACGGCTTTAACAACCGGTTTGCCGTCAAATCTAAACCTTAAAAGGCTTTGAATTCGTCGGTTGGCTGTTTCCCGGCTAATACCTAAATCCCGGGCGATCTGGTCCTGGCTAGGATAACAATCGCCGTTTTCATCCATGTATAAAGCCAAAGCAATTAGGGTTTTAAACTCCCTGTTTGATATCTTTTTTAAAAGTCCGGAAGTCCTGGCGGCAACAAAAAGTTTGACAAAAACCCGGTTTTCCCAGGACTGATCCAAAGTGTCGTATTCTTTTTGAATTTCAATGGTAACGAGCTTTTCGTCTTTGAATTCTTTGGAAACAGAAATGTCCTCTATCGGAAGGTTTTGCCGTGTTGTATTGTTTTTATTTTTACCAGCTTCCTTTTTCATAATAAATCAAAATTGTAATAATGTAATATTGTAATATTACCTGTAATATTAATTACTTTATTCGTTCTAATATTTTAATTAAGTCTGCTTTATTAATTTCAAGTAAGTTTTCAAACAATTTAAAAGCAATTCTTAAAACATCAGCCTGCGAAACCTTGCCTCGTTTTATCTCTTTACTTAGCCGGTAAGCAGTATCTTTTACCCATTCGATTTCTCTTTCGGTAAGCCTAAAAGTTTGGGCCATATAAGCCGGCTCCCGAAGTTCTTCGATTTCATCATCTGTAAATTGTAATATTGTAATATTACTTGTCATATTACTTGTAATATTGCTTAATTGTTTAGTTTCTTTCTTAGTTTTAATCATTTTGGATTTTTTGCTTTCTTGTTTTATTACTTTTAAAGGTTTATTTTTGGGTTCAATGGGTTGAGTCAGGGGAGTCGTTGAGAAAAAAGCGTCCAAGCCGTTACCGGCAGACTCTTTCAGGTTTTTAGTTAAATCATCATTATCAAAGGATAAAGGTTTTCTTTTAACCATTGATTATTTCCTCCACGATTTGATTATAAGCCTTTGAGCCCTCGTGTTCAGGATCAACAAGAATAAGCGGGGCCTTTAGATTGGGAGACTCTGTAAAACGAACAGAGTTAGTAATATATGTTCTAAACATTTTTATACCTGCATTCTGGCTTGCTTTTTCCAGAGCCTTAAAGATTTCCTGGCTGTTTAAGGTTCGTTTATCATATTTTGTCGCTAGAACTCCAAGGTAAGTTAAATCTGGGTTGGTGATAGCCCGGACCTTGGAAACTGTTTTGGCGAGCATATTCAAGCCACGTAAAGCCAAAAGCTCCATTGACATAGGGATTAACAGCTCGTCAGCGGCCGTAAAGGCGTTGATAGTCAGCATGCCTAGGCTAGGAGGGCAATCAAGAAGAATAAAATCATAACTATCAATGACCTCTCTTAATTTTCGCTTTAGGATTTGCTCAGCGGCCATAAGTTGTTTAAGCTCAACCTCAGCACCGGCCAAGTCTATGTTGGAAGGCGCCAGGTCAAAATTTTGTTTGGTTTTTATGATAACGTCCTCAAAGGTAATATCGTCATTCATCAGTACTGTGTAAACCGTTTTATTTAATGAGTCGGTAGATATTCCCAGGCTAACCGCACAACCGCCTTGCGGATCTAGGTCAACGACTAAGACTTTTTTACCCATACTCCCTAATCCGGCGGCTAGGTTAACAACTGTTGTTGTTTTGGCAACGCCACCTTTTTGGTTGGCCACGGCAATTATCCTTGTTCCTCGTCCAGCTCTGGAAACACGATTTTCAATTGCCTCTCTGGGTATACGGTATTGGCTACCGATTTTAGAGGAGGGGAGTTTACCACTTTTAATCCATCGCAATATCGTGTTAGGATGGACATTAAGCATGGTTGCAGCTTCGTCTGTATTCAGAAATAACGGTTCTTTTGCCATATTTTAGTATAGGATAGTTAATGAAATGACCTTAAAATAACTATCTGCTACTAAGTATTTAATAATGAAGAAACTTTGTCAAGAGGAAATTTGAGGGAGATTTATATAATTTTGTTTAAGTTTATTACATCGCTAGTAAAGGCCAATGCAAGTCCCGCAAGGTCGTTATCTGCAGTTATAAGAAAAAGATTTTGATAGACTTCTTTAGTAATTAAAAACCCGGCTAACTGCAAAACATCAAACGATGATTTGAGATATCCTTCACTCAATATTACTATAGATTTATTTAGTATCTCATTTGTTAATGCGATTCTTTTAGCTTGAAGAAGATCTAAAGCGAAAGAAGCCTTCAAATTATTGAATTTTGTTTCAGTAATGCTATGCTCGCCGTGTTGAGGATATTTATATAGCCTGTAAAGAACTTTTAATACTTCGCAAAAGGTAAGGCTTAAATAAAAAATTCTATTGTTTTCTTTAAAAATCTTGTCTACAAAATCCGCACCTTTTTCTCTTGTATATCTTTTAGTAAAAACACTAGACTCCAGATAGTAATCATTGTTCATCGTGTCTGATATCCAAAAGAATCTTAGTAAGTGATGGCAATTTATCGGTTATTTTTCTGACTTTTTCAATTGAGATTATATTTGACGTTGCCTCTTTAAGATATGCATCTAAACCAGCACTTCCATAATTAGGATTAGTTAATCTTTCCGGTAGTCCTATTTCTTCCTGTTCTTTTTCAATCCCAACTAACGGTATAATTTTACTAACCCAGTCATCAGCAGTTAGAGATGATTCGGCTATCAAAATATTGCCAAGAATATTTACCAAAGGAGAAAATGATTCATATTCCGGTCTTGTGTATTCAATTTTACAAGGATTTGACATATTACATCACCTTTACCCATTTTTGTGAATCGATATTTATATCAACTGCGGGCTTGTTGTCTCTTAAAGCACGCAAAGCTTTGCCGCTAAAAATAAACTGGTCAGACAAATCTGTGCTTTCTATATAAGCTCCTGAATATTTTATATCCCCAGAATCCTTTCCTGAATCAAGGAATTCCAAAGGATGGAATGGAACGCCTAGCTTCATATCTTCAGCATAAATGGCATATAAGTCCCACAGATATTTATCTAAGTTGCCGGCTGCTTTCTCAATTTTTAGGCCTAAACCAAAAGCCTCGTCTCTTGTTATCGGGTATCCATGAATACAGATATCACCGGTTAATGCATTTATAATATTTTTTATTTTTTCTGAGTCTTTATTTTTATCCATATGTATTTCAAGTATTCTTTCAGCTAGTATTTTTGCCATTCTATAAGCCCTATAAACATTTCCCAATGAAAGAGGATGCATTTTTTCTGCTAATTGTTTAAAAACCTCAATCATTTGTTCATCTTTTATTCCAGCTTTTTCTTTTGCAAGCAGAAAATAGGAATTAAGATCCTCAACACTTACTTCTAAAACTTGATTTGGGGGGCTGGGATTTCTTGGATTAAAAGGGTGCATGGTTGTCGGATCAACAGGACTTAATTCTCCCAGCTTTCCCATAACAATATTATCAGCACCTAAACATAAAAGCGTACCTGCGCTATGGGCTTTAAAGGGCACTATAACCTCAAATTTTTTACAATGGCTTCTAACTAATTTTATTAATCTTATTGGAGTCATCATATCGCCACCACTCGTAAAGAGAAATAAACTTATTTTTTCTTGTTTATAACCTATTTTTTCCAAGTGGCGATTAAATATTGGGGTTATATCAGCTCCAATTTTTGTAGCAAAAGGTTGTCTATCACCGGTGATATAAGTTATAACTCTAGAACTCCTCAACGCTTCTAATTGTTTTATAAGCTCTTTTTTAGTCATTATTAGGTTTAGAAACTTTTAATAATAAAATACAAATTTAATAAATTAACACTCTTACAGAATTATACCACTACAAGTAAAATCATATCCAAATGTCAAGGCGACATAGTTTAACACAATAATGTAAATATAACAAAAAAATTAAATAATGTCTTTAAAAGGGCTAAATTACATTAGCCCTTTTTGTTGGAAGGATAGATAATCATTTCTGGTAATTATCAGGTGGTCCAAAACATTTATTCCTAAAATACTTCCAGCTTTGCAGAGCCTTTTAGTAATCTCGATATCATCAATGCTTGGCTCAGTGCTTCCTGAAGGGTGATTGTGCATAAATAAAACACTGGCGGCGTTGGCTAAAATAGCGGCTTTGAAAACTTCCCGGGGGTGAACGATAGAGCTGGTTAAACTTCCCACGCTGACAACTTCATAACTGATAATCTGATTTTTGACGTTGAAGTGCATACAGATAAATTTTTCTCGGTCGGAGCTTCTTAACTCCTTTTCTGCTATTTCACATTGAGCCACTGCCTCAGAGCAACTGTAAGCGGTGTTTGAAACATAGATTTCTTTTACCATGCTAACCTGGATTTTAGGAATATAATTGC
>Ga0307432_1001046_pt1 | contig 17929 bp, 16 predicted proteins | sample SalMarWE160150MG_FD_202158 | JGI IMG/M metagenome (GOLD analysis project Ga0307432, IMG submission 202158) | Salt marsh sediment microbial communities from the Plum Island Ecosystem LTER, Massachusetts, United States - WE1603-150 | ecosystem: Environmental > Aquatic > Marine > Intertidal zone >...
GGTTCCACCGTTCATGGAGGGTTCCGGATAAAAAATATAAGTGCTGGTATTGATCCATTCGCCTTGCCCAGGTACTTCTGGCGAGAGGGTAAAAGCCGGTTCGCCTGTCGCTTCAGCACCAAGCGGGACGACTGGTTGATTAAAGACAGCGAAGACGGCACTGGCAGGGTCTACATCTGCGGTGCCGTCTGCGGGGAGGGTTTGAACAACACTCAGGTTCTCCATGGTTTGGAATTCAAGTTCGATCGGCTCCTGCAGCGTTTCTTTATTGGATGCCTGAGCGCTGGTGTTGATGGTCAGGATCAATGTGCTATCGGCTGGGAGCGCGTGGTCGGGCGTGAAGGTGAGAATTTGATCTTCCTCCCAGGAAAAACCGCCGTCAATGCTGGGGTCAAAATGAATGGCGGCCTCAACAGAGGTGGTGTCCATGGGCTGGTTGAAATAAAGCAGGAAGGGTTGTTTCAGCGCGATCATACTGTCCGGAAGCGGTGACACTTCCACAAGGGCAGGGGGCAGGTCCTGACGCGGTTCAGGCGTATCCACTTTTTCTTGCGTTTCTGTGACGTCAGCCTCTAACGTTTCCTCCTCAGGTGAGGGTCCCCATGGCAGTCGGCAGCCAGCCAGTAAGCTTGAGATTAGGATTGCTGTCAGTAAGATGTGCAACCAATGTGGTGAAAATCCTGGGTTTTTCAACTTAATCATTGCAATCTCCTCAGATTTACAAGTTAATGGTTCGGCCTTTCCAGGGATGAATGAAGAATCAATAATGGGATAGGTCTAATCCATATTATATTGCAGTTTATCAGGAAATGATAAAAAGGGGTGAGGTTATGTTTGGAGGAAATCCAAATTCCTCAGAACATCCTTTAGGGGTGTTGTGAAATCGGGGAGTACCAAATCGGCGTGGGATAACTCGGAGTGTGAGAATGTGGTTGTCACGGCAATGCTCAACATTCCCGCATTCCTGGCGGCTTTTACGCCAGCCGGCGAATCCTCAATCACCAGACAGTGCGCTGGTGGTTTATTGAGGGCAGCTGCGGCCTTCAGGAATACATCGGGTTCCGGTTTTGCTGGCAGATCATCCCCGGGGAAAATCGCTTTAAAGTAGGATAATAATTTAAAGCTGGAGAGGAGTGTTTTTATATTCTCAATTCCAGCGGAAGACGCAACCGCCTGCGGGATGTGCATAGACTTTGCACTCTCAATCCAGGTTTTTACGCCTGGTATTAATGTCGATTTCTTCGGCGCAATCTGGCGGAAGGCTTCTTCCTTTTCCTGAATAATGCTCTCCATCAATGCTGGGTCAGGGTCGAATCCTAGGAATAGAGGAAGGATAGTTTGGTTATTTCGGCCAAAGTTGGCGTCAAAGACATCCCGGTCTAGAGTGTAGCCATGTTTTTCAAGCGTCTCTTTAAAGGTGATAAAGTGGCTGATTTTGCTGTTGATGATCGTGCCGTCCATATCCCAGAGCAGTGCTAAATGATGATAATCCAAATCCATCTCCTGGTTTGATCTTGAATATCAATTATACCTTTTTGTATAAGCGCATCTCTTATTTCACATCGGTGTTTGTATTATTAAGGAAAGATTGGGATTTTTACTGTATGATATACTAACCGCTGCACCATTATCATAAAGGATCGTCATGAAAAAAGCGCTTAGCATTAGTATCGGCTCACCAAGTAGAGATAAATCCGTCAAAATTCGTTTATTGGGTCAGGATATTCATATCCAAAGGATTGGTACAGATGGTGATATGAAAGCAGCCCGGCGAATGTTTCGTGATAATGATGGCAAAGTGCATGCATTTGGCGTCGGTGGGACAGACCTTGGACTTTTTGTAGATAATAAGTGGTATAAACTGCACTCAGTTTCATCATTGGTGCGGGATGTCCGCTATACACCGGTTGTGGATGGGTGTGGACTGAAAAATACGCTTGAAGCTCGAGTAGCGGTTACGTTGGAGAACGAGATAGGCGAATATCTGGACGATGTCGGTCGAAGGGCATTGATCATGACAGCTGTGGACCGTTATGGATTACTTCGGGCATTTGTGGATGCTGGATATGATTGCCTGTTTGGTGATGCGCTGTTCTCACTGGGGATTAAATTGCCAATTCGGAAGGAACGCGGGGTTAAGAGTCTGGCAGCAGTCCTCATCCCGGTTGTCAGTCGTTTGCCTTTTAAGTGGGTCTATCCGGTTGGTGAAAAACAAAATGAACGCAATCCCAAGTTTGGTTGGGCGTTTAAGGAAGCATCTGTAATCGCTGGCGACTGCCATTATATCACCCGATATATGCCCGATAATATGCAGGGTAAAGTGGTTGTAACGAATACAACCACAACAAAGGATGTCGAACTGTTTACGGAGTCCGGCGTAAAATATTTGATGACGACCACACCGGTTTATGATGGACGCTCATTTGGAACTAATATGATGGAAGCGGCATTACTGGCAGCCTACGGCTATCAAAACCAAGTGAACTATCGAAATTATCAAGATTATTTCAAGATGATGGGGGAGCTGATAGACGCAGTAGGTTTTGAGCCGCAAATAAGGGCGCTGAATTGATGCAAATGAATGCGGTCCTGTTAGCCGGCGGCCAAGTATCATCAAACGATCCGCTCTATGATGAAAGCCCGGATGGGCGTCGGTGTCTGATAGATGTACTTGGCAAGCCCATGATTCAATGGGTGATTGATGCTCTCGCTAATTCGGATTCAGTCGATGAGCTTTTTGTGGTTGGTCTGCCGCCTGAATATGGCCTGAGCGCTGAAAAGCCTTTAACATATCTTCCGGATGCCGGTGATATGTTTGACAACATTCGATGTGGTGTTCGCTATTCCGCAGAAAAACATCCAGGTCATTCGAAATGTTTTATTGTTTCTGCGGATATCCCCGCTTTGCGTCCTGAGATGGTGGATTGGACGGCTGGAATTGTGGAGAAGAACCCAGCCTCAACCCTATATTACAATGTCATACCCAGGTCTGTCATGGACACACAATTTCCTGATGCAAACCGTTCCTATGTGCGTTTTAAGGATATCACTGTGTGCGGTGGGGACCTCAATGTTGTTGACATTAATTTTTTCCAAAAAGAACGCCCAGTTTGGAAAAAACTAACTCAGGCTAGAAAACACCCCCTAAAACAAGCCAGTCTACTGGGATTCGATACCTTGCTCCTGGCTGCGCTGCATATGATCACATTGGAAAAAGCCGTAAGCATGGTTTGTAAGAGACTCATGTTGGAGGGAAAAGCGTTGGTGAGCCCTTATGCAGAAATAGGGATGGATGCTGATAAACCCCATCAATTGAAGATCTTAAGACAAACGTTGGAGGGATGTGTGTGAAGGCTTGGCTCAGGCAGCTATTCAAAACGGATACGAAGATCTCTAAAAAATTGCGTTTCTCCGAAGAGAAGAAATTGTTATCCATCCTTTTTAAGACGTTTGCCCATTCAGGCGATTCTTGGTTTTGGCTGATTGGATTATTTCTGGTGTGGCTCTTCAGCGATGGACAATGGCGGGATCGGGCAGCTTTCCTGACGGTGGGCTTATTCGTGATGGCTGGAGCTGTAATTATCCTCAAATTCGCCATCCGAAGGCCGCGGCCTGAAGGCGAGTGGGGGCAGATTTACCGCATCACCGACCCGCATTCTTTCCCGTCCGGGCATGCTGCCCGTTCGGCGGCACTGGTAGTGATGGCGATTGCCATTGGGCCGCCCTGGTTCGCGGTTACATTGGCGCTCTGGGCGCCGTGGGTAGGGTTGTCACGGGTGGTGTTGGGGGTGCATTATCTCTCGGATGTGATCGTGGGGTGGGTTGTCGGCGCGGCGATGGGGGGAATTGCAGTGTTGTTGAAGCCGTGGATAATGGCAGCGATTGATGTGGTGCTAGGGGTAGTGATTGGATCAAGGTAATAGGGTGTAGGTACTAGGTATTAGGTATTAGGAATTGTGTTTTTCGCGAGGAAATCAGGGGGATGTTATAAGTCTTTTATCATATAGAAGCCGCCCATCTCAAAGCCGCGCTCGGCGTAATAGGCTCGAGTGCCCACAGCGGCGATCACCGCCAAGCGTTTATAGTCCCTGTCTTTTGCAATGCGTTCGGCTTTCTCGATCAGGCGCGTGCCCAATCCGCTGTGCTGGGCGATGCCTGAGCGTTCTTCGCCGACTTCCAGGGATTGACCATAGACATGCACTTCGCGTATGATGGCGGCTTCCTCAAGATCAATGATATTGGTGAAAGTAGTGTCCTCTGGCAGTGACAGACGCAAGAATCCGGCAAGCTTGTCATCCGGCGTGTCAAAGGAAAGGAAATGCTCTTCAGCGTGGGCGGGGTGGTAGGTGAGATCGTGCAATGCAACCGTTTGAGCCGTTACCTTTTTCTTGCGCACTTCTCGGCAGCGGATGCACTCGCAACGGGTGCCGCGGCGCTTCATCTCGCGCTGAATATCTTGGCGCAAGCTGGTGTTCTTGTTGCCTGCCACAACATAGGTTGAGGGGATATCGCGGATGATGCGGTTGATACGGCAGTAACGGGGAACATTGGTCTTGATATCGGCGATCAGGTCCAGCAGAGTTTCTTCGGAATAGGGTTGATAGCCGCCCTGCTTCCAAATTTCGTATAGTTCTGTATTTTCTAATAACTGGCAGGGATAGATCTTGAGCTCATCCGGGCAGTAAGCCCCTTCGCCCCATAAGCGTTTGAAGTCCTCCCGATCTGATTTAGGCGTGGCGCCCAAAAGATTAGGCATCCAATGCAGCACGATCTTAAAGCCGCCTGCCCGCAAGAGAGCTGTCGCTTTGAGTGTTTCCTCAGCAGTGTGACCGCGTTTATTGAGTGCCAGGATGCGGTCATCCAGGCTCTGCGCGCCCATCTGCACTTTGGTCACCCCCAGGTAGCGGTACCAGGGCAGATCGCCTTTGCCGATCAGGTCGGGTCGGGTCTCGATCACCAGACCGACATTACGGTGTCTGGCGTGAACGTTGCGCGCTTGGGCTTCCTGCAGGGTGTTGAAATCCGGTTCGTCATCGGGATTGACCTCGTTCATGGCGTCAAAACAGCGCCGCACAAACCATTCCTGGTATTTTAAAGGGTAGGCGCTGAAGCTCCCGCCCAGGATAAGAAGTTCGATTTTGTCAGTGGGATGTCCGACTGCTTTCAGGGCGCGGATGCGGTTGTGAACCTGGTCATAGGGATCGAATTTGTTTTCCAAGCCGCGCCTGGCACCCGGTTCCTCGCTAAGGTAACTCTTGGGCATATGTTTTTCCGAAGGGCAGAAGATGCATTCCCCCGGGCAGGGATAGTAGCGGGTTAGCACGGTGATTGTGGTCACGCCGGAGAGGGTGCGCGTGGGTTTCATGCGGATTTTGGAAAGCAGCTGCTCATCTTCTTCCCATGCGCCGCTTGCAATCTTCTGGTGGTACACCGCAACCAGGGCGTGTTTGGGGATGAATCCTCCGCCGTCTGGTTTGGGATGTTCACGCTGGGCTGTGTTGAGGTCAACACCCTGTTTGAGATCTTTAAGGATCTCCAGCGCTTGCCCAAGTTCCGCTTCGCTGTAGGTTCGCTTTTTCTTCCAGGTTTCTGCTTTCATACGCATGAATTGTACCCATAAATCCAAGGCGCTGCGAATATTTTACGATGTATAAGGTTTTACAATCTTTTTACAGACCGTCAACAAAATTCTAATAGTGTTATATTATGCTAAAATATGAATCAAGCAATGAAAAATGAGAGGTAATAAAGATGAAATGGTCTTGGAATGTTGGACGAATCGCTGGGATTGACCTTAAGATCCATCTCACATTCGTCTTTTTATTGATTTGGACAGGGTTTACTACCCTTAGTTCTGGTGGGGATATGGCTGCGATGGTGGGCGATATTCTGCTGATATTAGCTTTGTTTCTGTGTGTGGTTTTGCATGAGTACGGCCATGCGCTGACGGCGCGGCTGTTTGGTATCCATACCCAAGATATTACCCTGCTGCCCATCGGCGGCGTTGCCAGGCTGGAAAGCATGCCCGAAGATCCAAAAGAGGAATTAGCGGTGGCAGCAGCCGGGCCGGCAGTTAATCTGGTGATCGGCGCAGCTTTACTGGTCAGCCTGTTGCTATCGGGTTCTTTTGCATCCCCAATGGATATTTCAGCTTTGACAGGAAATTTCTGGGTGCGGTTGATGACCATGAACTTTTCACTTGTAGCTTTCAACCTGATTCCGGCTTTCCCCATGGACGGCGGACGTGTCCTGCGGGGGATCCTGGGATTGCGCATGGATCGCGTTAAGGCAACGAAGATCGCGGCCAACATTGGGCGCGGTATTGCTGTGGTGATGGGTCTGGTTGGATTCTTCATCAACCCCTGGCTGGTGCTGATCGCTTTGTTTGTCTGGTCGGGCGCCGGTGCCGAAGCTCAATCGGTGGAAGTCAAAGCTGGATTGAAGGGGTTGACGGTGCGGGATGCGCTGGTGACCCAGTTTTATCAGGTGGAAGCCAATCAGTCTTTAGTGAATGTTTTTCAACTCTCCATGCAAACCGGGCAGCAAAATATCCCCGTGGTCTCCAACGGAAACCTGCTGGGTATCATCCGCCGTCAGGATTTGTTGAGTGCGATGGAGCGTTTGGGAGAACGAGCGCCGGCTTATGCTGCCATCGGTGTTGAGCCTGAGGGGCTGGATCCGGAAATGTCCTTGGCGGATGTGCTGCCGAAATTTAGCACCTGTCGCGTACAGCCCGTGGTTGAAGATGGCGCGTTGATCGGTCTGGTTACACCCGAAAGCGTACAACAGGTGATGTGGTTGAACCGGAAAATGAATAGCTCTCCAACCCCGCCACCGAACGAAAAAACGGACACTATTTAAACTTATTTTTAAGGTTGATTGAATCGACTGCCTCTTCTCATTAATAGCAGTCGGTTTTTTTATTACACGGCGAGATCAGATCAAACTGAATTTCATGATGATTCTAATTCGTTGACAATTACTCTGTTGAGATTGATGCTTGACAAAATTCTTGGGATATTGCTATCATAAATCCAATTGATTATCCTTTAAAAGGAGTTGGGGTAATGATGTCAAAACGCTGGTATGTTTATGGGCTTGTCGGGTTGGTCTTTGGAATCTTTGACTGGTTCTACCTTGACTGGTTATCTTCAGGGCTTGGTCCCAACCTTGGCGATAATCCATTTGTTATTATTCCCATCATCGTGGCACTAAATTACGGGATTTGGTTGGTGCCCGTCATCCCCGTAACGATTTATGAGGCGCGCAGGGCTGATGCTATCAAGGGTCCCATCCTTGCCGGTGTCCTCACCTGGATCTGTGCGATGGTCAGCTATTATGCCTATTACGGAATTCTCCTGTCCTTAGGTAAGCTGCCCCACTTGGATTATTTTAATGTTTTCAATGAGCACAATGATGGATTTTGGCGAGAGTATTGGGATATATTTAACAATATCATTCTGGGGCAATTTTTGGAGTGGATATTGATTGCTGTTGTTGGGGGAAGTGTTATTGGTGCGCTCGCCTGGTGGATGACACGAAGAGGGAAGAAACTAGAAGAAACTCAGAAGCAATAACAGCTTTTATATTTCAACACGATTAAGAATAACTTCTGGATGACAGAGCTTGCGATTGCAATGCTTTTGGAGATACACTATACTTTGGTCAATATGGATAAAACCACATGCGATGCATTATTGAAGATCAACCAGCAATTCTATGACCAATTTGCGGGGTCGTTTTCCGCCACGCGCGGTAGGGTACAGCCCGGCGTGAGGCGGCTCCTCCCCCGCATGTTGAGCGCCGAGTCTATTCTGGATGTGGGCTGCGGCAACGGCACCCTGGCAAGGGCGTTGCAAAAGGCGGGCTTTACAGGGCACTATGTGGGCTTGGATATGAGCGGGGGGCTGCTTGAGCAGGCTGAGGCATTAACGAGTGAAACATCCACAGGTATTAATGAGTTTCGGAAAGTAGACCTGGCAGAGTTTGATTGGCATCATCCATTCAAAGGAATGTCTTTTGATTGGGCCGTCTCTTTTGCTGTGCTGCATCACATTCCTGGGGAGGATTTACGCAGGGGAACTGTGAGGGTTTTTGCGGATTTAATCTCACTAGAGGGTCGGATTGCAGTCTCTGTCTGGCAGTGGCAGAACAGCCCGCGGCTGCACAAGCGCGTCCAACCCTGGTCGAAGGTAGGGCTGGACCCCGAGCAGGTTGATGAGGGCGATGTGCTGCTGGACTGGCGCGCTGGCGATACCGTTGGCTTGCGCTATGTGCATACCTTCAGCGAAATCAGCCTGGCGCAACTGGCGGAGTCAGCCGGATTTGAGGTCTTAGATACATTTTTATCCGATGGCAAGTCGGGGGATTTGGCGCTGTATCAGGTGTGGGAAAAAAAGAAATAAATGAGGTTCGAAAAAAATAATCCGATAAGATTTAGATTAGCTATTAATAAGAATGGATGATTCTGAAAACTAGGAATAATAATTTGATTCTAAATAAAGAATATATCTTAAGACGTAGGGGCGACCCACGGGTCGCCCGCATTGTAAATAACGAATAATAAAATGTTTTTATGATAGCAATTATTTAATTCTCTTAATAATGTCTAGAAAAATTACAGATTCTATCCCAAAGCGACATCCAAAAACATCATGACGGCGAACCCCAGCATGACACCGATGGTGGGGATATCCGTATGCCCTTCGCATTTCGATTCGGGGATCAGTTCCTCAGCGACCACATAGATCATGGCACCGGCGGCGAAAGCCAGCGCATAAGGAAGCAGCGGACGCATGAACAGGGTGGCAGCTGCGCCGAGGATGCCGGCAATGGGTTCCACCATTCCAGAAAATTGACCGTAGATGAACGCTTTACCAACCTTCCATCCTTCTCGGCGCAGAGGTGCAGAGACGGCCAGCCCTTCGGGAAAATTTTGGATGCCGATACCCAACGCCAGGGCAACGGCTGAAGCTACATCAGCGCCTTCAACGCCCGCGGCTGCTGCACCAAAGGCGACGCCCACAGCCAACCCCTCAGGTATATTGTGCAGGGTAATGGCGGTGATCAGCAGGGCACTGCGCTGCCAGGAGGATTTGACGCCTTCAGCTTCGGTGATGTCCCGTCCCATGTGCAGGTGGGGGAGGAGCTTATCCACCCCGAAGAGGAATGCGCCGCCCAAAAGGAAGCCAGTAGCAGCCGGAAACCAGGGGGGCACGGGCAAGTCCTGTGACATTTCGATGGCAGGGGCTAACAGCGACCAATAGCTGGCAGCGATCATCACGCCGGATGCGAAACCGAGCATGCCATTCAGCAGCTTACGGCTGACCTCTTTCGTGAGGAAAACACCGGCAGCCCCCAACGCTGTCACAGCCCAGGTGAATAATGTCCCAAATAGTGCTTGAATGATGGGGGAATAACCCTCTAAAAAGGCGATCATTGTGTCCTTGTTCCTTTCTTCCTTGTCTATTCCGTCCGATTATAGCATATTGTTAGGTAAATGCAAATAAATATTTATTTATAACTAAATTAATGCCCGTTTGGGTTCAAGGTAAAATGGAAGCATGGAAAACCTGCAAGAGAAGTTATCTGTTATCGTCCATGCCATCCGACATCGAGCCGACTTGATCGGTGAGACCCAGGTTTACCGCATGTTCAACGGCTTTTATGAAGGCATCCCTGACCTGGTCATTGACCGCTATGGTCCAGCGCTGGTTATTTTTAATCATACCGAATCTGGGGCATTGGAGGGAATAACCGATGAAATTGCAGGTTGGGCGCTGGAGCATTTAGAAGGGGTAGGTGCTGTCCTGCTTAAAAAGCGACAACATCCGGTTGAAGATATAAGAAACGGCGTCCTGATCGCGGGTGAATCTCTCCCAGAAGCGGTTATTGAATATGGGGTGCATTACGCCCTTGACCTGAAGATGAATCAGGATGCGAGTTTTTACCCCGATACGCGCGAACTACGCCGATGGCTGCGGACCAATGGAGCGGGAAAGAGCGTGTTGAACACTTTTGCCTACACCGGCAGCCTGGGCGTGGCGGCGGGCGCGGGCAGCGCAGCGCAGGTGGTGCAAACCGACCTCAACCGGCGGTTTCTCAGCCTTGCCGAGCGCTCATGGCAGCTCAACGAACTGGCGCAGGATAAATGTGAGATTATCGCTGGGGATTTCTTCCGGGTGGCGTCGCGGCTGCGTCATGCTGGGAAATTGTTTGATATTGTGATCCTGGACCCGCCTTTTTTCTCCACCACGGACGCCGGCAAGGTGGACCTGGAAGGGGGGATGACCCGTTTGATCAACAAGGTGCGACCTCTGATCGCGCATGAAGGGATTCTGGTCGTTGTCAACAACGCGCTGTATGTCTCCGGAGAAACCTACATAGCGGAATTGGATGCCCTGTGTGAAAGCCCTTACCTTGAATTTGAGGGCATCATACCTATCCCGCCAGATGTAACCGGTTATCCTGAAACAGTGGTGGACGCCCCACCCGTGGACCCGGCACCCTTCAACCATCCCACGAAGATCGCCCTGCTGCGCGCCTTCAGGAAAGACGAGCGGAAATAGACAAGCTAAAAATCTTCATCAAAATTTGATACAAGCTTCTATATTAAATTCGTAGGGGCGACCCACGGGTCGCCCGCAATTGGACCTCATATTAATTCCACTATCGATCTCACTTCACAATCTGAAACACCGCCCCCTCCCATGACGCCAGCGTCCGCTTGCGCATGTGGCCGTCTTCGATCACCGCATCCCCGCCGCCCAGCAGGTCTTCGAGCTGCGTGCCGTCAGGCATGTGACCTTCCACGGGGATGTTCAAGTCCCAATGGCCGCCGTTGGCGTTCAAGGCGATCAGCATCTTGGCGCTTTCCAAATGACGCAGGTAAGCCAGGTGGCGCCCTTCGGCATATAAGGAAACGTATTCCCCCGTACGCAGGACGGGGTGGGCATGGCGCAGGTGGGTATAAGTCTTGACCGCATTTCGCAGGTCATGGTCCCAGCGGGACTCATCCCAGGGGAATGCCCCCCGATTTTCCGGCTCCCGACCGCCGGTCATGCCGATCTCGTTGCCGTAATAAATGCAGGGCGCGCCAGGATAGGTCATTTGGAACAGGGTCGCCAGCCGAAAGGCCTCTTTACGCCCGCTGACCATGGTCAGGAAGCGCGGCGTGTCGTGGCTGTCCATCAGGTTGAGCTGCGCCAGTGCGTTCTGGCGCGTGTAGATCTCCAGCAGTTTCTTGGTGCGCTGGGCGAACCCTTGGGCGTCCAGCACGGGCACCTCTGGCAGGCCCATCATGCCGGAGATCATGGTCTCATCCCGGCTCTCAGCGCCGAAGAAACCGATGCAGGCGGCGGTGAATTGGTAGTTCATAACACCGTCGAACATATCGCCCTGAAGCCAGTCCTGGGCTTCGGAGGGGATCTCGCCTACCAGGTAGGCATTTTCATTGGGCAGCTTGGTGGCGGTGCGGAACTGGCGCCAGAAGGATTCGTCCTTGATCTCGAAGGGCACGTCCAGCCGCCAGCCGTCCGCCCCTTGTTCGATCCAGTATTTGGCGACCTCGAACAAGAATGAGCGCACCTGGGGGTTGTCCGTGTTGAACTGGGGCAGGGCGGGCAGGTTCCACCAGCAGGAATAATTGGGTTTGCCCTGATAGGCGTTCATGGGGAAGCCGTAGACATCGAACCAGTCCAGGTAAGGGGATTTCTCGCCATTTTCCAGGATATGGTTGAATTGAAAAAAGCCCCGGCTGGCGTGGTTGAATACACCGTCCAGGACGATGCGGATATCCCGCCGGTGGGCTTCTTCCAGCAGTTTGAAGAAGATTTTATTGCCGCCGAGGATGGGGTCCACGTGGTAATAGTCATAGGTATGATAGCGGTGGTTGGCGGCGGAAGCGAAGATGGGGTTGAGGTAGATGGCGTTAATCCCCAGGTCCTGCAGGTAATCCAGCTTCTCATAGACGCCCAGCAGGTCGCCGCCCTTGAAGCCGGTGCGCGTCAGGGGAGAATCCCAGGGTTCGAGGTAGGTAGGTTTATCGAGGGAATTGGATTTGGCAAAGCGGTCGGGGAAAATCTGGTAAAAGACAGCGTTTTTGACCCAATCGGGGGTGTGCGTCAGTCCGGACATAAGGGGAGCTCCTTGAGTTTTTTGATTGCGGTTTTCATTTTACCATTTAAGGGCGCGCGGGGGGATGGGGAGGCTGGGCTTTATTGAGTGGTATTATGGGGTGTGATATTGCGGGTCATTTTCCCAATTTTGTGGATTGGCTTCAATGTAGTCCAATGCCCGCTGGAAATCCGCTTCATCGCGGATGACGTGTTCGTAATAGTTGCGCTGCCAGACTTGATAATGTTCATATCCTTTGATTCGACGGATTTTTCTTGTCACAGTGGATTTAAATGCGCCGATGATTACCCCCAAAGCAGCAGGATCGTTCCGTAGGGGCGACCCACGGGTCGCCCGTGAGGATTGACCTTGAATGACGATCACGCCGTGCATGTGATTGGGCATGATCACGACAGGCTCATTAATTACATTCGGGAAATGTTCGGGGATTTCGTGCCACGTTTCTTCAACGATCTTGCCGATATCACTCAGATCAACGCGGCCATCCGTGATTTTCCCGAAAATGCACAAATGCTGATGAGCCACGATCGTCACAAAATATGCGCCGGGTTGGGCGTAATCATAATCCGGCAGGCGGATGGATCGCCGTTGAGGCATGTCCTGTTTTTGTCCCATGACGAGGATTATAAACCGATTTGGGTTGTTAAAGATTTCTGATGGTCATAGCGAATGTATTTTATGGTGCGGATGGGCGGGCGACCCACGGGTCGCCCCAACGGGTGTTTGACATATGTTTGTTTATAGTGGGATGGATCGCCTTTGGGGTATTTCACGCTTGTGTTCCACGAAGAGGATTGTAAACAGATTGGGTTTGGCTAATGATTTCTTATGGTTATAGAGAGTGTGTTTGGTGATCGCGGTTGGGCGGGCGACCCACGGGTCGCCCCTACGGTTGTGTCATATATTTTTATTGACAGTCGGGTGCCTGGGGGTTAAGCTTAAGCGTGGGAATGGCGAGGTCCCGGTGGGCCTCCCGGTCTTCAAAATCGGTGTCGGGTCGCGTGGCGAGCCGTGGTGGGTTCGACTCCCATCCATTCCCGTCTGAGGTTGGGGAGAACGCCATGCACATGCAGGGCAGCCCGGAAGGGTTTTACCGCGAGCTGGGGTTTGAGCCCAAGGGGGATTTTTACGGCGATGAGCCGGAGGAGAAGTTGGTGATTAAGGGAGAATAATTAGCTGTCACGCAGGTGAGGCTGCTCCGCAGCCTCACCATGCATGACCTACGTGTGGTGTAGGTCATGTGTGGCGGCTCAACAGAGCCGCCCACGTGACAAGGCTGAAAATCTCATATCATCAAAAACCACAAGGAAAACAGTGCTATAATCATCACGATTAATCAACTTGTCAAAGGAGCACAATGCAACTTTCAAACAAAATCAAAAATATTTTCGTCGAGCAAAGCACCATCCAACTGGCGACGGCGTCCGCCGAAGGCATCCCCAACCTGTGCCACATCGGCTGCAAGTACCTGCGTGAGGATGGCAAGCTTATCATTATTGATAATTATATGAAAAAGACTCGAGCTAACGTGCTGGATAATCCCCATGTGTCGGTCCTGCTCAGGGACGAAAACGGCTCTTACCAGCTTAAGGGCGTCTGCGAGTATGTGGACGAAGGGGAGGAATATGAAGCGGCGAGAAAATGGATGAAAGCCAAAGGCGACAAGTACCCCGCCAAGGGTGCGCTGATCATCGAGGTGACCGAGGTATATGATTCGACGCCCGGGGACTGCGCTGGGGAGAAGATAGCTTAGTTTACAGTTCTATTCAGGAAAGATATAAATTGAAGTCCTGCAAAGTGTCCCCAGGGGGCATTTTGTATTTAAGGGGCTCAGTCCTCTAGGGTGATATCTAGGCTGTGCAGGAGGCTTAGCGCTTCCGGCAGGGAAAACTTGGTCTTGTGCAGGGTGTTGTGGGCGGCGCTGATGGCGTAGCCATTTGCCCCCGTGAAGTCCGCTTCGGTCAGGTCGCAGCCCAGGAAGCGCGCCCCTTCTAAATCCGCGCCGTGGAAATTCGAGCGGGTCAGGTCTGCCCCCTCGAAATCCGCGCCCCGTGCCCGGCAGCCTTTGAAGCCTGTGTCCTTTAGGCCCAGCCCGATGAACAGGGCGTGGTCCAGGGCGCAGTCCTCGAAATCCACCCGCTGGGGGGAGAGCAGGGAGCCACTCTCCCAATCCGCATCGCACCAGTTGACTCCCACAAGGCGGCAGTCCTTGAAGCGGGTCTTTTTGAAGCGCGATTTGGGGAGCTTGACCAGGCTCAGGTCGCAGCCTGAGAAGGTGCATTTCTCGAAGCGGCACTGGCGCCACACGCTTTCCGCAAAATGGCAGTCCTGGAAGGTGCAACTGTGAAAAGTGACTTCTTCCACCTGGACGGCGGGATCGTGGACGTCCTTGAAGGTTCGTTCCGCATAGGAGGGCTGGTCAAAAGGGGACATGTCTTTCCTTCCAGGGGATCTATCGCCAGTAAAGGTTGGTTAAGTAAGAATAATCTTTTCCGGTTAAGATGTGCTCATCCAGCAGGATGAGCTTCTCGCCGGTGGTGAGGTCGCTCAGGTAGACGCTGACCCGATACTCGCCCTCCTCGGTCAGCTCGGTCAGGAACAGCAGAATCTGATCCCCCTCCGGCGACCAGGCGAAGCGGGGTTCCAGCAAGGCGCTGACGCCCTCCAGCTTCCCGAAGTCATAAAGAATGCCGTTTTCCAGATTCCATAAATAGGTCTGCAGGCGCTCAGAGCGCTCATAATACTCACTGTGCACGTTATATAAGATGAACAGCATGTCCCCAGCGGGGGAGAAGGCGTAGGAGTCTACCTCGGGGTAGACTTCGAAGCCGCTTTCGGCGGGTAAGTAGAGTGTCCGCTGGGTACCGAGTCCGCCGGATGTTTCCATCATCAGGAGGTAGGGGATGTGATAATAATTCTCCGCTTTGGCCGCGTCTGGATTGAGGAAGGCTATCAGGCTCCCATCGGGGGAGAAAACGGGCTGTTTGACGCCAGTCAGCGCTTCCAGCTCGCCCCCGTACGTCTGCTTGTAGACCCCCTGGGACTGGCAGAAGTCCTTTACGCTGCAGGAGCCAGCTTCGAAAACCAGGGTGTCGTCCCTGTTGGTGGGGAACAGGGTAAAAGCATCCCCGGTATTCGCTTGGAGGGGGGCGGTTTCATCCAGATAGATGATCTCGGACTCGTCGTCGTTCCAATAGGCGCCCTGTCCCCCGTAATAAAGGAAAGTCTCGCTGATTAGGTCGGCTGTTCCCTCATTCAGATTGACTTCAAACAGATAGGGGCCGTGGTTTACCAGCAGGCGCTTCCCTTCCGCGCTGAAATCCTGCAGGTCGTAGCCCTCGCCCAGCACCTCGGTCAGGGTTTGCGAGCTGACATGATAAGCGTACACGCCAGCTGGCGTGACGACGCCATCGCTGGACTGCGCCCTGCCAAAGAAGACGCAGCCGCCGCTCTCGCAATCTGGGTTGGTCACCTGGGGCTCGGGGACGGAGGACGTTGCGGAGGGGGTGGGGGATGCGTCCTCCGCAGTGACCTGACCTGCGCCGCCTTCCTGGATGAATGTCCAGGTCTGATAAAGGGCGCGCAGGGCGAGGACGTTTTTGAGCTTGTACCCGGCTTCGCTGAGGTGGAAGCCCTCGCGCTCGGGGTCGATGCCGTAATTATCCAGGTACTGCGCCGCCCGCCAGAAGTTGACCAGGGGAAGCTGGTATTCATAAGCCAGGCGCACGATGACGGGGTTGATGACGTGGGTGCCGTCGCGCATTTCGGAGGAATCCGCCTTGGTGAGCAGGATGGGCACCGAGCCTTTGGCAATGACGGTGTCGAGAATCTGGCGCAGGTATACCTCATAGCGGTCAATGGTATCCGGGTCCAGCCAGGTTTCTAGGGTGACCAGGACATAGGCGGGGTTGTTGATGCGGAATTCGCAGGTGAGAGGTGTCTCGCCCGGCTTGCATTCCTCGGGGTCGGCTTGCAGGCTGTTGAGGATGGAGGCGGCGGTGAAGCCGCCGCGTGCGGTGACCGCCCAGCGGTCGAAGGACTCGTCAAAATAATTGATGGCATTCCACAGCTGGCTTTCAGCTGGGTCGGGTTCGAGTGCACCCCTGCCGAAGGGTCCCATGAAAACAAAGGGGATGGACTGGCAGTCACCGATCACGGAGAAGCTGTGGGGGTCGCGCCCCTGGCGCTGCCCCTCCGCGTAGATATCCAGCACACGGTTGTGGATGGCTTCGGGGGAGATGGGTGCCTGGCGCCAGTCGCTGAGGGTGGGTGCGGGCGTGAAAGTGGAGGAAGGGGACGGCGCTTGGGTTTCGCTTGCTCCACCTGTTTCCTGAGAGGGTTCCTCTGTTATGGCTGCGTTTGTCTCGGATTCCGTTGGTTGAGATGAGGCTGTGGTTTTCTCTGGCTTCGTGTTTGCAACCGTTGGCTGCGTTGCAGCGGGCTGGCAGGCTGTGAGGATTAGGAAGGCGGTCAGGATGATAAAGGCGGCTGTGCGCCTGATTTTTTGAATGCGGTGCATGAAGCGAATCTCCGTGATTGGGTCATTAACGTAGTGTCATTTTACGCATGGGCAGCGGGGATGTCAATCAATACCTCGATCCTCAGCTTTGCTGAACGGACAAACTGAAAAAGTTGATAATAATGGTTAAATTAAATATTCAAGTTCGGGTGAGGCGCGCCTCGCCCCTACGATCACATATTATATGCGTAGGGGCGACCCACGGGTCGCCCGCATGATTAAGTTGCATTATGGAATTATCCAGACGCATTAAATAATCGAGAGTTAATCGCGTCATTTAAATACGACTTTTTGCTAAGTGGATTTCCGTCTTATACCAGAGTTGGTCTTTCCACCTTTTTATGGTTTAATTAATCACGTTTGCGGTAGAACTAAAAAAAAATTAAAGATATTTAATCGAATTGGAAAAATATGAGCCAAGGAATACCTCAACATTTACCTGTTGATTTAGGAGCGATCACCCAGCACGTCAAACAGGTCTTTGACATCGAAAGCGTGACCACCGGCGGCGCGAAGCAGGGATACCATGCTAAATACACCGGACGGCTGACGATGGCGGACAGCGAAGCGGCTTACGATCAGCTCGCCGATGCGGTCAAGCCTATGGGGCTGACGGTCTTATTCCATGAAGTTGAGGGACAGCAGGTGATCCTGCTGATTGATGAACTTCCCGAGTCAACGACCGGTCCGGTGTGGGTCAATATCCTGTTGTTTGTGCTGACGATCCTGAGCGTGATGTTCACCGGCGCGCAATTCGCAGCGACGGACATGACCTCGCCCTTCCAGCAGTCCTTTACAGGTTTCCTGCAGTACCTTCTCAAAGGCTGGCCCTTTGCCGTGAGCCTGTTGGGCATTCTGCTGGCGCATGAGTTGGGGCATTATCTGGTGGGGCGGTCGCGGGGCGAGAAGGTGACCCTGCCCTATTTTATCCCCTTCCCCTTCAGCGCTTTTGGGACCATGGGGGCGTTTATTAATATGAAGGAGATCCCCAAGAATAAGAAGCACCTGCTGGATATCGGCATAGCCGGGCCGCTGATTGGCTTGCTGGTCGCCATCCCGGTCCTGTTCATCGGGTTGAGACTTTCCACGTTGGGGCCGATTGAAGGCGAACTGCAGGAGGGTTATGTTCATTTTATTGAGGGTAATTCCCTGTTCTATCTGGGGGCGAAGTACATCGCTTTCGGCAAGCTGCTCCCGCAGCCAGCGTCCTACGGAGACCTGTCACCCTTCCTATACTGGCTGAAGTACTTCTTCACTGGGTCACCCGTGCCCGTG
>Ga0307432_1001048_pt1 | contig 17911 bp, 12 predicted proteins | sample SalMarWE160150MG_FD_202158 | JGI IMG/M metagenome (GOLD analysis project Ga0307432, IMG submission 202158) | Salt marsh sediment microbial communities from the Plum Island Ecosystem LTER, Massachusetts, United States - WE1603-150 | ecosystem: Environmental > Aquatic > Marine > Intertidal zone >...
TGTTTTAAGTAACTTATCATTTTCTGCAAAGAAAGATATTTCTTTTCTGATAGGTCTTTTAAAAGTCACTGTAAAGAATGTATCAAATTCAAATTTAATGGGTGGCAATCCTGCTTTAGAGATGAGGTTCTTCATTTTATTAATGCCGGTTCCCATCTTCTCGATATATCCTGCCCGGTGTAGTAAATTAGCAATATTTGGGTTCCTTAAGACACTCTTTTTGCCAAAGTCTTCAGGATTTAATCCTTTTGCCAGTCCGCCAAAATTGGTTATGTCAATCCTATCATCAAACATCTCTACCATTATATTAGTACCTTTTTTAAAATAATCCCGATGAGCGGTGGCGTTTATAATTGCCTCTCGCAGGGCTTCATAAGGGATCTCGGGTATTTCTCTTCTTCTTGGTTCACCGGTCATTTCATATCTTAGGGGAATATATTGTTTAAGAAAAATCATTGCTCTATCTATACTAGAGATTAAATCCTCGTTAAAGTCGCGCCTGTCTAATACATCTATTTTTTCTGTTCCTTTGTAGAGAACACAGGTTATGGCAGTATGGAAATAAATATCCTGTAGATTTTTAGAAAAGAAGAGAATGCCAGTGTTATTAAAGATAACTTTTCCTTCCTGTCTTTCAGCTACTCCCAGGTTAGTTAATATAGTAGGGGCATCCAGGACTTTTGAGATACCAGCGAGTCTTAAGAAGTGTTCAAGTTTTTTGGGGTCAAAGTGGGTATTATAATCAAACTTCAAATTTATAAGCTCGCCAAAGCGGATTTTGCCTTCTGCTTTAAAGAATTCAATAATATCATTTCGGTTAAGCTTTTGGGAATTTGGACCTACTCTAAGATAAAAACCGGAAGAACATTTGTAGGGTTTGTCTTCTCCTTCTCTTACGTTAATAATCAGAATATTTTCAAATTCTTCTAATATAATTTTAATGGGAGACTGGCAATTGTTAGCGATATCCTGGATTTGAAATTTAAATTTATTAGTTATATTAACGCCTTTTATCTCCTTGTCGTCAGTTATTCCAAGAAATATCCTGCCTCCTGAGGAATTGGCAAAGGCAACGAGTTCTTTATCTATACTGGTCATAGATTCTTTAAATTCAATTCTATAACCTTCACCTTCTTCAAGTATTAGCCGTAGTTCGTCTTTATTCATATTTATGATCACCTAATTAAATAATAGATTCCCTCTAACCCTGCCCTCTCCCTCCGGGGGAGAGGGAATATAAAGAAGTATTTTTGTAATTATATCACAGTGGTGTGACTACTTTATGGCAAAAATTAGGAAAATAATTGAAAATAATTGAAAAAAGTTTGATTTTTCTTAATTTTTTTAAGAAAAATTGTGATTTTGTATAAAACAAACTGTTATCTATATACTATATCGATTGTTAAAAGTCCTTCTTTTTTAGGGAAATTGTAAGGACACATTCTATTTATTTACACCACTTCAAGATCTTTCTTCTTCCAAAAGACACTTCCCTCAGAAAAAGACATCTCTAATTTCCCTTCATCATAAAGAAAGGAAAGATAGGATTTTATGGTATTGGAAATAAGTACGTATTGATTGGGATTTAAATCTATTTTATATTTCTTGCATATCCGAGAAAGTATTTCTTCAAATGTTGCAGGCCTTTCACAATATAATAAAACTGTAGAGATAATCTCTCTAATCTTATTTTCATTTATAGTAATAAGCTTATCGATAGAGGGAGTGGGGGTACCATGACTCGGAATAAATACTTCCGCTTTTACGGTCTTTAGTTTCTGTAAAGTTTCCAGATGTGCCTTGACATCATAAAGGAAAAAGAGATGATATTTGTTGATGATCTCCTCTGAAATGAGACTATCGGCAATAAATATTATATTATCCGGTGTTTTTATACCAATCATATCGAAAAAATGTCCGGGCAATGAAATTGCCTCTAAATTGGTATTCAATATGTTTCCCGATGAGGGGATAATATCAGTCACTCTTGAGGGATGGGCCATTAAAAATTTATTAGTAAGTCTGGCATTGGGGAATCCCCCATAAAGAAAAGAAGGTTCGAGAATAGGGTCTTGAATGAAGGCGGCCTCAATTCGGGTAGCAGCAATCCGGCAATCCGTTTTGTTTTGAATAAAAGCATTCCCCCCAATGTGGTCAGTATTGGAGTGAGTATTAATAATAAGTTTTACTTTCCAATTTTTTCCATTCAATAATTTTAGAATTTGTCTGCCTGCATCCTTGTCATTCCCGCTATCAATTAGAACAGCTTGCTCATCCTGGACATATACACCAATATTTGCGGGAGAAGGAATAAGATAAGTATTAGATGCAATTTTCTGTAAATTTAATGCCATACTTTTATACCTCAAACTATTAAAATTTAGAAAATAGGAACATATTAAGAAACTCCTCAGATCCTGCAGAGGTTGTCCGCTAAAAGTTATCGGGTTATTGAGCTGGCACAATGCTGACAAATTGTTGTTCTAAAAATTACTCATAAATCCAGCCCATATAGATAAACAGAAAATAAATATGGTGATAAATAAAATGACCCTGAAAATGCTTAGCCGGTCGTGTATTACGCTGGTTTCACATCTTTCATCCCAGCTGGTTATTCCGTTTCTCTTTAATTTGTTGTAGGCAAATATCATAGTGAAAAGCGCGATAAAGGGAATTCCCATCCCCATACCATTTAACCAGAGAAGGAATCCTCTTTTCATTCCTGTGGTATAGGAAATCTTTTTTCCGGATAGAGCGCGTATCTTTATTCCCAGTAAGACCTTCCCGGGAGTAGTGCCGAATGAGGAGATCATCATCGGCTCGAAGAATATCAGGTAAAATAGTAAGAGTAGTATACCACCGATAAAATTGTCCATTCGGGTTATTGTGTAATTGAGCCCAGGGGAAAATAGGGCAATTATAAATATGTAGATGGGCATTATAAAGGTAATGTCAAATATTCTTGCCCAGTATCTTCTCCAGGGATAGACTTGTGCTTGCATAATAAAATCCTCCTCCGGATAAATATTAATTGACCGATTTACCAATTTACCGATTGGCCAATTAAGAATAATTTACTAATCTTCTAAAACTAATCTACAATTAAAATAATCATTAATATAAATACAATATGTTAAGAGAGGTACTTTGTCGCTTATTTTACGCACTTTCTGAACTATCCGGAATTTCCGGATAACAGAATTTTCTTTACTTAACGATCGTAGTTTATAATTTATTTATATCTTTTTTTCATCCCTGAAATCTCTTCTTCTATCTCCCGACGAAGGCTTTCGGGGGCAAGAACTTCAGCATAGCTGCCCATCCCCAGAATCCATTTCTTAACTTCGGTTATACCACTTACTTCGGCAGAGAAGATGATAGAGCCATCGGATTGTTTACTTATTTTCTGAGTAGGATGCCTTAGCTCTTCTTTGGCCCAGCGGGAAACGGGAGGAAATATTTTTACTCTAATCTTCTGGTCTTCTCCTCTTACTACCTGCCAGCTTTTACCCATATAATCAGAAAGTGAAAATTTGGAAGAGACGGTAAAGGTGTCTTCGGTAAGATGAATCTCTTTAATTCGGTCTATTCTGAATATCTTAGTCTTTTTGCGCCAGTGACAATAGGCGATAAGATACCAGGCCCCCTTATGGAACATCAGATGGCAGGGGTTTACGGTACGGGTAGTTATTTCATCCCGGCTGATGGTGTAGTATTTAAGGTGAACTTGTTTTTTGTTGAGGATGGCTTCGTTTAACAGAGCGAAGGTTTCACTGTAGTCTTCATAGTCTTTTAGTTTCTGGATATTAAAAGAGATAGAATCTTTTACTTCACGGATATATTTTTTGTTGTCTTTCTCTAGGAGGCTTTCGATTTTAAGCAGAGCCAGGTGCATATTTTTCTGATAGGGAAATCCTTTCTGTTGAAGGAGAAAATTTCCAGCCAGAAATAAGGAAGCAGCTTCTTCACCGGTAAATCTTAAAGGGGGAAGGAAGTAGTGTTCATCGATATAATAGCCGCCGTGAGGTCCGGTGGAGGAGTGTACCGGTAAACCGGCAAGGGCCAAGGTATTAAAGTCCCGATAGACGGTACGGCAAGAGATATTAAGTATCCGGGCTAAGCTTTCTACCGGGATACCTGGTTGAGCCTTTAATATGATAATAGTATTCATCAACCTTTCAATTTTGTTCATCTTTTTTTACCTCCGATTAAATAAATAGATAAGTTTTTATAATTATATCATACTATTATGACTGCTGTATGGCAAGAATTGGGAAATAATTGGAAAAAACCTGCCAAAGAACCGTCCCCTGGTAGGTTTAATAGGTTTAATAAAAAACTCGCCTTACTTCAAGTAAGGCGAGTTTAGGAGGTATTAAAATGAAAAAGCTATCTGTTTTGTTGTTTGCTGTTTTTTGTTCAATAGCTTTTAAACAGGAAAAATTATATCACATTTAAAATTAATGTCAAATTTTTTTATAATTTTTTACAGCACTGTATGTCATGCTATTACGGTGATTAAAATCTGGCGGAGGGGGTGGGATTTGAACCCACGGATACTTTCGTATCGCCGGTTTTCAAGACCGGTGCATTCGGCCGCTCTGCCACCCCTCCATTAATTATCTATTTTTTACTTATAAAGAATAACATCTCTCTATCTCATTGGTCAAGGAAGATTTTATAATTTCTCTTCGACACGGCACGCCGTGCCGCTACATTCACCAAAAACTATCAGCTAATAGACAGGGGAGACGCCTGTCCTGCGGAAGGCAAATGCAAGGCCTATCCTGCGGCTCTATATAAGATCATTGAGGGCGTATGCAATACACCCCTACTTCTTTCAATTTCTGGCTTCTGGCTTCTTTTCTATATATATTCACTAACGACTAATTTAATTGGTTAAGCACTTATTATCGCGTTATCTTTTCAAGCCCTCCCATATAAGGGCGAAGGACATCGGGGATAACTATACTTCCGTCCTTTTGTTGATAATTTTCTAATATGGCAACCAAAGTTCTTCCCACAGCTAAACCAGAGCCATTTAAAGTATGGACAAAATTTACTTTCTCTTTTTCTTTTGAACGATACCTTATCATTGCTCTTCTGGCTTGAAAATCTTCACAATTGCTGCAGGAGGATATCTCTCTATATCTTTTCTGAGCCGGTAGCCATACTTCTAAATCATAGGTCTTGGCTGCTGAAAATCCCATATCCCCGGTGCAAAGAACAATTACCCGATAAGGTAGTTCTAATCTTTTTAAAACTTCCTCAGCATTTTTGGTTAAAGTTTCCAGTTCCTGATAAGAATCCTCTGGTCTGCAAATTTTTACTAATTCCACTTTGTTAAACTGATGCTGCCTGATTAAACCCCTTACATCCTTTCCATAAGAACCGGCTTCTTTACGGAAACAAGCAGTATAGGCAGTATAGTAAAGAGGTAAATCATCTTCATTTAAAATCTCCTGCCGATGAAGATTAGTTAAAGGTACTTCAGCGGTCGGTACCAGATAGAGACCATTTTCACATTTAAATAAATCATTTTCAAACTTGGGCAGCTGCCCGGTACCGGTCATTGTCTCAGAGTTTACCAAAAAAGGAGGGAATATCTCCTTGTATCCATGTTCATTAGTATGGAGGTCGAGCATAAAATTAATTAAAGCTCTTTCCAACCTGGCGCCCATCCCTTTCAAGACTGTGAATCGAGCAGAGGCTACTTTTGACCCTCGTTCAAAATCAAGTATATCCAGGGCTTCTCCGATATCCCAATGAGGTAAGGGCGTGAAATCAAATTTACGCGGTTCTCCCCATTTTCTTATTTCTGTATTATCCTTCTCGTCTTCTCCAACCGGCACGCTTCCGTGGGGAATATTGGGAATTTCCAGTAGAATTTTAGCTGTCTCTTCTTCAATTTCTTTTATCTGGGCATCTAATTCTTTAATCTTTGTCGATACTTCTTTCATAGCTAAAATCTTTTCCTGGGCATCTTTCTTTTTTCTTTTTAATTTTCCGATCTCTTCACTCACTGTATTTCTTTTTTCTTTTAAGGCACCTGCTTCTAATAATAATTCTCTTCTTTTTTGGTCAAGTTCCAATATTTCATCTAGATTAATTTTCTCTTTTCTTTTTTCTAAGGCCTCGCTTAATTTCTCCGGATTAGAACGAATAATTTTTATATCTAACATTTCTTCCTCCCTCTTTTTTTCGTATTGCGTATCGCGTATATCGTATTGCGTCAAGATTTAACACAATTTCCACAAAACTGTCATTGCGAGCTCTGATTTATCAGAGCGTGGCAATCCCATAATTGATGAGATTGCTTCCCCTGCTTGCGCTGCTCCTGGCACAATAAAACAAATACCAACCTAAAGCTTACCGGTAAACTGGTTAACTAACTATAGATAATTGAGGGCGTATGTAATACCCCTGCTTCTTCTAATTTTTAGCTTCTGGCTTATTTACTATATACTATTCACTGATTTAATCGGTAAATTATAAAAATTGATCAATTGAATAATCTCGCATCTTGTAACGAGTACCCTTTCTCTTAAATTGGTCAATTGATATTCATCCCTTTATAACTCCTAATGGTCTCATCCGTACTACTTTTTTAGATATACCGGTCTGATGCATTACTTCAACTACTTCACTCACATCTTTATAAGCCTCGGATATCTCTTCAGCCAGGGTCCCCCGGCTTTCTGCTTTTACAATTATTCCCTTTTCTCTCAACTCTTGTTGAATGTCTCTCCCTCTAGCCTGTTTTTTGGCTTTCATTCTACTCATCACCCTTCCCGCTCCGTGACAGGTTGACCCAAAGGTTTCTTTCATAGCTTTCTCGGTACCCACCAGACAGTATGAACATCTCCCCATATCTCCAGGGATTAATACAGGCTGGCCTATCTTCTTATATTTTTCCGGTACATCAGGATGAAAAGGAGGAAAAGCCCGAGTAGCTCCTTTTCTATGGACACATAATTTTACTTTCTTCCCTTCCAAGCTATGTTCTTCTATTTTAGCAATATTATGGGCTACATCATAGATTAGCTTCAATCCCAATTCTTCCGGAGTGCTCCCAAAAACCTTGGCAAAAACCTCACGAGTCCAGTGCATTATACACTGGCGATTCGCCCAGGCATAATTCGCCGCACAGGCCATAGCTGCATAATAATTTTTCCCTTCTGGTGAAGATAGGGGGGCACAGGCTAATTGCCGATCGGGAAGTTGAATCCCATATTTGTTTACCGCTTTCTGCATGGTTACTAGGTAGTCGGTGCATACTTGATGTCCCAATCCCCGGGAACCACAATGAATCATTACGGTAATTTGATCTTCTTCTAATCCCAGTTCCCGGGCAACTTCAGGGTCATATACTTTATCAATTACTTGAATCTCCAAAAAATGATTTCCTGAGCCAAGAGTACCCAGTTGAGGTTTCCCTCTTTCTAAGGCATGTTTGCTGACCAAATTAGGATTTGCATCTTTCATACACCCTTCTTCTTCGGTAAATAAGATATCTTCTTCCCAGCCAAAACCTCTCTCTACAGCCCACTTAGAACCTTTTCTTAAAACATCTCTTATTTCATTATAACTTATTTTTATTTTCCCTTTCGAACCTACACCAGAGGGAATAGCCCTGAATAGTTTGTCAATTAAAAGCTCAATTTTCGGCTTTACTTCTTTTAAGGTCAAATTAGTTCTTATTAATCTGATTCCACAATTCACGTCAAAACCAATTCCTCCAGGTGAGATAACTCCCTCGTCTAAAGTAGTGGCAGCTACTCCTCCTATGCAAAAACCGTATCCCCAGTGAATATCAGGCATAGCTATCGAATGACCTACAATACCCGGTAAAAAGGCTACGTTGGCTACTTGTTCTAGTGCCTGATCCTGTCGAATTTTTTCTAATAAATTTGAAGAGGCATAAATCAGACCGGGGACTCTCATTCCGGAGTTATAGGTCTTGGGAATCTCCCAACGATAATCATCTATTTTATTTAAAGGTCCTTCCCATGATTGTTTCATTTTCTTTCACTCCTCGCATGCGTATGATTACGCAGATTATTAACACATATTACACAGATAAAAGATGATTATACAGATTGATATTATAAATTATAGGTAACAGGATCCCGCTTTAATAGATTCCCACTTCCGCGGGAATGACAATATAGACCGAACAATCAAATATCGAAAATTATTTGAGCTCTCCAGAGTCCGCTTTCCCCATCTTTTTTAATTTCTAAACGATGATAAGTAACTGCTTTTATCTCTTTTTCTATTTTAGTAGAAGGAGGGTTGATTTTCATCCCCTCAACTTCTGCCTTAATCTGAAAATCAGATAATTCCTTTATATGAAATTTATTAAGAATTACCAATCTGGTTTCACCGATATATAAAAGTTCATTAAGCCAGACAAAGAGTAACCCTTCCAGATTGTCAGCTTCCAGTTTTATTTTATCATAAAAGTTTTCTTTAAGTGTTTTTTTTCCTCCGGCAATAATTTCAAACATTCCTTTGGCAGCATTGATAAAAATTTCTCTTTTGTTTTTACCATAGACTGCTATTCCGATATCAGCGGTATGTTCGAGAATTTCAAATTCTTTCATAGATGCTCATTACCTTTTTAAATTTTAAGCTAAACAAAAAAACTCTCATCGCTTAGTAATATCTACTACTAGGGACGAGAGTTTAATCACGTGGTACCACCCTATTTCAATAGGAATATCCTATTCTTCATTGGGTATTTTTCAACACACCAAGGGTGCGTTTCTGGATACTTATTTCACCAGAAATTATTTAGGGTGGAATTCGGTAAAGCCAATACTGATTTTCACCAACCATCAGCTCTCTGAGAATGACCGTTACCTACTAACCCCTAAACATTTAACTATATATTTTTTGTTTTTTTAATTATAAATTTTAATATCCCTTCTTGTCAAGCTTTTATTCTTATCTCGTATATCGTATTTCGTATTGCGTGGGGAAAAATAGAAGTCAGAAGTGCGGGTTCGATTCATCAAACCCGATAATCGTAGAACAGGCGTCTCGCCTGTCTATTAAAAAACACGGGTCGGATAAATCCGACCCCTACAAAGAACAAAATATTATAAGAAAATATTTTGAATTTTGAATTAAATTTTAATTAAAAAGACAGATACAGGTTCTTACATTAATATATTTATTTTTCATTTTTCTTGACATTCGACTGACCAGTCAGTTATAATTAAAAACGATTAATAATCTCGAGAGGAGCAAGAAATAGATGATGCAAAAACTCGCCAACTTCATTACTAAGTATGCCTGGCCCATATTTATTGTAATAATTCTTATTACTATTTTCGCCGCAATTCAAGCAAAAAATCTTAAAATTGAAGATGATATCACTAAATATATTTCTGAAGACGACCCGGATATTAAATTTTATGGTGAAGTTATTGATAAGTTTGGTGGTTCTCAGATGAATATATCAATGATTTCTCTTGAATATGAGGACCTGTTTACATTAGAAAATCTTGAGAAGATAAAAAGTATAACCGAAAGATTAGAAACAGCACCTTTTGTTAAATCAGTTAATTCTTTTCTAAATATGCCTAAAATTATTACCACAGATGTAGGTCTTGAGATAAAAGATTTAGTTGAAGTATTCCCGGAAAATGATGAAGAAGCTAAGGAGCTTAAACTTTCTCTCTTAAATGATAAACTGGTAAAAGGAAAATTTATCTCAGAAGATGGAAATGTGGCTTTATTAATGATTGAATCGGTGAAAGACATAGAAGATGAAGAACTTAAAGTAGAGCTGGAGAATATAATAGAGCCCATAAAAGGTCAAACCTTGCAGGTTCATTATTTTGGAATGCCTTTTATAATGGCAGAAATGTCTGAAAGTTCATGGAAAACAATGAGATTGGGTATTATTGCTGCAGTAACTGTATTATTAATCCTTTTCTTTTGCTTTAGAAGTGTTCGTGGCGTGCTTTTACCACTTGCAGTTGCTTTATTATCTTCCATTTGGGTTATGGGGTTTGTTGCTTCTATCGGCAGAAGTGCTACTATGATGATTTCTGCCATACCAGTATTGATGATATCTTTAGCAACAGCTTATGGCATCCATTTTATTAGCAGATATTACGAGGAAAGACATAATTTTAACCCCATCAAGGCAGTCAATATGACTATTCGGGATATATTTGTCCCCATACTCATGAGTGCACTTACTACTATGGCGGGATTTCTATCCCTTACCGCTGCAATCGTCAGACCTATGACTGAATTCGGATTTTTTACTACTATGGGAATATTCTTTGCCTTTGTGCTGGCAACTTTTTTATTAGGTTCATTTTTTACTATTTTTCCACCACCCAAAATCCACAAGAAATTTTCACACAAATCTAATGATGTAGTAACCAGGCTTTTAAGGCTGCTTAGTCAATTGATATTAAAAGAAAAGAAAATAGTATTAATCACAATATTAATAATTGTAATAATTTCTGTAGGGTTAAGCTCAAGAGTCAAGACTGAATCATCAATTGAATCAAGAATGGGAGCAGGCAGCAATGTAGTAAAAATTATGAATTATTTTAACGAAAAATTTGGTGGCACAGATTTCCTTTATGTCTATACTGAAGCAAATAATGTAAAAGATCCGTATGTATTAAGACAGATGAAAAAGATCGGAGATTATTCAAAGAAATTCGATACATTCGGCGAACCTTCGTCAATCACAGATTTTTTAACTCAGCTTAATGATGCTATGGAAAATAAAAATATAATTCCTGCAAGCGAGCAGAAGATTGATAATTTATGGTTCTTTGCCGGAGACAATGAATATATTTCCACAATGATCGGTGACAATAACGAAGACACTTTATTGCAGATAAGCACAAAGGAGATGACTTCTTCCTCCCTTGATTACGCAATAACCGAGATGTACAAATTTATAGAAAAAATTCCCAAAAAAGTCAGAACCATCGAGCTCTCCGAAATAGAGGAAGATGGTAAATTAGCATATTATCAAAATTTAGCTGAAGAAATTATATCTTCTCTTATGGCAAAAAATATTGAAATTGAAAATCCCAAAATATTAAAAGAAGAGCTTATAAAAATTGCAGGGACTCCTAACTCTGAATTTGAAAAGGACACTAAAGAGTTTGTGGAGGAAATTTTAAAAGTATCTTCTTTGGAAATTGAAGATTTAGGCATATCAAGTACAGATTTGTTCCCCATGCTTACTAATTATATAAAAGAGAAAGGGTCTCAGGATAATTTTTTAAAGGAATTAATGGAAAATTTAAGATTATCAGAGGATGATGCAATCTATCTTCTGGATGGGTTAGAAGTATCTAAAAAAATTGTTCAGGACCGCGAAAAAGTAAGGTTTGCTCAGTCTGAAACGGAAAGACTGATAGGAAAAAAATTGACCGGCGAAGAAAAAGATATTTTATGGTATCTGATGGATGAAGAGATTTATGTATCAGATGATAATGGAGATATCAACGTTTCATTTACCCTTACCGGAATCCCGGTAATCAGCGATAAGATAAACACCAGTCTATTTAGGGGACAGGCAAAGAGTATAATTGCAGCATTTATTGCAGTATCTATCATGCTTATGCTTCAATTCGGCTCTCTTATATTAGGATTATTTGCTATGATACCTATTACTCTGACCATAGTCACTGCTTTTGGTATAATGGGTCTTCTAAGTATCGATTTAAATATAGGGACCATAATGGTTGCCAGCATTGCTATAGGAGCAGGAATTGATTATACCATCCACTATATTTCCCGCTATAAAAACGAACTAAAAAGAAAATCAAAAATTGAAGCGATGAATACTACTTTAACCGGAACAGGACGGGCAATTGTCTTTAATTCTGTTTCGGTAGCTGCCGGTGTTTTTGTGCTCGGCTTTTCAGAAATTCAAATGATGGCCGTATTTGGTAAACTTATTGGGAGTGTGATGTTATTAAGTGTAATTTATACTTTGACTTTACTCCCCATTCTGTTAAACAGTATAAAACTTAAAGAGGAGGGAAAGAAATGAAATTGAAAATTAGTCTCTTAATATTTACAATTTTTATCTTGCTGTTTTCTGCTGGCACAATATTTGCCCTAACCGTTGATGAAATTATGGATAAAATGGAGGAGACAGCGCCTGATTTTACTATTCAAAAAACTATTTCTGAAATGATTTTAATTGATAAAGACGGGAAAGAAGAAATAAGAGAGATGGTGATGTTCTCTCAAGAAGGAGAAGATGAAAAAACCAGTACCCTTATGAGATTTCTCTCTCCTAAATCGGTAAAGGGTGTAACTCTTCTAAATATTGATGATGGAGAAAAAATATATTTATATATGCCTGCCTATAATAAACCAAGGAGAATCGCCAGTTCTTCGAAGGGTGATGAATTTATGGGAACAGGCCTTTCTTACGAAGATATGAGTATGGATTATAAAGATAAGGATTATGAAAAGAAGTTATTGGAAGAGACTGATAACGAATTTATAATAGAAGTTATAACGAGTGATGAAGATACATCTTATAAAAAAATCATACTCACGGTGGATAAGGAAAAGTTTTACACTAAAAAAGTAGAATTTTATGATATAAGCGAAAATCTTATTAAAACTTTAGAAATTGATAAGATAAAGATTGACGATAAAGGGAAAATTACCCCGATGGAGATAGTATTTACTGATATAGAGGAGAATCAAAAAACTAAGATTGTAATGAAAGAAATAGAATATGATATAGAATTATCATCCAGTTTTTTTAGTATTAGGACATTGAAGAAACCGACACTTTAGAGATAGTATTGCGTATTGAGTATCGCGTATCGCGTTAGGAAAATAGAATTCAAGAACCAGAGGATAAAATTGTATCTCGTATCTCGTGAATAGTATCTCGCAAAGAAAAGAAAGAGAAAGAAAAATACAGGGAATAAATTCAAAATAAATTAGTTATTATTGAAAAAGTCGTAGGGGGTAGACCTTATGTCTGCCCATAAACAGTAATATGTAATACAGTAATAAGTAGGGGTGTATTGCATACGCCTTAAACAGTAATAAGTAATTAGTAATAAGAAAAATTCAGGAGACAGAATAAAATCGTATCACATAAAGATTAGTTAGCTGGTTAATTGGTTGAAGAATTAATATCAAACCAGCTAACTAGATAACCAAGTAACCAATTAACTTAGAATAAATGGAGGAAAAAATATAATTATGAAAAAAAATATTTTTTTGGTAGTATTTATCATTTTATTATTTTCAGCTTCTGCTTATGCCGGAGATTTTTCTGGAAGTTTAACTTATTCGGGAGGATACAATTTTACAGAGAATAATCTAAACAATACTCTGAATTTAGGTCTTAACTATATACATAATTTTACTGATGAAGTTTTTGTAGAAGGAGATTTAATAATTAAATATAGCGATAGTTCTGCTCCTAATCCTTTTATGATCATACCCAAAGAACTTTATATTGGTTCCTATGACCTTATCCCTAATTTAGATTTAAGAACGGGCCTGTTAGTTGTAAGCTGGGGGTCGGCGGATATGCTTAGCCCTCTGGATAATTTTAATCCCCTGCCACCTGGAATGTCTTTTACATCTATGGCCCAAAAAAACGGAGTATTAGCCGCAGATGCAACTTATTATTTTAATGATATTACCTATTTACAGGCAATAGTCCTACCTTCTTTCGTTCCTTCTTATATGCCAGAAAAATATGAAGAACAAATCTACATTTCTATGTTTGCCTCCCAGTTTCAGGCTCAGGGAATAGAAATAACCTCTGTTAATATAACTCATGCCTTTCCGGAAAACCCGGTTTGGGGAATAAAATTGGGAAGAAGTTTTACTTCTTTTGATGCAGCAATTAGTTATTATAGGGGACATTATCTTAATGCATACCCTGAAACTATGGAACCCGTTCCTGATGCTTCCGGAATGGTTTTGGATTTGGGATTAGGATATCCTAAAAAAAGTATTTTTGGCTTTGAATTCCAGGGAGATTTTCCCGGCATTGAAGGAGCTACCCTGAGAGGTGATTTGGCTTATATAATCCCCCAGCCCTGGCAGGTTCAGGGTGAAGATATGCTAAAAAACCCTTATTTAAAAGCAGCAATCGGCGCTGACTATACTACCTCTTTTGACCTCTATTTTAATGTTGGTTTTACCTGGGGTTTTGTCTTTGAAGAAGGAGATCAATGTTCTCCTTATATTTCTTTAAATGCCAGAAAGGAATTAGAAGACAGTAAGCTTACTCCTAACTATTTAGGCATAATTAGTCTTCAGGATGGAAGTATGATAAATTCTATTGGTGCTAGTTATGATTTCACTGATGATTTTTCGATTACCTTTTCTTATATTTCTGTTTTGGGCAACCAAACTTCAAAGCTGGGACAAATGGGAAGTGCAGAGGGTCTATACCTGATGGGAGAGTGGTCTTTCTAATGGAAATGGAAAGTATTGATAAAAAAGAAAAAATTTTAGAAGCTGCCCGGGATATCTTCTTTAAAAAAAGTTTTTACGAAGCCACGATGGATGACATCGCTCAACTTTCGGGAATAAAAAAACCTACTATCTATTATTATTTCCCTTCCAAAATAGATTTAGCTTCACAACTTCTGGAGGTAAACGTAAAAAAGATTTTTGAAAAGATTAGTGAGATAATTTCTAAAACAAATAATATTAAACAACGGATTAAAATGATAGTAGATTTTTATATAAATCTTTTAGAAGAAAATTCTAAAACTTTTATTATTATGCAAAGAATTGGCTATGATTTTATGCAAAAGGAAGACAGCAAAAAAAAGATAAATGAACTTTTCGAAAAATTAAGAAAAAAACAGAAGGAAGCAGGCGACCTGTTCGGGGAAGTTATTCTATCTTCCGGTAAAAGAGTAAGCGGAGATCTATTTTTATATTCTATGATTGCTGCCTTAGGAAGAATTATCTTTGAAAATGTATCCCAGGGAAGAAAGCCAAAAAAAGATGATCTTCTGACCATTGGGGATATTTTTTCTGCCTCGGTAAAATAAAAGTGATACGGGGGACGGTTCTCTGTGTCAACTTAATTGAAAATTCAAAATCATTATTAACACGGAGAACCGTCTCCTGTATTACTTCCTAGTTTTTGCATATTAAAAGAAGTAATTTTAGAGCATTGTGGTAATCTGCTATGCTCATCATCTCTACCTGGCTGTGAGTATATTTTACCGGGATACATAAAGGGATTGAATTTAATCCCGCTTCAAAGGCAGCAGCGGCATCAGTCGTTCCTCCGGTTACAATTTCCTGAACTTTTATTTTATTTTTTTCAGCAATTCCCTTTACAAAATTCCTGAGCCTTAAAGAAGATACCCCTTTTCTATCTGCCAATCTAATTACCGGACCTCCCCCTGTACGAGCCGGACTCAGATGAAAGTTCCCCCAGGGAAGATTGCCTGCAGAAACAGTATCCAAAGTATAGACTTCATCGAAAGAATTTCGAGCGGAAAAAGCTTGAGCTCCTCGTAATCCGGTCTCTTCCTGTACAGTCCACACTAAGGTTATAGTATTTTTGGGAAGATCATGGAGAAAATTTTCTAAAAGAAGTAGATTAAGGGCACATCCCACCCGGTCATCAAGACCTCTGGTAACCACGTATTTTTCGTCAAGAACTACAAAATCCTTCTTTAGTCTGGCAGGTAAGACTGGAATGACATTCATCTTCTTTACTTCTTCATCACTCTCTACTCCTACGTCTATATATAGATAATCCCAACTGATTAATTTATCCATCTCTTCTTTTTTTGACAAATGAGGCGGTTTAAGCCCGATTACGCCCTGAATTATCCCTTGATCAGTTAAGATTTCGACTACCCGATTATATACACCTCTGACATCCCAGCCACCTATCGGTTTAAATCTCAAGTAGCCATTTTTCTCAACATAAGTAATCAAAAAACCAAGCTCATCCATATGAGACATAAAAGCGATTTGTCTTCCCGCACTCCCTATCGTGGTAGAAAGATTTCCTACCTCATCCTCTTTAAATTCTACTTGGGGGAATAGCTTTCTTATCTTGTCTCTCACTGGCTCTTCAAAACCGCTTATTCCAAAAGTATTTACTAATTCATTCAAAATTTTAATTTTATCCATTTTTACCTCCTCAGGTACAGGGGACGGTTCTCTGTGTTAATTTGGTTTAAAATTTAAAATCATTATTAACACAGAGAACCGTCCCCTGTATCTGTTTTTCTAAAAACTTGTTTTGCTGGAAAAAGTGAAATTATTGGTTCTGAGATAGGGGGCAACTGTTGGGCCGACAAATCCTTCCTTTGTCTGTCTTTTTTTGGATATCATGTCAACTGCTTTTAACATATCTACTACACTGGTATTAAATCTCATATTCTTGATTGCCCTTCCTAGCTTCCCATTTTCTATTAAGAAAGTCCCATCTCTAGTCATTCCAGTTAATTGAACACTCATAGGATTTAGTATATTGACATAGTGAAATCGGGAAATATAGATACCTTTTTTGGTGCCAGAGATCATTTCATTAATAGTGCTATCTCCTTCTTTCATCACCAGGTTAAAAGGGAGGGCTCCAAAGGAAGCGTGTTCCGGTGATAAAGTATTCCCGGTACATTTTCTATTATATTTTAGAGCGGTAAGATGGTCATATACTCCATCTTTAACCACCCCATCTTTAATAAGCCATATCTTTTGCCGAGGATATCCAACTAAATCAAAAGGTAATGGCATAGTAAATTCATCAAAAGGATCATCAGAAACAGTTATAGTCTCCGGGAAAATCTTTTTGTCTTGATTATGACAGACGAAACTCTTGCCCTCCATAATCGTTTTGCCATTAAAAGCAGTATAGCCGGCATAGTTTAAAATTTCCGCAACTGCTTCCGGAGAAAGGATAACCGTATAGACCCCCGGGTAAATTTCTATCTGCTCTACATTTTTTAAAGCAGCCTCTAATAATTCATCGGTTACTTTTTTTATATTAAAATTATTAATATCGCTATCTATAAACGAGGTATAGGCAGTAGAATTATCTCGGGTGATAACACAATTGAAATCTACTTTAGTCCCCCGGTCAAAGGCAAAAACTCCTTCTGAATTAGCCACCAGGAGGGTAGATTCTTCTGTTTTAAAGGCTCCCGCCACCTCATAACCTCTTTTGTTTACTTCTTTTATTAGTTGTCTTACCAATTGGGCTCGATTTAAAGGGGTAAAGTTGGCAGTATCTTTAGAATATTTGCTTTTTAATTTGTATGATTGAGGTATCAGCAAACGATAATGGTAATCTAATTTGGGGGTAATCTTGGTTACTTCAACTGCCTTTTCTATATTTTTTGATATAGTAGGCTCATCAATACAGTTCATCTGTACTGCACCGATTCTATTTTCATTTATTATCTTTACGGTTAAATTTAGATCGGCTTCCGCTACATTTTGATGGATGTAAGATTCTGCAAATCTGGTAAGCTCACTTTTGTCACCTGAGGCAATTATTTCAAAATCGTAATTTTTAAGAATATTTTTGACCTTATTAACAAGTTCTTTCCCGAAATTTATATCTTTCATTTGGAAGCACCTACCTTTACCTTTCTGAATCTTGCAGGAGATGTGCCGTGTGCTACATGCATTGATTGCCCTGGCTGTCCTTTGCCACAATTCGGTACACCCCAGATATGCCAATATTTTTCAGAACTTATCCCATCACAAGATTTCCAAAACTCCGGAGTTATACCTTGATAGACTGCGTTTTTATAAATTTTTCCTAATTCTCCATTTTTTATTTCCCGTGCAATCTCTGTACCAAATTGGAAGTTTATCCTCTTATCATCTATGCTCCAACTCTTATTATAATCCAAAAATAAACCTTCCTTTATATCTCCTATAAGTTTAT
>Ga0307432_1001054_pt1 | contig 17871 bp, 17 predicted proteins | sample SalMarWE160150MG_FD_202158 | JGI IMG/M metagenome (GOLD analysis project Ga0307432, IMG submission 202158) | Salt marsh sediment microbial communities from the Plum Island Ecosystem LTER, Massachusetts, United States - WE1603-150 | ecosystem: Environmental > Aquatic > Marine > Intertidal zone >...
TGATAAATTAGAAAATAGAAGGAATTTGAATATACTTGATGTAGGCGCGGGAACGGGTTCGGAGTCAATTTTTATGGCTTTGCATGGGCATAAAGTTCTGGGGATTGATATTAACAGGGAAAGACTGGAGGTGGCTAAAGAGAGAAAAAAGATAGCCGAAGATTACTGGAATAGGAGACTTTTATGTGAGTTCAGGGAAGAGAATCTGTTAGACCATGATCCGGAGGAGTTATACGATTTAATATGGATGGAAGAAACTTTTCATCATCTGGAACCGCGAGGGAAGGTTGTGCCTAAGTTATATGAGTTACTAAATGAAAATGGTTGTATTATAATGGCAGAGGTAAATGGTTATAATCCTTTAAATCAGTTAAAGTTTTTTATTAAACGAGGTTTCAACACAATAAAAGTTAAAGAGCTTTATATAAATGGGGAAATGAAGAAAGTTTATTATGGTAATGAAAGAATTCTTTCTCCAAGAAGACTTAATAAATTGATGAAGAAAGCTGGGTTTACCAGTACCCGTTATAGATATTTTAGAGCTCTTCCTGTATTTGTTGCTAGGTTACTTGGAGCGAAATCGGCAATGCTAATTGAAAACTTCATTAAAAAAATGCCGCTTGTCTTTTTGTTTGTTCATTATAATTTTGTAACTGAGAAGTGATATGAAATATCTTGTTACTGGTGCGGCGGGTTTTATAGGTTCTAATATAATCCGGAGATTGTTGAAGGATAATTGTGAAGTTCGAGGTTTCGACAATTTCTCAACCGGAAAACGGGGAAATTTGGAGGATTTTGAGGGAAAAGGTAATTTTGAATTAATAGAAGGTGATTTGAGGAACCCGGGTGAGATAAAAAAAGCACTTAAAAATGTGGATGTTGTTATGCATGAAGCTGCCGTCCCTTCAGTACAGCGCTCGGTCGAGAATCCTGTTTTCGTTAACGATTCAAACATTAACGGTACTTTAAATCTATTGATAGCTGCAAAAGAGGAGGGAGTAAGAAAGGTCGTATATGCAAGCTCTTCTTCTATTTATGGATGTAATAAAAAGTTGCCCAAGAAAGAGGATATGCCGGTAGAACCTATTTCTCCTTATTCCCTTTCAAAATATACTGGTGAAAGATATTGCCAGATTTTTTCTGAAATCTATAGTTTGCCTACGATTTGTTTAAGATATTTTAACGTTTTTGGGCCTTATCAGGATCCAAATTCAGAATATTCGGCAGCAATTCCTAAGTTTATAGATCTAATGTTAGAGGATAAACAACCTGTAATTTTTGGAGATGGTGAACAATCCAGAGATTTTACTTATATAGAAAATGTAGTTGAAGCTAATATCCTTGCAGCTGACTCTGATATAACCGGGGAGGTTATCAATATTGCCTGTGGAGAAAAAGTATCCATTAACGAGGTAGTTCAAATATTAAGTACAATTTTAAATAAAGATATTAAACCGGTTTATAAAGAAACCAGAGTTGGAGAGGTAAAACATTCGTTAGCTGATATTAGTAAAGCGAAGAATAAAATCGGTTATAAACCTAAGTATAAATTTGCTGAAGGATTGAGAAAGACAGTTGAGTGGTTTGAAGGTTTGCGTAATATCATTTAGCGATCTGAGAAATGATCCCAGAGTAAGAAGGCAGCTTTTTGCTTTAAAAGACAAGTATGAAGTGATAGCTTCAGGATTAAACAAAAGCGAGATTGAGGGGGTTGATGAATTTGTTATTACTGATTCAAGAACCTTTTTCGTACGGTTTAATAGTCGATTAACATTCCTTTTTGCCCGTTTGTTTAAATGTTTATATAAGAGTTACGTAAAAAAATATCAGATAAAAGACATAATAGAAAAGAAAAAAGCTTCTCTTGAGGCTGCTAAAGCTCTAAATGCGGGGAAAGAAATGAAGAAATTCGGTTCAATAGTGCGTGAATTGGTAGGAAATTAATATGCTAATAAAACGAATGTTAATGTTAGGAGCCGTTAATCTTTCAGTGGATAGTGCTGCAAAAGTTCATTTTTCTAATTTAGCTAAAGAATTTTCCAAACAGGGGTTTAAGGTTTTGTGTCTTGTTTATTCATCTGGAACAAAAGCCATTATTACAGGTATCGAGAATGTTGAGGTAAAATTTGTTCCTAATCCACTTATAGGTAACTTATTTTTTCGAGTGTTAAAATATCTGTTTTTAGTGCCGGTGATATTGTGGCAATTTCTTAGATTTTCACCTGCTGTGGTGTACTTTAGGTTTTCGCCCCCTGCTTTTCTCTATTTATTGTTCTTGAAATTGCTAAAAATTTTCCCTTTTAATTTTAAAATAATTCTTGAATTTAATTCTTGGGTTCCTGAAGAGAGAATAGTAGAGGGAGAGGGTAAAATTAAGGTTGGATTTATTAGGTTTTTGCAGTTAAAAAGCATTATTCTTGTAGACTATGTTAGAGTAGTGACTTCTGGGATCAAAGATAAGCTTAATTCATTTGGAGTAGATTGTAGTAAGGTTGTCGTAATTGGGAACGGAACAGATATAGATTATTTTAAACCTATTGAAAAAACTGATGCAAAAAAGAAAATTGGTCTTGATCCAGATTTTTTATACGTTGGATTTATTGGAAATTTTTCAATATGGCAAGGATTGGAGACCTTTGTCCCTGCAATTCCTATTGTCGCAGAAGATGCTAAAAAGGTTAGGTTTTTACTTGTAGGTGACGGTCCTGAAATGTCGAGGATTGAGGAACAGGTGGCTCCTTTTAAAGATAAAGTAATCTTAACTGGGCGAGTTCCATACAGAGAGGCAAATACTTACATAAATGCGTTTGATATTGGTATAGCTCCTTTCATAGAAGAAAGGAATGCTACCATTGGGCTTTCTCCGTTGAAGATTAGAGACTACGCTGCCTGCAGTGTTCCTATTATTACTACGAAGATAAGAGGTTTGGAAATAATTGAGAAGGAAGGTATAGGCGTTTTAGTTCCTCCCAATGATTCAGAATCTCTGGCAGAGGCGATAATAAAACTTTCAGAAGATTCGAGAATGAGAGAAAGAATGGGAAAGAAAGGAAGAAAAATAGCAGAAGAACGATTTTCATGGAAATTTGTTGCAAAACAAATTCTGAAGATGGTCAAAATATGGAATGAAAAAGCTTAAAATTTTGTTCATTTCCCGTTCTTATCCTAATCGAAGTAATCCAGTGAGAGGGGTTTTTGTTAGAGAACAGGCTAACGCGGTTTCGTTATATGGAGATGTAATGGTTCTTACTATTCAGGGTGTTGTTTCACCAGTCAAAGGTCTTTACGAAGTTTATGAGGGAAAGGAAGGTAGATTTAGTATCATGCGTCTGCAATATCGTAAGTTACCTATCCCCAAGATTTCTTATTTTTTCTATTTTGTGGGAGTATTTTATGCCTTTCGAAAATTGTTAAGGAAAGGATTCCTTCCCGACATTATTCATGCGCACTTCTATGAAGCAGGAGTGCTTGCTGTTTTAATAGGTAAACTCTATAAAATACCAACAGTTATAACGGAACATTATAGTGGTTTTTCTCTCAGAACTGTTAGGGGATTTGGCAAGCAAAAGGCGCGTTTTGCATTAAACAAAGCTGATTTGATAATGACAGTCAGTGAAGCTCTTAGAAAGAGTATTCAATCTTATGGTATTCAAAACTATTTTAAGGTGGTTCCCAATGTAGTTGGTACTGATCTTTTTTATCCCAAAACCAAGGAAGAAAAACATAATTGTAAAAGACTACTTCTTGTAGCTCTGTTTAAACCCATAAAAGGCATTCCGTATTTATTGGAGAGTCTTTCAGATCTCGCTAAAGAACGAAATGATTTTTTCTTGGACATTATAGGTGATGGTCCCAAAAGAGAAGAGTATGAGAGATTTGCTTTTAAATTGGGAATCGATAAGAAGGTAAAATTCCATGGTATAAAGACAAGAGAAGAGGTTGCTCAATTTATGCGAAACGCTGATTTCTTTGTTTTGCCCAGTATATGGGAGAGTTTACCTTGTGTGTTAATAGAAGCTATGGCATCAGGGCTTCCCATAGTTGCAACTAATGTGGGGGGTATTCCGGAAATCATTAATGAAAAGACGGGAGTTTTAGTTCCACCAAGAAATGTCAAAGCACTTGCTGAGGCTATTAGTTATATGTTGAATCATTATAAAGAGTATTCAAAGAGGGATATTGCACTATATGCAAAAAAGAGGTTTAGTTATGAAGTAGTTGCAAAAACTCTTTTTGAGATCTATAAAAGAGTTTTAAAAAGAAGGAGAGGGGAAAGTATCTCATTTAATATAAAGGGTTGAACATTGGATTTTAAAGATAAAGTAATTCTTACTGGGAGGGTTCCATATAATGAGGTAAATACTTACATAAACGCATTTGACATTGGTGTTGCACCTTCCATAAGAGAAAGAAATGATGGTATGGTTTCTCCGATGAAGGTTAGAGACTACGCCGCCTGTGGCGTTCCCATTGTTACTACGAGAATAAAAGGTTTGGAGATGGTTGAAATGAAAGGAATGGGTCTTTTGGTTCCTCCGGATGATTCACGGTCTCTGGCGAGAGCCATAATAAAACTTGCAGGAGACGCAAAAATGAGGGAGAAGATGGGAAAGTAAGGTAGAAAAGTCGCAGAGGAGTTTTTTTCCTGGGAAAGTGTTGCCGAAGATATTTTGGATATGGTCGGCAATTAAGAGTGTTTAGAACATCTTAATCGGTTTAACAGTCTAAATCCCAATTCCAACTATTGGAGTTTCACGGTTTTTTAAGTCGTAATTCCTTAAGAGATAGTAGTTGCAATAGTTTTGTTAGATTCGCAAGTGGATGGCGCCAATTCTTGAGTTAGAGAATCGCGAGGGCTAATCATTCATCAGGAACGCGGTCAATTCCCCCACCGAGGGAATTGCCGCTCGCTCTCAGCCTCGCTCCTCTTGAAATCCTTGGATTTCAAGAGACCGTGGCCGCTCGGCTTCCGAGACGTCCTTCTGAACGGTTAGTTCTCGCTTCATTCACGCTGAAATATATGAGAATCGATATATTATAGCATTTTCAACAGACAAAATCATGAAACTCCTTTTCCAACTACCCTTGACAGTTAAGTCTTCTATTTCTATATTAAAATAAAGAAATGGATAAAATAACGACTTATGAGCCTGATAATTCAATAAAAAAGGGATATCTGTCTTTATGGAAAGAAATTTCCCGAGAATTAAGAGAAAACAAATGGCTGATTTATCAGTTATTTAAAAGAGATTTTTTCGCAATATATAAACAGTCATTAATAGGTGTTTTCTGGGCTTTTATTGTGCCTATAATAAGTGTAGGAACATTTATAATGCTTAATCATTCAGGTGTTTTTGATTTTGGTGAGATCGAAGTTCCCTATCCGATTTACGCGATACTCGGAATGGCTTTCTGGCAATTGTTCTCAACTGGATTGATAATTACTTCTAATTCTTTGGTAAAAGCCGGTTCAATGCTGGTAAAGATAAATTTTTCTAAAAAATCACTTGTAATCGCTTCTACCGCTCAGTCGTTCATACCATTTATAGTTCAGCTTGTTTTGGTTGGTGTTTTATTTTTTGTCTATAATGTAACCCCAAGCATAAAAATCCTGTTACTTCCTATTTTTATGATACCTATAATTTTATTTACCCTTGGTTTTGGTTTTATTTTCTCTCTTTTTAACAGTGTTGTAAGAGATGTCGGTAATGCTTTATCCGTTTTCATGACTTTTTTGATGTTCCTAACACCTGTACTATATGCTAAACCTAAAATAGGTATACTGATACCGATTACAAGATTTAATCCTTTGTATTATTTGATTTCAATGCCAAGAGAACTTATATTGAGAGGGACAATGAGCGAGTGGAAAGGCTATCTGTTATCGGTTGGGATTGCCTTTCTTGTTTTTGTTGTAGGTTTAGCCGTTTTTCATCTTACGGAGACGAGGGTGACGGAGAGGATATAGTTATGAAGAATAAGATAAATGCTTTAAGACGTTCACAGAAAGAGAGAATAAAATGAATAACAGTTCAACAATTCAACAGTTCAACAATTCAACATCAAACGATGTTGCCATTAAAGTTGAAAATGTTTCGAAGAAATATTGCAAGTCATTAAAAAGGTCAATGATTTATGGTATTAGAGATATTACTAAAAATGTGTTTGGTATGACTTCGAATTCTTATCTTCTAAGAAAAGAAGAGTTCTGGGCGGTAGATGATGTTTCATTCGAAGTTAAAAAAGGAGAAACACTTGGTATTATAGGTCCTAACGGAGCCGGCAAGACCACAATTCTGAAGATGTTAAACGGTATATTCTGGCCGGATAAAGGAAAGATAACAATTAGGGGTAAAGTGGGTGCTTTGATTGCGGTTGGCGCGGGATTCCATCCAATGTTGAGCGGAAGAGAAAACATATATATTAATGGAGCCATTCTGGGAATGAGCAGGAGGGAAGTCGATGAGAAATTCGATTCCATAGTAGAATTTGCAGACATTGGTGATTTTCTGGATGCACCAGTAAAGTATTATTCAAGTGGAATGTTTGTTAGATTGGGCTTTGCTGTTGCAATTCATTGTGAACCAGAAATTTTGCTAATTGATGAGATACTTGCAGTAGGAGATTTAAGTTTTCAGAATAAATGCTTCAGGTATCTTGCAGACTTAAGAAAAAAAGCAAAAGGGGTTGTCTTTGTTGGACACAACTTGGAACAAGTTCGTACAATCTGTTCTAAAGTGATGATTCTTTCTCATGGCAGACCAGTTTATTATGGAGATACGCTTACGGGAATAGTGAAATATCATGAGATGACGAGAACTTTAAGATTGGAATCAATGAAAAAAGAGAAAGCAAAAGGTATAGAATCCAGAATTTCCTCTGAGGAAATTGAATATATAGATTCGGGAATACTTAATGATAAGGGTGAAAAGATCGGTTCTATTAACATGAATGAGTCGTTGAATCAATTCTGTGATTTTAAATTAGAAAAAAACGTTGAGGAATTATATTTTTCTATGGGAATTCTTGATGAGCGAAAGAGACCTTGTATTTGGTCTATAAGCAATGATGATAATAGGGTTAAATTTAGAAGCCTGAATAAGTCGAAATACCGGATTATTGTGCAATATAAAAAACACCATCTTATGCCAGGGGTTTACATACCTTCTGTTGCTATCCGGAATAGTGCTACAGGCGAAACATATGAAAGAATTTTACCTGATAGGTCTTTTAAGGTGAATGGCAATTTGCTTGAAAGAGGAATTGTCCATGCTAAAGGGGAATGGAAGATAAAAAATTTATGAATGTCTATGAGAAAAAAGAAACTGAAAATAGAATTAAATCTTTAATAAGGGAGTATTATAAAGATTATTATTTAAATAATTTGGGATTACCGGATTTTGAATCAAGAATTGAAAATAGATTAAATGAGGTAGAAAACGCATCATATTATATAAATAGTGTTGAAAAATGGATAAACTACAAATTTGATGAAACCAAAAAAGTACTTGTTGTGGGTACCGGTACAGGTGCAGAGTTTGTGCAGTTTCTTCGTAGAGGGTGTGATGTTTATGCAGTTGAACCTAATAGAAAAGCACTTGAGATCATTTATTTAAGATCTAAACTTGAAAATATATCTCTCGAAAAAATCAAAAAAGGTGTTGCGGAAAATCTACCATTTACAGATGGCTCTTTTGACTTCGTATGGTGTTGGACAGTATTAGAGCATGTCAAAAATGTAGAAAAAGCAATTACCGAAATGCTCCGAGTTGCAAAAAACACAGGATTTATATTTATCGGAACTATAGACTATAGACAAATCTGGGAGGGACATTATAAGTTATATCTACCTTTATTTATGCCAAAGTGGTTTATAAAAATTATTTTAAAAATAAAAAAAAGACCTACGTCTTTTCTTAATACCTTACAATTTGTTACAGCAAAACAGTTGAGAAATATTTTTAGAAAAAATAATGTAATAGCAATGCAAGTTATACATCCATATACTGGAGAATATTTTAGGGCTAAAGGCAATTTAAAAATAGTAAAATGGATACAAAATAATTTGGAAATAGCAAAAAATCAATTATGGATAATAAAAAAGCAGTAATATTTAATCTTAAAAAAGAAAGTACTGTATGAGAGATAAAAAACAAAAATTTGAATATGGATTTTACGCTTATTGCCTGAAAGAATGTTTTCAGACAGGATACAATGGTATGCCAAAATGGATGGTTGTCAACTATGTTATCAAAAATGGATAATAGGATTAAAGCTGTTGGAGTAAGATTAGACAAGGCAAAAGTTCCAGAAGGTACTTTACATATACTTGGGTGTATTATAGGCTTTCAAATTTTCAAAAAATTAAAGCTAAGTTTTCTTCCTCGACTACCTGATTATGATACTGGAGATTTGGATATTTCAGGTCTTCGTAAATCAGGCTATGATATTTTTGCCTTTCCTAATACCTTGCATAATGCCAGCCTGATTCAGCTAATTCCGGATAATTCTCCATTAAAAAGGTTGCATGTGGATCGTTCTTTTGGCGGAAATAATCAAATCTTTTTTTGCATCTTGGTAGAGGAGTTGTTAAATCCGAAAAGAAGGGAAATTTTAAAGGAAAAACTTTACCACAAGAATGGATCAAATTTGGGGAAAAATATATTTTGTCTAAGTTAAGTGGGGCCAATCTTATGCAGCCATGTTTTCAAAATATGGGTTATTCTGTTCGCCGTTATTATGTTGATGAGTTTTATTCACGCAATATCTCGTATTTTCTAAAAGGTGGAAAGATTTTAGACATTGGAGGAAAGAAAAAGAGGAAACGGGGACAGTTTGATATTGAAAAATATGACTTTAGAGCAGAATATGTAAATATTGATGAGAAAACAAAGCCAGACTACCTTTGCAATGCGACAAATATTAATGTTGAAGATAGTATTTTTGATGGGGTGATTTGTTCTGAGGTTCTAGAGCACGTTCCTGACCCAAAAGCAGTTCTTCGTGAAGCTTATCGGGTTTTGAAACCTGGAGGAGTCTTACTTTTGTGCGTGCCTTTTATGTATCATATTCACGCGGATCCATACGATTACGGAAGATATACTGATTTTTACTGGAAAAATACTCTTAAGGAAATAAATTTTTCTGAAATTGCTATTGAAAAGCAAGGTTTGTTTTTTAGCGTTCTTGCAAATATGATAAAGTTTTTTGCTTATGAGATGCAAAAAGAGAGAAAACCAAAGAATAGGGTAAAAAGGAGATTATTCCACAAAGCGGTTGCCTGGGGAGAGAAAAAAGCTTTTGAGCTCGAGAAGAAATCATATTTTAAAAAGCATAAATTTTTTGATAGATTCACTACTGGGTATGGAATAGTAGCAGTTAAAAGTAAAGGGAAATAAAACACGATGGAAGTTCAAACTTTAAAACAAATATGGAATGATTATGTGAAGCAATCAGGGGATGGTATATATACAAATAACTATATTCACAAGAGTGAGAGCAAGGAAGCCCATTATAGAGAAGGATACTGGGATTTTTCCTATTATATTTTAAATCCGGTTTTAAAATTAGGTATCTCTCCAGGATCGACAGTTTTGGAAATTGGCTGTGGATTAGGTAGATTAGTGATACCTGCAAGTTATTATTTTAGCCAATGCTTCGGAATGGATATAAGTGAGGAAGTGATTTCCAAAGCTCAGGAAAGAGTCGATAAATTAAAAAGGAGTAATATAAAACTTCTTCCTTGTGATGGGCAAAATATTCCTTTAGAAGATAAAAGTGTTAACTTGGTTTATTCTTTTTTGGTTTTTATGCATATTCCTAGTAAAAAGATGGTAAGCCATTACATAAAAGAAATTTATAGAGTTTTAAAACCAGAAGGTATTGCGCGGATTCAAGTTCGAAAATCTCAGTCATGGTTAAAATCACAAAATTATTCTCATATTGCAAGAAAAAACTATGATTTATCTTATGGATGTAGCTTTACTAAAAGAGAGATTGAAAAATATTTTCAAAAAGACTGCCTAAAAGTACTAAACCTAACCGGGGATACTAGAAGACCCTACAATCTAATACCATCGCAGACACAATTATGGGTTACTGCTAAAAAGGGTGCTTAATTTGTTATTGACCTATATGGGGATGTGAAAATTTATTAAAAGATGAGGATATAGTAAAGTCTATGAACAAGAGAAAGTGTTTTCTGACTGGTAGAGATTTTATAAATTGGGCATTAGATGACGACGTCCAAAACGCAAAAGAAGCACTTAACTTTGTGAAGTTTGCAGAGCTAAAAGAATGTGATGTCGTACATTCAGTTTGGTGGAAGGCTTTATTTAATATACCGATGTGTGAGTTAAATGGAAAGCGAATAATTTGTCAAATAACCAATGATCCATATCAAAATATGCTACTTCCAGACTTCAGAAGAATGCTGAAGTTGGTAAATTGTTGGATTGCACCCTCAAAACAAGCGTTTAATCGACTTGCCGAGTTCGGAATTTTATCCACAGTAGTTCCTGCTGGATATGATTCTGGTAATTTCTATCATCTTCCTAAAAATGACAGAAGAATTAAAGATATTTTTAACAAATGGAATATTCCGACTAATAAATACCTTATTGGAAGTTTTCAGAGGGATACGGAGGGTCGAGATCTAGTTAGTCCAAAACTTTTAAAAGGACCAGATATACTCGCAGAAATTTTGAATAAAGTATATGAAACTAATAAAAATATTCATGTTGTACTCGCTGGGCCCCGTAGGTTTTGGATAAGGAAGAAACTAAATGAATGTGGGATTCCTTTTACATTTATAGGTAAGGCTATTGATGAAGACGATATTTCCCTAAATACCTTACCCCACAGCAAAATAAACTTATTATACAATTTAATAAATCTGTATATTGTAAGTAGCCGATCGGAAGGAGGTCCAAAGTCTCTCCTCGAAGCTTCAGCAACAAAGTGCAAAATAATTAGCTCTAATGTAGGTCTGTCAGAAGATGTTTTGGATAAGAGGTGCATTTATAATCATCCATTAGAGGCTGTTGGTTCAATCTTAAAGGATATAACCTCAGGTTATTTAAATGATACGATTGACCACAACTTTAAAAAAATACAGAAGCATTCTTCTTTTAACAGAAGAGCTAAATACAAAGAAGTTTATGACCGTATAGACCAATACAAACCATTTAATGACAGTGCTTTTAATTCCAAAGAGACAAAACAATCTTCTAGTAGTAAAATCATAGTATTTTTTAAAAAAATGAATAAGAAATTGAGATTTAATAAAAGAAGGAAAAATAAGATTGGTCTATTTCATACTTTTCATAAACCTCCCTGGGGTGGTGGGAACCAATTTATGATAGCTCTAAGAAAATATCTAATAAGATTTGGAAATAAAGTAACAGAAAATAAGGTCGATAATAATACAAGGGCAATTATCCTTAACTCTATTCATTTTGATCTTGAGAAATTAAAAAATATAAAAACAAAATATAAAAATATAAGAGTTATTCATAGAATCGACGGTCCTATCCAGTTAATTAGGGGCAAAGATGCTGAGTTAGACAAGAAGTGTTTTGAAATTAATTTAAGGATAGCGGATGTTACAATATTTCAATCATTTTGGTGCTGCAAGAAATCAAAAGAACTTGGATTTAACCCAGTCAATCCATATATAATACTAAACTCTGTTGATCAAGAAATATTCTATCCTCCCAAGAAACACTATAGTTTAAAAAACAGGAAGGTTAAATTAGTTAGTTCTTCTTGGTCAGATAATACAAGAAAGGGTTTTAGATGTTATAAATGGCTTGATGAAAACCTTGATTGGGGAAAATTCGAATATACATTTGTTGGAAGAGCATCCATTAAGTTTGATAATATAAAATACATTTCGCCACAGAGTTCGAAGAGATTGGCAGAAATATTAAGAGAACAAGATATTTTTATCATGGCAAGCCAAAATGATCCATGCTCCAATGCTGTATTAGAAGCACTTTCATGTGGTTTGCCAGTCGTATATTTAAATCAGGGAGGGCATCCGGAGATTGTACAAAATGGTGGTTTGGGATTTAAAACACATGAGGAGATTCCAATAATACTGGATAAAATAATTGATAACTATGATTTTTTTAGAAATCTAATTCAAGCGATACCTATAAAAGAAACTGTAAAGAAATATTTAGCAATTATTGAAGGGGATTGATATTCCTAGAGAAAAAAGGGTGTGGTAAATGAATGACTAAAAAATTGGAGGATACAACCTTGACTCTCTTTTTTACAGGTGGAGTTACTCTAAAGACCTGGGCGCAGGTTGGAAACCTTGACAGAGAAGTTGAAATTTATAAGAGATTATCCAATCATTTAAAGAGAATTAATTTTGTTGCCTATGGGGGTAAACAAGATAAAATATACTCTAACAGAATTGGGGCTATCAAGCTTTTACCAATAAAATGGTATAAAAGGCAACCACTCACTATTCTTCATTTATTGTTAAAACACCATCCTGAAATCAGGGATACAGATATATTTAAAACCAACCAAATACCAGGTTCCGAAATCCCTGTATGGATTAAAAAACACTTTGGCAAAAAATTAATAACCAGATGCGGCTATTTATATAGCTACTTTGTCAGAAAGAAAGCAACAGCTAAAAAAGAAATCGAAAATGCAGTAAGGCTTGAAAAAGAAGCATTTACAGCTGCGGATTTAGGTGTTGTTACTTCAAAGTGGCAAAAAGACATTATTATTAAGGATTATAATATAAATAGAGAAAAAATAAAAGTCATACCCAATTATGTTTTAACTGATGTTTTTAAACCATATTTAGTTTCGTCTAAGGATTTTGATTTGATTTATGTGGGTCGTTCAGGCGAGCAAAAAAACTTAAAAAACCTTTTCAAAGCACTTCATTGTTTAAAAAGCAAAAACAAAAAAGTATCGTTGCTGATGATAGGCGGCAGTTCCCGAGATAGAGAATTACGAGATATAACTATTCAACACAATCTCGATGTCACTTTTAAAGATAATGTTCCGAATTTTAAATTACCGTTGTTTCTTAATAGAGCAAAAGTTTTTATTCTCCCGTCTAATCACGAAGGACATCCTAAGGCGCTTATAGAAGCTATGAGCTGTGGATTGCCGTGTATAGGGTGCGATGTTACAGGGGTAAATGAAGTTATCGATCATATGGAAACCGGATATTTATGTAACACGAATTATGAGAGTATTGCAGAAGCAATTGATTCAGTATTATTTGATGAATTGCTACACAGGCATATGGGGAAAAATGCGAGAGAGTATGTTTTGAGTAATTATTCTTTAGATAAGATATTTAAAATGGAAATGGAAGCGCTAAGAGAAGTTGTGGGAGGTTGAGCCGATTTGTGCTGAGCGTTCTAACTTTTTTTCTTTAAGAATATTGCGCCAAAAGTATATGGAGTGTTATCAAATTTTGGATGCACGAGATATGATTTGCCATTATCATAAAAATTCTGGTTCCCGAGTAACTCGAAATATTTGTTTGATAGGAAGTTACGCTTAATATCTTCTTCAGTTGTAAGCTGATTTTTTTTACTGGTGTCCGGTCCAAAACCAGCAATAGCCGGGGCCGGATTTCTATAATCAAAAGTAATGGAAAGCACCCCATTTGGTTTAAGACATCTACTTATCTCTGAGAGTGCAGATTGTTTTATTTCATAATTTAAGTGTTCGAAAACACAAATTGAATACGCATTATAGAAATACTCATCTTTAAAGTCTAAATTTTCCATATTCATCGGATAGGAAAACATACTCCATCCCATTGTCTTTGCAATCTTATTGCCGTTTAAAACGAGTTTTTCATTTATATCTATAGAATGTACCTCGGCTCCAAGGGAGGCTAAAAAGCAGGTAAACAAAGAAGCCGTTCCGCCAGCATCTAAAACGCGCATGTTTTTTTTGATTTTAGGTCCATTGGTTAAAACCCAAAAAATTTCCCAGTATAGATACCATGGGATTCTACCATCGTCAGCTGAGTCGGGAAGGGGTATGTAATCTGGTCCTCTATTGTTCATCCCGACTTCTTTTTCGTTTTTTTTCTTTCTCATAATTATTTCAATAAGATTTTTTAAGCCGGCTCTGTTAAACTTTATCTGTTTGCTTTTTGGAAGGGTGCCGTACCAGGATGTCATATATAGGTTTTTAGAGTAAAGTGTTTTAATTAAGTTATTAATTGCTTGTATAATAGGTTCTGCTTCATCTGTCAGCAAATCAGAACGGTCCATTGTCTTATTTATTATTTCTTTCATTTTTTTATTAGTATTAAATAGTATAAAAAAAGCAGGTTGAAGTCAATCCCTTATTTAAGCGGTTTTTTTTAGTTTTTCTTTATAGAATTAAGCGATACCATAAACATTTTATACTTGACTGAGAGAAAACAAACAATAAATTATTATTTAATAACAAATGAAAACAAAATCATTGATAATGATTGCAATATTTTATGAATTCCAATTGTTTAGGATTTCGGCATTGGTCTATTTGAAAGTAGTCAAAGGCGGTCCCCGAGTATTGCAGGTGGGTAGGGGATGATGCGTAATCCAAGAGTTACCGTTTTAATGTCTGTTTATAATGGTGAAGAACATCTGCGTGAGGCGATAGATGGTATTCTTAATCAGACTTTTAAAAATTTTAAATTTCTGATTGTAAACGATGGTTCTACAGATAGAACAGGAGAGATACTTGAAAGTTATAATGACCCGAGGATTAGAATACATAATAACAGAAAAAATATTGGTTTGGCAAAATCTTTGAACATAGGGCTAAAAATGGCAAAAGGTGAGTATATTGCTCGCCAAGATGCTGATGATATTTCTATGCCTGAAAGATTGGCGAAAGAAATATATTTTTTTTGTGAGCATCCCGATTATGCTGTTGTAGGTACTTTTGCTAAAATATATAATGAAAATTCTGAACAAACGGGATTTTGGGAAAGGCCTATTAAAGATACCGAGATTCGTAAAACCTTGAAGGAAAGGAATTGTATCATACACGGGTCTACAATGATCCGAATGAGATGTTTGCTTGATGTTGGTTTCTATGATGAATCAATGGAAAAATCTCAGGATTTTGAACTTTGGTTAAGATTATCGAAGAAGTATAAAATGGCAAATATTTCAAGCTTTTTGTATATTCGAAGAGTACATAGCAAGAATATTGACATAGAATATATGAAAGAGCAACACATATTTCTTGTTTTGGCTAAGATAAAAAACAACTTTGTGGGAATTGAAGAAGTTACTAAACAGTTTATAAATTCAATCTCGAAATATTACTTTATTTCCTTAGGGTTTAATTCGATGTTTAAATTAGTCAGTCTAATCACTTTTAAGAGAATAAATGCCTATGATATTTTTAGAGTCTTCTATAAAATTAGATTTACTAACAATGTAAAAAAAACACTTAATGACTTCAAACTAGGGAAAATCAAGTTTGATAATGCAAAGTTAAATCTTAAGAAGATTTTAAACGGGGGACTGCTTGGGTTCTTCCTATAATGAATAAGACTCAAGAGAAGATGCTTGAAAAAAGTGAGAGAAACTATAAAAGTCTTTTGAAGAGATGGATGCCGGATGGATTGAAAAAAATGATAAAAAGCATTTTGTTAAAGAGGCGAAGAGTTTCTTATACGTGTGGTCTATTTATGACCGATAGGTGCAATTTTAAATGTCTGGGATGCCGTAGAAGTATTTTAAATGTTAGTAACTCAAAAGAAATAAAATTAAATACGGTTAAAAAATTACTTTCATTATATCCCACAATAAAATCATTTAGTATAGCAGGTTTTGGAGAGCCGACGCTGTGTGAAGAATTTATCGGTGTTGTGGAATTTTTGAAAAAAGAAGGGAAAAAAGTAAATATAATAACTAATGGCACAAATATAAAGAAATTTCTGGAGTTAAATTGTCAGGTAGATCAGATTTCTGTGAGTTTATATGGTTATGATGTTAATAGCTATCGCCTTTATACTCGTGTAAATGCATATAAACGAGTAATTGGAAATTTTTTACGGCTTAAAGAAAAGTTCGGCAATGTTGGAATTTCGTATATACTAACAAGGGAAAATTATAGTGATTTAGATAAATTATTACCGCTTTGCGATAAACTCAAACCTGATTTTTTGCATTTGATAAATTATTTAGCTTATGATTACACCAATATCAAAGAAAAACAAAAGATTCTTACTGTTAAAGACAAAAAAATCATCAACTATATTGATAAAATATGTGAAAGTAGAGATTATATAAAAATAAGACCGGTGTATATTGATTTTGAAAACCCAAAATTTGGTTGTACCTCATATGATTCGAGGATAAATTTAGATGGAGATGGAAATATAGGAGGTTGTATGAGGCAAATCCCTCCGGATTTATCATTTGGTAATATTTTTAGAGAGAAAGATCCGTTCAATTCAATGGAGATGAAAAAACTCAGGAAGATACAACATACTATGGCTAAGACAAAAAAAACTCCGCATAAAGAGTGTCATTATTGTTTCGGAAATTGGTATTCCAAATGAGATTTATAAATAAAAGCGTATACTGCCCTCAGTAAGGAGTGGCTTTTATGCAGATAAGAAGTCTAAGTTTAGCCTTATATGTTTTATTCTTTGAAAGAGTAGAACAAACTATAGAATGTATTAAAAGCTTTTTATTATCTAACGTAAACATTTACATTTTAAACAATGGTTCTTCTAACAAATCGAGAGAGGCACTTGGTAAATTCTGTAAAAAATATAAGCAGATTAAGTTTTTTGATTTGGATACTAACTTAGGCGTTGGAGTTGGAAGGAATTATTTGGTTAACCATACAACAGAAGAATGGTTGTTATTTGTTGATAACGATATTAGAGTTAAAACAAGGGATTGGCTTGAGAGATTCAATAACCAACTTTCATTGCATGAGGATATAGAGGTCTTTATCCCAGGACTTTACAATAAAAGGGCAAGACGTTATACCTCAAGCAAGTCTATTAAGATAGAAGGTAATAAAGCTATTCTCAATACTGAAATAACTGATGGAATTTTAAATTGTTTCCCCGGTGGAGCTTCATTTGTGAATCGAAAACTATTTGACAGGTTGGGTTCATATGATAATGAGATGTTTGTTGGCCTTGAAGATTACGAACTAAGTATTAGGGGAATTCTTCAAAAAAAACCAGTAAAAGCTCGAATAATTAAAGATATTAAACTTATTCATGATCATCGTTTAGTAAAGAAAAAAGAAGATCGAGATGCTGTTTCTGTTAGATACGATATTGATTACGTTCGGAACTCATTTAATAGAATAATTAAAAAGCATAATATTTTACTTGAAGGGGATTGGATATTCGGGTGTTTCAGAGCACAAGAGAAGATGCTGAAGAGGAGTAAAGAGGGCTTAAAAAAACGTTTGAAAAGGTGGATACCAGATGACGTAAAGAAAATAATAAAAGGTATCTTTTTAAGATGAAAACAATCGATGATTTTAATTCTTTTTGTAATTTTATAATCAATAAAATCTAAAATCGCTATTTATTTCTACTCGAGGGATATTTTCGAGCGATAAATAAAATTTTGCGTTTTTCCATTCAAACATTAATATACTGAGTTAACATTTATTTTCAAGTAGTCCTACTTGACACTCTCCTTGCCCTTTTGTATATTGGATAAATCGGAGGTTTAATGAAAATAGGAATAATCGGAGCGGGGAATTGGGGTATCAACTTAGTCAGGAATTTTTGTAAGATTTCAGGAACAGATAATATATCAGTCTGCGATTTAGATAATAAGAGACTTTCATTAATAGAATCGGAGTATACGGGTATAAAGACTTTTCTTAATTATGATG
>Ga0307432_1001056_pt1 | contig 17853 bp, 16 predicted proteins | sample SalMarWE160150MG_FD_202158 | JGI IMG/M metagenome (GOLD analysis project Ga0307432, IMG submission 202158) | Salt marsh sediment microbial communities from the Plum Island Ecosystem LTER, Massachusetts, United States - WE1603-150 | ecosystem: Environmental > Aquatic > Marine > Intertidal zone >...
AGATTGATATATAAATTCAATAAGTCTTATACAATTTACATCCGGGACATCATATTTTTCTTCAGCCATTGTTTTTGAAATACTATTTTGAAACTTTAATGTAAAGTCACTTCCTCTTCTAATTATCTTCGAACATAAAAGGGTGTCAGTATTGCTATCTACCGCCTCTAAGATTAAATAATTCTTATCAAAATATATTAAAACTGCAGTAATTACAATTATAAATATAATAATTATTAAAATTAATTTTCGAATTTTCTACCTCCGTTAGGCTTTTAATGTAATTGGTTATAAGTTATTTTGCTAAAATACATTTATATTTAAAATATTTTGACTCTTTAAAAGATTATATATCGGGTAAATCCGTCTTATTATAAAATATTCTTTATGCCCTTAGCTAATCTAATATTAAAAATTTACCTAGAGAAGACTTACTATTTCAATATTCCTTTCTCTTTATAATATTTTTCCGCTCCGGGATGTAAAGGAATTGAAGATCCGAGTAAAGCTCCTTCTAAAGTAACATTTTTGCCTTGGGCATGAGCTCTTTGCAGAACATCAAGGTGATCAAACATAGCACTTAGAATATCATATACTAGATTTTCAGATAATCTAGTAGTAGTAACCAAATATGCTGGTGAAGCAAGAGTTTCAATATCAGCATCTTGTCCCGCATAGGTACCTGCTGGGATTATCCCTGGTGCATGATAAGGATACTCCTTCATTGCTGCTTCTTTTAAGTCACCATCTATAGGAACCAGCCTTATATCCCTGACTGAGGCAACGTCTAATACAGCGGCAATTGGTATCCCTCCTACAATCCACATCATATCTATGTTTCTATCTTTTAAGGAAGATGCCATTTCTGCTAAAGAAATATAATATGGTTTATAATCTTCAATGGTATGTCCAGCTACACCTATTATTTCTTTGAAGGTCACTTCTTCACCACTTGCTGGTGCCCCAATACCTACCCTTTTGCCCAATAAATCTTCAAAAGTATAAATATCGCTCTCTTTAGCCACCACAATTTGCATGGGCTGAGGATATAACACCGCCAATCCTCTTAAATCCTTAATTTGATCTCCTGTGAAAACCTTCTCGCCATGAACGGCTTGATAAGCTGCTGAAGTTTGTACTAAACCTAAATCAATCTCTCCTAGATTTAATAAACGAGCATTTTCCACTCCTGCTGCAGAAGTTTGTGCGGTACAAGAAGCTCCATCCACAAAATCTGAAATTACCGAAGCAATAGCTGAACCAAGCGGATAATAAACACCAGCCAATCCTCCAGTTCCAATGATTAACATCTGTTCTGCTGCAAAACAAAAAGAAGAAAACACTAAAACGAATAAAATTACTAACAATATCTTTTTCATTGTTAACATACCTCCTTTTACAGAATTTTTACAGAAATCATCTTAGTCTCTTATTCTCAACGAATTTACCCGATATTAAGTACAGATTTATACATTTACTCCGTATTTTCTGGCAAATTTTTTATATAACTTGTCTAATTCTTTTACTCTTTCTTCCGTTTCTTTAACTTTCATTTTTTTACATTCGTAACCCAAAAGGTCTTTAAAGGCATTATAGGCTTCATCAGTAAATATTACAGTTCCATCTTCCTCAATTTTTTCTATACCATCCCATTTTTGAGCTTCTTCATTTATCTGAATGGCTCTTTCTCTGGTCATTTCCTCTGGTAAAAAGACTTTTGCCCCCTCTTTGCTTAAACGAACTGGATAACCACCTACCAAACCTTCTGGTCCCGGTGCATGACTTAATTCATTTGTATCATTCAAAATACCTAATATAATTTTTACAGCTGAAGAGGCGACTACCCAATTAATTTGAGTTCCTGAAACCCTTTTAGCACGTTTAGGTATTTCTTGTGCTAATTCCTTTATATCAAAATTTTTAGTTACATCTTTGTCTTCTGCCATAATTTTAATATAATAAGGAGCATCTAAGCCGGTACCGGTTCTACCTAAGTTATAACTGCTATAATGATGTCCGAATATATATACCTTAACACTTCTCATAGGAACATCTAACATTTCGCTTACTACTTTTCTCCAGGGAGCAGCAATTAAATCGATATTACCAATTCCTACATTGGGCGCTAAACCAACCTTATCCAATACAGCATTTACATTATCTGGAAAAGATGAGTTTATCATAAGAGAATTTACTCCAGCTTTTTTTATTGCCTGCATTAACTTATATACTAATAACAAATGCATAGGAATCCAGGGTCCTATCCCACAAAATTTCTTATAAAGTTGTTTATGAACTTCTTTAGGAAGGGCATCAATTACCCACCATGATTGTAAGGTAGTAGCGCTATAAATAATCCGAGGATTAACTTTTTTAATTGTCTCTGCAGTTTCTTCTATGTTGTTTAAATTAATTTTTACAAATTCAATATTAGGATATAGTTCCATATACGATGCTCCCATTAGAGCAGTATTTGTTTTTCGAATTCCATATTCCTCATTCAAATCAGTAGCAATAATTTTAGAAATATTAGGAATTCGAGCAAGCAGCTCTAATACAGTACCTCCCAATTCTCCTAATCCTATCATCATTAAAGTATTATTCGTTTTATTCATGATTTAAAATACCTCCTTTTAATTTTTTATTATTTTTTAAAATTTTATATTTTAAATTATGTAGTTTCTATATTAGTAGTCAATTAAAAAATATACATTTTTCACTTATATATTACATAATTATGCAGTACCGTTTTAATTAGAACAAAGGATTATTTTTTTTATCATAAAATTGATCTATTACTAATTTTCTAAAGTCCTTATATTTAAAAAATCATCACTTATAATATTTAGGGTATACACCATTATACCTTTTTTGAACTACAGCATTATAAACATAATTAATAAGTGTATTTATATCAAATACTGGTAAGTCAACAGATTCCTGAACTGCTGCCGCAAAAGGAGGCATATCTGTACATTCGAGTACTATTGCTCCTACTTCTGGATTTCTTTTTACTAAATTTTCTGAAACTTCAACAACTTCTTTCTCGATCTTATCAATATCTCCAAAAGGTTGTTGTTTCAATATCATATTCGCAAAATTTTCCTGGTCTTCCATACCTGCAATACAAATGGGAATATTATCAATTCCAACAGCTTCTAAATGCTTATCGGTAAGTCTTTTCTTATTCGCTGTTAATATTCCAACTTTTTTATTTTTAGCAAGCATACTTGAAACTAAATGTACTTGTATTAAACTCGACATAAAAACTGGTATTTCCACTACCTCTGCTATTTCTTTTTGAAATATTGCAGCAAACCCACAACTAGTAGTTATAGCTCTAACCCCTTCTTTTTCTAATTCTTTTGCAGCATTAATAAATAAATTTAAAAGTGTTGGATCATTTTTTTCTACTAATCTATCAGTTGTTGCTCCTTTTACAATTTTATATTTCACAGGAAAACTATAAGTAGTAGCATTCCCAATATCTCCAGGAACCTTTGGCTCTACCGTTTCTAATTTTAATATTCCAATTACTTCACCATAAGTGGAATACCCTCCTCTAAACTTAGTTGGCATTAAATCACTCTCCTTTCTATTATAGTAAATTTTTAATTATTTTTTATTATTTTAAAATCATATTCGTTCATCGTTAACTTTAAAAAACAAACACATCTAAAGTTTTCAAAATTATTATTCTCTCAAATTACTCCAATAAAATAAATTTATTGTTATAAATTCATTCCAATTATTTTTCCTATCTTAATATAACTTTCCGATAGTTTATGCTCTGGATATAATGTAGGGGCCCATGGAAATCCCCAAATATCTTGTTTTTCAAGATAGTCATGAGCCTTTAAAAAATCTACTAATACTTCTATTGGGGCTGAAAAAATTATCTCATTATCTTGGGTCATTGCTGTACGTCTATCTCCCATACATGGAGAAGTAATCTGACACTGCTTATTCTGTAATACAGGAACAACAGTATAAACGCAGCCAGCATGACCTGATAAAGTACAAGTAATACTACCTCCATCTATACATTCCTTAATTATCAAAAGATGGGTTAATTGAGAAGGGTCACAATAAATAACAAACATATCTGGCTCAAAATTACATGTTTCTAGTGGGGCAGAAACTATTCCTACATACTTACCAACCTTTAAACAAGGAAATGATTGTGCCCAGTTTTTCCCTGCTTCTTGAGTCATTGCAGAGGAAGGGAAACGATTATTACCCTCTAAAAAAAACTTAGGAGGTTCTGCTAGTCCAAATCCTACAACTGGCTCAAAACACCACATATCCTCTTTTAACATAGCAATAGTTTCCCCTTCCCAGCGAGACATTGCAAAACCCTGACAAAGATCTAAATGATAACCTAAATCTTTTACAGGTCTTTTTGCTTCTTTGGGAATATCTTTTTTATCTTTTAGCATTTTAATGGCTAAGATATGTGTTCGTAAGCGCAATTTTTTCCAAATATTCTCTGCAATCTTATGTAGATCTTTTAAATCCATTATTCTAACGTCCTCCTTAAATATTATTTTGTTGTAATTTGAAAATATCTATTAAATTAAAATGACGTCAAAATATATACATATATATCTGAACATTTATCAGGAAATATTTAAAATTTTGCTTACTATTTTTCCAGGTAATAAAAATCAGATTAATCAATAAAAATGCATAGAAAACCAGAGCTTTATTCCATAAAAATATCCATAGGCTGTTTCTAAATTACCTTTAGAAAAATATCAATTAATTGTTAAGACCGTATAATTTAGTAGTAGTAGTATAAATGTAGTAGTAAATATAATATAAGAATTATTTTTTAAAGTGCTTTGCAGTTTCTTCGATATTATTTAAATAAATTTTTACAAAGTTAATATTAGGATATAGGTTTATAAATAAACCATCGTTGGTCCAGTATTCTTTTTACGCATCCTATAATCCTCATTTCAATCCGTAGTAGCAATTTTAGCAATATTAGAAATTCATGAAAGAACCTTAATATTATAACGCGGAGTAGTATTACATCAATTTCATATAAAACATCAGATGAATACTTATTTGTTATTTGGTAGAGAGATTATTTCTTTTTTAGAAATTTTGGAATATTTTTTAACTTTAAAATGTTAACTAAAATTATTTAATTTATTATATAGATGCTTCAACCACAATTGCCTTAGCTCCATTATGGTTCAATGCACGTGCTCCATGTACAATGGAACCATTAAAATAAACACAATCTCCTTTCTTTAAAATTATTATTTGTTTTCCATATTTAAATTCTAATGTACCTTCAATTACAAAAATCATTTCTTCATTTTCGTGACAATGTTTAGGAAATTTCTTTCCTTCTGAGTAGTAAAATATGAAAGGCTCTATTTCTTTTTTTCCTTTTTTATAAGCAAGAGGACTTGCTACATATGGTCCTTTAGTAATTATAGGTCTTTCTGTCGCCTTAACTATACTAATATCAATATCTGTGCTCTCATCACTAATAAGCTGACTAAATGATACTCCTAAGGCAAATGCAATTTTAATATATGTTGCGATAGAAGGAAGTGTCTGAGAGTTTTCAACTTTAGAAATCATCGAAATAGAAACCTTAGATCCTGTGGAGAGCTCCCTTAAAGTAAATCCTTTTTCTTTTCTTAATTTTCTTATATTCTTCGCAATAATTTTAGCTATTTGTATGACCATTAAATAAACTCCAAATGTTTTCTAAATTTATTCTATCATAATATATTTTTAATATCAATAAAATTATTTTCATCTTATTATAATTATTAGTGAGGACAAGCTAATAAAAATAAATCTTTAGCGAATAGCTAGTAAACCCATATACATCCTGAATCTTAACAAGAAGAGCTTACATACATCATTAATTTATTATTCTAAATGCAATCTACTCAACCTAAAACAGGAGATTAGTATATGCAAATAAAAAATTGTAAGTCCATAAATATTTTTGTACTTTCTTAATAATGAGACTTCATAGGTCCACCTTCCCTGCTCGGTACAGCTTACCGGAATAATAAGCCCTGATTTCTTCCCGACTTCCGCACTTAAATCGCTAAAACCCGACTAAACACTGGATTTTTAATTTTTTAAAGGCACTACATTTTTAATTTTTATATAATATAGGGAGTCATCGATCTTTTAATATTAAAGATCTTATATATCTTTTTAACCTCTTTAGACATCCTGGAGGGAAGCCCGTACCGTATTCTTTTTTCCTTGTCAAATAGGATTGAGGTTTGTACGCGTATAAGCAGCTGCCTTATCTTTTCAATACTAAGTTTTCTGTAGCAGAGCCTTACTCTATATTCTAAATGTTTTACCAGAGCGTAAGCGGTAAAACATATTGCAATATGAGCTGCAATCCTTCTTGGCTTCCAGTGAAATACCGGCCTTACTTTAAGATCGTGTTTGGTAACCCTAAAGGCAGCTTCTACATTCCACAGGTCATTGTATTTTTCTAATATCTCTTTACTTTTAGCTTTAGCATTGGTTATGACCCCGTGCAAGCCATCCCATCTGCTATCTTTACCTATCTCTTCTTCGTTTAGAGAGATGTTGCCTTTTACCTTGAGGTATTTCCGGTATCCTGAGTTTAGGAGATAGCTATTGGGATTACTGCTTCTCTGCAGTTTTTTCTTTAATTTTTCTATCTTTTTCTCTCTGTCTGACCGATCTTTTAGGGCCCGTTTGGCACTATAGCTTACAATTAACTTTTTATTATTATAGCTAAAACTGGCTATTTGGTATCCGGGAGTTATCTCCTGGTAATTTTTGAGATTTAGGATTTCATCTTTTAATTTACTATTCATATTCCTCAATCTTGCCCCTACTATATATTCAAAATTACTTTCTTCTAATTCGCGGGTATTAACCGCAGATAACATCCCACTATCTGCTACTAACACTACTCTCCTTATATCGTATTTTCTTCTAATCTCAGCAAGGGCCGGGATTAGGGTATGGCCTTCATAGGTATCTCCGGGAAATATCTGATAATCTATAGGAAGGCCCTCAGTGGTTACCATAAGGGTAAGTAGTACCTGAGGTTGATTCGATTTACCATCTTTACTGAATCCATTCTTTTTAAGCTCATCAGGGTTAAATGATTCAAAGTAGATAGTAGTGGCATCATAGAAGATGACATCTATCTTCCCCCCAAAGAGGTTTAGGGTATTCTGATAGGTTATCTTCTTTAATCTATCTATGGCCTGATCATCTAATTTATCCATCATCCTGTATACTTTATCTAAATCGATGGTTATCCCGAAATCTTCTTCTAACATATCTACTGAGGCACTTTTGCTTACCGGGTTGGCTATTCTGGAAAGTACTATATCTTTAAAGATACGGACTGCCATCTTATGTCTGGCTGGATTTTTAATCACCTTTTCATATCCCAGATCGTAAAATAGTCTACCATGGGTTTCGTGTATTCCTGAGATCAGCCTTTGTTCTTCTATCAGATTCTTTAGATTGATCTGGTAATCAGAATCAGAATATTTTTCTTTGCTTTTTAGTTTTGCTATCTCTTCAGGTTTAAAGAGGAATTGCTGATTACCGGCTTCCAACTTTATCTTTATAGATTCGGCCAGTAGTTTTAATTTTTCTAGTTCATCTTCATCATAGGCAACTCCAATATGTCTTATGATCTATTGTTGACTAAATAACTTCCCGTAGGATCCCCGGTCTATGAAAATGTAGGGGCGTATAGCAATACGCCCCTACCACTTGCAACTTGTAACCATTTTCGACTGAAAGGAGAAAATACTCATGCAAATGCTAAATAGTGTAAATAATTTAAAAGTAGCTAAAAACTTCAAATTATCCGAATTTGCCTGTCCCTGCTGTAAGCTGGTGATGTTACATCCCAAGCTGCTGGCTAAATTAGTGGAATTAAGGAATATTTTGGAAAGACCGGTTTATATTACCTCCGGCTATCGCTGTCCAAGATATAATCAAAAAATTGGAGGGGTAGTAAACAGCTACCACCGTATCGGACTGGCAGCAGATATTAAAGTAAAAGATACAAACTTAATTGAACTTTTAGAGATATGTGAGAATATAGATTTTAATGGCATCGGGTTTTACGAGAAGAAGAATTTCCTGCACCTGGATGTGCGGCCTACCAAGAGGAGCAGATGGAGGGAATAAGAAAAGTTGCCCAAAGGTGCCTGGCACTTTTGGGCAACTTTTTGAGAAAGGAGCGAAATAATGGATGTTAAAACTATATTAGACATTATTGCCAATCAGGGATTCCCTATCGCCTTATCGATACTCTTAATCTTTCGTATTGACAGGTTTATGCAGGAGATAGTAATTGCCCAGAAAGAAGGATATCGGCAAGTACTGGAAAATACCAAAGAGATACATAGTACTATCACCAGCTTAAATCAGCAGAACCGGGAATACTATTCTCTGCGTTTTGCGGAAGTGCAGAAAGAGCTATCCGGAATGAAGGTAGAATTGGGGAAAATTGAGTAGAGATAAAAATGCAATAAAAACAGGGTAAGCTAAAGAAAAGAAGCTAATTTTCTTTATAGCTTGCCCTGTTTTTATTTTGTCATTAAATTTGCTAATATATATACTCCTAACATTTTAAATATCTTCAATTCATTAAGTACAGAATATTAATTTTTTTGTCGTTCATTACCCAATTTAAGATAAGTAATATCATACCAATTATTTTCCATTCTAATTCTCCTTTGTCTACATTGTCAGATTTCAGATAACGTTTTGGGTATTTCTGACGTGTCCGTTTCAACAGGGCTTACATGAATCTTTCTCACATTATTATTTCCGTTAGGCCAGCCACACACCAGCGTAAATGCCTTGTTATACGCTGTAGCAAACATTATTACTTATTCCATATCCATATTCCCCATGAATCTGTAATTTCTTTGGGAAAATCAGAAAGTATTCCTTGCTCAATTAAAGAATCCGTTACATAAGAATAAGCAATACGAAATAACATACAGAATACATCTTTCAATGAACAATTTGCAAAACTTAGTTCATTCAGTTTTATCTTTTATCACAATAATTCTTAAAATACTTTTTGCCTTAAATATTATTTAACCTCTTAATTTTAAAAAATTTTAAATCCAATTAATAACTTTTTTCAATTTAAGAGACTTTAAAGATAGTATTACATTTTTTAGACTTCCTTTTATACAATCAAATTTCTAATACCAAGTAGCTTTCTCTTTATCCTTTACTAACTTAAGCCCTATCATTAAGCCTTTATCTCTGAACCCACTTATAAATTTATGTTTCTCCATTAGCTCATTTTTTAATATAATTTATCATAAAATGATTTCATCTGTATCTTGTGTTTATCTCTTCTTTTGGCTATCCTCTCAAAAGCCCTGGGGATATCTGCCATCAGAGATTTAGATGCCTCAGCCGAGTCTAAATAATATTTCTGGATTTTTTCTTCTATTTTAATTGCATTTTCTAATGCATCTGAATAATTTACTTCAGTAGATATTTCAGTTTTAAATATATAATTATCTGTATCTAGGCCTTCAAAGGAAAAACAACCTTCTATAGCATCAGTGATCCCCTCATAATAAACCCTTTGGACTAAAACTATATTTTTTTTATTCTCTTTAATAAAGGATAAAAATATTTCTTTATTCTGAGGATATTTTTGGATCAAATTTTCATAAAACTTTGTAGAATTCTCTTCTAATTCTTTGGCAAAACTAATTACAGCAGAAGTAGTATTTAATTTCATCTATATTTTCCTCCTCTATTTTATAGCCATCTTTGGATTACTACTTTGCTCTCGGTAAAGAAGCGAATAACTTCTTGTCCTTGAGGATGTAGATTTCCAAAGAAAGAATCTTTCATTCCACTGAAGGGGAAGAAAGCCATAGGCGCAGCTACTCCTACATTTATGCCAATATTTCCACATTCAGTTTTGTATTGAAATTCTCGAGCCCACTTACCACTCTGAGTAAATATACCTGCTGAATTACCGAAAGGAATATTATGAATTATATCTATAGCCTTATCAAGAGTTTTTGCTCTCATAAAAGTAGCTACTGGTCCAAATATTTCCTCTTGAGCAATAGTCATATCAGGGTTTACTTCTTCAAACAGAGTGGGTCCAAGAAAACAGGTGTCAGGATAATCTCCTACAATGTTCACTTTTCTTCCATCAAGGGTAAGTTTTGCACCTTCTTTTATCCCCTTCTCTATATAACTTACAATTCTTTCTTTTTTTTCTTTATCTCGCACCGGACCCATTTGAACTGATTCATCAAGTCCATAACCTACCTTTATCTTAGAAGCTTTTTCAATAAAAGCATTTCTAAATTTTTTATAAAATGCCTCATCTTCTCCAACTATTATAATATTAGTACCGGCTAAACAGCGCTGACCGGCATTACCATAAATAGAGGTCATCAAACCGGCTATGGTTTTATCTAAGACGGCATCGGGCATTATAACTAAACAATTTTTTGCTCCACATCCAGCAATTACTTTTTTACCAGTTTCACCACATCTCTTATAAACAACATTCTTTCCGGTAGGAGTTGAGCCAACAAAACATATTCCTTTAATATCAGGATTATCCAATAGACCAGAGACAACCGTTCTACCACCATTTACCACATTCCACACTCCAGGAGGAATACCAGCCTCTTCGGTTAATTCAGCCACTTTTGATTGGGTAAGAGGTACTTCACTCGATGGTTTCATTACTATACAATTTCCGGTAGCTACTGCATAAGGGGCAAACCAAAGAGGAACCATAAAAGGAAAATTAAAGGGACATATCAATCCAAAGACTCCTATTGGTTGACGAATTAAATATTCATCTATGCCTGTGGCGATATCTTCCAAATTATTTCCCATCATTAAAGATGGTATTCCGGTAGCTACTTCTACATTTTCAATCCCACGTCTGGTTTCTCCTCTTGATTCATCAATAGTCTTTCCGTGTTCCATTGTTTGTATTCTACTCAATTCCTCAAAATTTTCTTCCATCAATTCCTTTAATCTAAAAAGACACCTGACTCTGGCAAGGGGTGTGGTTCTCCTCCAATAGGGGTAAGCTTCTTTGGCAGCCTCTATAGCTTTGCCTAATTCATCTTTAGTAGAAATAGGAACTTCAGCTATAGTCTTACCAGTTGACGGATTTACGACATCTTTAAGCTCACCTTGGGATTTGACCCATTCTCCATTAATATAATTTCTTAATACTTTTACTTCTTTTATGGGCTCTTCTAAAATAGCCATAATTTTCCTCCTTTTATTATTAATCGAAAAATTATCCTTATTATCAAACTCTTTAAAAGAATACTGTTAATTAAAGTTTATAATATAATAAATTTTATATTCGTAAAGTCAAATTCCCTCTTCTATTAAAAGTAATTTTTTCCCAACTACCTATTGCAGAAATATTTTTTTGGTTTTTAATCTCTTCCCAAATAGCTTCAGAAACTAACATTTCATCTAATTTAAGAGTATTACGAATAATAATGATGCCAGGCTTTATGCCAGGTAAATTATAAGTTGTTTTTAAAGCTATTTTAATAGCTCCTTCGTCTGTATCCGCAATAAGAGGAACTTTCACTCGATCAAGATAACGGCAGGTAATTACATTTTCATAAGTAGTCTTAAAATCAATTTTATTATACATTTGTTTAGTAATTATATCTGCTATCCCCATACCTAAAGCATTGCCATGGCTTTCTGAGGTTAAATCTAATACAACTATTTTATTTATTTTAGGTGGATTATATTCTCCTTCTTTGTATGCCTTAACTCCTCCCGTAATATTAGTATCCATTCCAGCTCCACTAATATTCTTTCCCATTTCTTCTAATATAAGAATATCAATATTAGATATAGGAAGTGATGGTGAATTTGCTTTACATTCTTCTAATAATTCTTTATCCACTTTATAAAAATTTTCAGGAAGCACTGCTTTTATTTTTGCTGTATCATCATAAGCATTTTCTACTATACCTACACCACATAATATTGGAGCTTTCTTTAAAATCACTTGCGCAAATTTTATCACATTATCTGGAATACCTTTCGGTCCTAAACTATGAACTATAGTTGCTCCTTTATGATTACCTAAACCAACCGATAACATTTTACATAAACCACTTTCAATTTCAGCTTTATAAACAGTATGTAGCTTAATTCTATTAACCACGATAATACCATCGGCTTGAAAGGCATATTTATCAAAATACACTGGTAAACCATTTTCCAATTTTGCTAATTCAACCACTTCCATAGTTGCCTTAATAGGAACTCCTGTGCTTTCTTCAGTAATTCCATAACTTGCCAATATCTTTCTTTGACCTTCAATATTAGCATCACCATGAGAACCCATTGCTGGAAGAATAAAAGGAACACCTTTTCTCTTTTGAATCTCATGAATTATAACTTTTATTATTAATAGAAGATTATTAATGCCTCTACTTCCTACAGTTATACCAATTTTCATACCTGGCTTTATTTTTTGACTTAAATTAATTTTTTTAAATTCTTTAGAAATTATTTCAGGAATATTATTTATTTTATTTTTATTAAAAGTTTGTAATATACGGTACATTTTAATTTCTTCTATCATCATTAATACACAATTTGCCCTTTCATTTTAGTATCAAAATTATTAACAAAAGCAACATCATATTTTATATATTAACAAATAAGCATATTTAATTAATGATCTACTATTTTACCAAGAGTAATCTTATATCCATTACATTTGTATTTGTATGACCAGTAATAATTAAATCATTCAATTTCTTAAAAAAATGGTAAGAATCATTTTGTTTTAAATATTCAAGTGGGTTAAGACCAAGTTTTCTTGCTCTATTTATAGTACTTCCGTCCACAATGGCACCAGCAGCATCACTAGGTCCATCTGTACCGTCAGTTCCTAAACTTAGAATAACTAAATTATCCATTCCATCTATTTCTATTGCTGCAGCCAATACGAATTCAAGATTACTTCCACCTAAACCATTTCCTTTAACTGTTACTACTGTTTCACCACCAGATACTACGCAAGCTGGACGAGTAATAGGATTACCTGTAGATATAATTTCCTTACCAATCGCTGCATGAACTTTTGCTACTTCTCTTGATTCTCCCTCAACACTTGAAGAGAGAAAAAGTGTGTTAAAACCAAGCTCTTTAGCTTTATCAACTGCCCCAAGGCAAGCCATACTATTTTTTACTAAAATAAACGAATGAACTCGAGACTTAAATTCTTCAAAGTCTTTTGGTGTTTCTAATTCGGGAGTAGCGTTTTGTAAATACTCTTTAGCAGATTCTGGAAATTTATCCCATAAATCATATCGTTTTAGAACAGAAATTGCCTCTGAAAATGTAGTGTAATCCAGACCAGTTGGGCCTACATTTAATGGATCCCCAGGATTATCTGAAACAATTAGGTTGATTATTTCTGCAGGAAATATAGAAAGAGCGAGTTTTCCTCCTTTTATATCAGAAAGGTGACTTCTAACCGTGTTTATTTCTTTAATACTAGCTCCACTGGATAAAAGCAGCTCGTGAATCAAACTTTTTTCTTCCAGGTTAATATCAGATACTGGCAAAGGAGCCAGAGCAGAAATCCCACCTGTATTAATCCAGAAAACAATATCTTTTTCTTGTGCTTTTTCAGCAATTTTTTTTATCTCTTTTGCAGCATAAAATCCTGCTTTATCTGGTATAGGATGGGCTGCTTCTCTTATCTTAACTTTTTTTAAATTACCATGATGACCTTTTTTAACAATTATAAATCCTTCTTTAATTCTCTCCCCTAAAATTTCCTCAAGAGCCTTTGCGACCGGAAAAACAGCTTTACCCCCTCCTAAAATATAAATATTATTCTTTTTGGATAGATCAACATGAAGAGAACCTACAGTTAATATTTCTCCGTTTAATTTAATGAAATTTTTTGTTGTTAAATATGGATCTACTGCATGTATTGCATTATTAATAATACTTAATCCCGCTTCTCTTAATTCTTTATAACCATGTGAAATAAGTTCTTTTCTATTCTTAATATACATTTACTAACGCCTTTTTATGATAAATTAATTAGTTATAAATCCTCATTGAAAAGAATGTCTAAAGTTCTTTCCAGCATACTTAGCTACATTCCCAAGTTCTTCTTCAATTCGCAATAACCTATTATAATTAGAAATCCTCTCACTTCGTGAAAGAGCTCCAGCTTTAATCTGACCAGCATTTAATCCAACGGCAATATCTGAAATGATATCATCTTCTGTATCTCCAGACCGATTTGAAATAATTACACTATAACTATTTTTTTTTGCCAGGGAGATTACATCCAAAGTCTCACTTAAAGTCCCAATCTGATTGACTTTACAAAGCAAACAATTAGCACTTTTCAGCTTAATACCTTTTTTAAGCCTTTCAATATTTGTAGCAAAAAAATCATCTCCAACTATTTGAACATTATTTAATTCTTTTGAAAGTTGAGCATATCCTTCAAAATCATCTTCCTGTAAGGGGTCCTCAATGGAAACAATTTTGTAATGAGCAATAAGCTCTTTATAAAAATTAATTAATTCTTCTCTTGACATTTCTTGTTCTTCAATTATATATTTTTTTATGTTTTTATCATATAAATGAGTAGCTGCCACATCCAAAGCGTAGACAATTTTATTTTTATAACCTGTTTTATTCACTGCTACTTTTAATATATCAAGAGCTTCTCGTGTCTTTTTTATTGGAGGAACATATGCCCCTCCATTTCCTGCATTAATTGCAAATTTTCCATATTTTTTTACAAGTTCATCTCTAAGTTGCATTTTAATTTCTACAGAAATACACAATGCTTCCGAAAAAGTTTCTGCTCCAATAGGTATAATTAAAAATTCTTGAAAATCAAGATCATTAGACGAATTTACCCCACCATTAAGCATATTTATCATTGGTATAGGTAAAATGTGAGCATCATTATTAAAATATCTATAAAGAGGAACTTTAAGGCTCAAGGCTGCTGCTTTAAAAATTGCTAAAGATACACCAAGGATCGCATTTGCCCCAAGTTTTGACTTATTTTTAGTACCATCCAATTTAATCATTAAATTGTCCAATTCTCTTTGGCAGGTTATATCCTTACCTATTAACTTTGGAGCAATTATGTGATTTATATTTCTTACAGCTTTTCTGACACCAAAACCTCTATATCTATTTTCATTATCACGAAGTTCAAAGGCTTCATATGATCCCCGAGAATTACCACTCGGAACTTGCGCCCGTCCGGTAATTGTATCATTCGTCCATACATCAACTTCAACCGTAGGATATCCCCTACCATCAAGAATTTCTCTTGCTTTTAAAGCAGTAATTTTAAAATTTCTTTTCATGTATTTATTATTCTTTCCTCTCAAAGACTTAAATTTCAAATTAATTCAAAAGTACAAAACAGTAAAAAAATATAGGTTTAGATAAATAGCAAATATTCAATATTTAAAATGTTAAGCATCAAACTTTTTCTCTAGATAGACTTTTATATTTCCGATAATTCAAGTAATATGCTGAACAAATTAAGAAAAACCCAATTATTCCAATATTTAATTTTGCAAATATCAACAATAGTGCTCCTACAAAAGTCATTGAACGCTGAATCAATGTCATTTTATAAAATGCCCAATTAATCATTGCTACTCCTAAAAAATAAACACTTATTATCGATGTAATAATAGTGATAATGGTTCTCCAACTAAAAGGGGAACAACCAAGTAATAAATTTGGAGAGTAAACAAATAGATATGGAACTATAAAACCAGCTAAAGCCAACTTAACTGCTGTGAATGCTGTTTTATAAAAATTAGATCCAGCTACGCCAGCCGCGGCCATAGATGCTAATGCTACAGGGGGTGTCAAATCTGATAATATAGCAAAATAAAAGATAAACAAATGTGCTGCAATGCCAGATACATTCATTAAAACCAATGCTGGAGCAACCATCATAGCCACCATTATATACTTGGCAGTCGTAGGAATTGCCATACCTAATAAAATACAAACTACATGAGTAAGCATTAAAGCTAAAAGAAAGTTTCCTTCAGAAACAATAACAACTAAATTGGCTATCTTTAAGGCTAAACCAGTAAGAGTAGCAGTTCCAATAATAAAGCCAATTACTGCACAAGCAGTTATTAATTCAAGTGCATTAAAAGCTCCTTCACTTAAAACATTTATAATTTTAGATATAGACATTCTTCTCTTTTTATCGAAGAAATTAATTACAAAGCAGGCAAGTATAGCAACATAAGCTGCTCTTGTAGGTGTATAACCTCTAAGTAGATAATATAGTAGCAATACTACCGGAATTAATAAATATCCTCTTTTTAATAAGATGTTTTTTAAATTGGGTATCTCTTCTTTTGATAAACCCTTTAAACCCAGCCTTTTTGCTTCAATATGTACCATACTAAATACTCCCACATAATACAAGACAGCCGGGATAAACGCAGCTAATGCTACCTTTAAATAGGAAATTCCAAGAAACTCTGCCATTATAAAAGCTCCAGCTCCCATTATAGGAGGCATAATTTGGCCACCTGTTGACGCAGTAGCTTCTACCGCTCCGGCAAAGTAATCCTTATACCCTGTTTCTTTCATTAAAGGAATGGTAAACAAACCTGTTCCCATAACATTTGCTACTGAACTTCCATTAATGGTTCCAAATAAGGAGCTAGCCACTACAGCAGTTTTTGCTGCCCCTCCTTGTGTTTTTCCGAATAGAGCAAGGGCTACATCAATAAATACCTGACCAGTACCGGTCGCTCCTAATACAACCCCAAATAAAATAAATAAAAAGATAAAAGATGAAGTTACTCCTAAAGCAATTCCAAAGATACCTTCCGTAGAGTAATACATATGCCTAACAATGGATACAATCGAAAAGCCTCTGTGACCAAAATAGCCAGGAATATATCTACCAAAATAGGTATATAAGAATATAACTAAACATACAGTTGGTAATACTATCCCTACAACTCTTCTTGCTGCTTCAAATACAAAAATAATTAGAATTAATCCCATAATAAAATCTGTAGTAGTTAAATACCCGGCTCTTAGTACTAAATCATGATAATATATTGGTATATAAGCAACTGACGCTGCACCCAAAAATGCTAAAATATAATCGTAAATTGGTACCTTATTTTCTTTTTTTCCTTTTCTAATGGGATATAGTAGAAAGGAAAGTGCTAATGCAAAAGACAAATGAATAGACCTTTGAAGGATTGCTTCAAGTAATCCAAATCCTGCAGTATATAATTGGAATAATGACATTGATAAACCAATTGCAACAACAAGAATATAATTAACTCCGGTTAACTTTCTTCTTAAGGAAAAATCATCACCTATTTTATCTTTTAATTCTTTTGACATATAAATTCGCCTTTTAAATAATCTACATTATAAATCATAAATTTTGTTTTCTCTTATAATTTGGAATTATGCTTTTGGCTCTAATTAGTAAAGTATGACCTGCTGCTTTTGCTGATAGATTATATTTGAAATTTCCAATTAATAAATAATGGGGGTAATTTGTTGCAATTCTAATATTATTAATTTCGGGTAAAATTCGGTTTATTCCTTTAATAATCATATAACCGTCTTTTATAGAAAAATCATAATTAACTCCCAAGGGAAATCCGGCATCACAAGATTGATATCTAAATTCAATAAGTCTTATACAATTTACATCCGGGACATCATATTTTTCTTCAGCCATTGTTTTTGAAATACTATTTTGAAACTTTAATGTAAAGTCACTTCCTCTTCTAATTATCTTCGAACATA
>Ga0307432_1001058_pt1 | contig 17847 bp, 7 predicted proteins | sample SalMarWE160150MG_FD_202158 | JGI IMG/M metagenome (GOLD analysis project Ga0307432, IMG submission 202158) | Salt marsh sediment microbial communities from the Plum Island Ecosystem LTER, Massachusetts, United States - WE1603-150 | ecosystem: Environmental > Aquatic > Marine > Intertidal zone >...
CTTTCGATATTGGAGCTTTCGTAATTGGTGCTTATGGAGGTGTTTTTTCCGGTGGGGGAAAGGATCCGGCTTATCAGGAACTTTATGCCCGTATGTTTCAGTTCGGGGCTTTCTGTCCGATTTTTCGTGCACATGGTTCCGAAACACCCCGGGAAATTTGGGAATTTGGTGAATTTACAGAATCGATGATAAAAATAGACCGCCTACGTTATCGATTACTTCCTTACATTTATTCTATTGCCTGGAAAGTTACCAGTGAAGGTTATACGATTATGCGTGGTTTGCCCATGGACTTTACAACCGACGCGAAAACCTATTCGGTCGATGACCAGTTTATGTTTGGGGCGGCGGTGATGGTTTGCCCGGTAACCCAGTACATGATTCATAGGCCGCCGAAAAGTAGTATTCTTATAACTACAGAGCATTTCCGAACAAAAGACGGCAAGCCAGGAGTGCATGCTAAATATTACAAAGATCCGGAATTTAAGATTCTATCACATAAGCAAATAGAATCCGACATTAATCATCTCTGGTATACGGGTAGACCGGATTATATGACTGATTCCGCTTTTTCCGTTCGATGGGAAGGCAAACTTATTCCGTCCGGGGCAGGCAAACATCAATTTCATTTAAAGAGTTACGACGCTAAACGTATTATTCTAGATGGTAAAGAGCTTCCTTTTATTTATACAAGTGTTGAACAGTATACGGATTTTGTTCAATTGGAAGCTGGCAGGGAATACGATTTTGTTTTAGAGATGCAAAACCGTTCTACCGGTGCAGCAAAGATGAAGCTTTACTGGAAAACACCGGAAATATTCAAGAAAGAAGAAACTGTCGAAGAAAGAAAAGAAGTAAGGGCCGTTTATTTACCTGCAGGACACAGTTGGGTAGATTTCTGGACAGGAAAAACTCATTTAGGTGGGCAAACAATTGTTGCAGACGCTCCGATAGACAAGATTCCGCTATTGGTTAAAAAAGGTTCTATTATTCCAATGGGTCCATTTATTCAATACTCCACGGAGAAGAAAGCTAATCCTATTGAACTTCGGATATACACGGGTGCCGACGCGGATTTTGTATTGTACGAAGATGAAAACGACAATTATAATTATGAAAAGGGTATATACGCGACAATTGCTTTTTACTGGGATGATAAAAAGCAGGAACTTACTATAGACGGCAGAAAAGGGTCTTTTCCGGGGATGCTTGAGAAAAGAAATTTTCAAATCGTTCTTGTAAAAGAGGGGCATGGAACGGGAATAGAAATTGCAAAGAATCCGGATAAGGTTGTTTTATATGAAGGTGAAAAACTTACCGTTAAATTTAAATAAGTAAATATGTAATATTTTTAAAACATGGAGGCAAAAATGATACATAGAATAATAAATGTTTTTATTGTTTTTTCTCTCATAATAATGGGATGTGTGGGCATAGAAGAGGAAACTTTGTCCATTGATTCGGCTCTGATTACCGGCAAGTATAGCATTCCTTCCTGTCCGGATTGGTTACATACGGCAGTATTTTATCAGATTTATCCCCAGACTTTCTATGATTCCAATGGGGATGGTATTGGTGATTTGCCGGGAATAATTCAGAAGTTGGATTATGTAAAAAGTCTTGGTGTTGACGGTATATGGATAAACCCTTTTTTCCAGTCTCCCTTTAACGATGCAGGTTACGATGTATCGGACTATTACAAAGTGGCTCCCCGCTACGGCACAAACGATGATGCTAAACGTATGTTTGAAGAAGCAGAGAGACGTGGATTAAAGATATTATTCGATTATGTCATCAGTTATACGAGTATTGAGCATCCGTGGTTTCAGGAATCCTCGAAACAAGAAAAAAATAAATACTCCAACTGGTATATCTGGACTGATAATACTTGGTTAAATCCGCCGGAAGAATATAGAGATGCATTTATAAAAGGCTACAGCAAACGCAACGGTCAATTTATGCGTAATTTCTACTGGAGCCAACCAGCATTGAATTTTGGATTTGCCGGGCCTTGCGAAGACTGGATGTTGCCAGTCGATCACCCTGATGTTCTCGCGATGCAGGAAGAGCTAAAAAAAGTATTGCGATTCTGGATGGACATGGGCGCTGACGGTTTTAGAGCAGACATGGCAGGTGCCCTGGTTAAAAATGTCCATATAAAAGAAGGCGATAAGCTTTTTAGCAGGAGAGATGAGGGAACCAAAAAATTCTGGAATGAAATACGCAATATCATCGATAAAGAGTATCCCGGTTCGTTTATGGTGGCAGAATGGTCCTATCCCGCATCGGCTCTGGATGGTGGGGGTTTTCATGCCGATTTTTATCACTGGTTTTCTGAATACAATGACCTTTTGCAGAAAGAAAGCTGGCGAATCCTGAACGGATATTCAGAAGGGCATAGTTTCTTTGATAAAGAAGGTAAAGGAGATATTACCAACTTCCTTAAAAGCTATTTAGACCAATATGAAAAAACCAAAGGTAAGGGATATATTAATCTTCCTCTTGGAAATCATGATCTTTCCAGACTTAATATCGAGCGTTCAACCGAGGACCTTGAGATTATTTTTGCATTTTCTCTTACAATGCCGGGGATTCCTTTTGTCTTTTACGGCAACGAAATTGGCATGCGTCAGCTCTACGATTTGCCATATGTGGAAGGCGCTTATAAGCCGAGAGCGGGGGGTAGGACACCTATGCAGTGGAATGGAGAAAAAAACAGAGGGTTTTCAACCGCTTCTCCTGATGAATTGTATTTGCCGATTGATAAAGCTTCGGGCGCGCCTAATGTGGCAGACCAGGAAAAAGACCCCAATTCATTGTTGAATCGGGTAAAAAGGCTAATACAGCTCAGGAAAGGAGAAAAAGCCTTAACCGCGTATGCGGAATTTGTGCCTATTTACGCGAAAGAAAATACTTATCCGTTTATATACGCCCGAGCATATGAAGATGAAATGATACTGGTGATTCTGAACCCAGCTGCCAGAGAATCAAAAGCTAATTTCAGCCTAAAGCCTATCATCAATAGTTATGAACTATTAGCGGGAACAGAAATGAAAATTGAAATCCAGGAAGACAAGTATCAGGTTATAACGCCAGAGCAGAGTTACGCAATCTATAAACTATTGAAATAATTGAAAGTTACTACATGATTGAAGCGAGGACTAACCATTCATCAGGAACGCGGTCAATTTCTCCACCGCAGAAATTGCCGCTCGCTCTCAGCCGCGCTCTTCTTGAAATATAAAGATTTCAAGAGACCATGGCCGCTTGGCTTCCGAGACGTCCTTCTGAACGGTCAGTCCTCGCTTTTTTTACAATTCTAAAATATCTTAAGCGCCGAATGACGCGCTGGGTTATATCTTGTCAATGTTTCTTTCTTTTTGAACTTTGATTTGTAATTTTACATTTTGATATTTGATTTTTGCATTTTTACTTTACCGCGATATTAACCGAAGCAGGCTTTAGTCCTTCGGAAGTGGTTTCCAGAGAAATGTTTCCGCATTTTTCTTTTGCCTGAATGACAACCAGACACATGCCGTTAAATGCTTTTCTGTAATTTGCTTTAAAAGGTTCGTGGCTCGTCTGACATCCGTTGTCGACTCCGGCAATAAATCCTTCTCCTTCGATTTCAAAGTTGATCAGGTTATCAGCATGGGGGACAAGCTTTCCTTCCTCATCGACCACTTTTACAGTGACGAATGAAAGATCTCTACCATCAGCATTAATCTGCTTACGGTCAGATTCCAGAACAATCTTTGCCGGCTCTCCGGCAGTTTTAATCTCTTTTATAAGTGGCTTTTCTCCTTCTTTAGTCGCAATGGCTTTTATTGTGCCGGGTGTGTAGGTTAGTCTCCACACTAATTGATAATTATCTTCGGTTTTTTGTTTCCTACCTTGAGATTCACCGTTTAAAAAAAGCTCTACTTCATCATAATTGGTATAAGTCCATACATCTATTATACTTCCTACTTCCCAGTTCCAGTGAGGAAAAACATGCAAAACGGGTTTATCTGTCCATTCACTCTGGTAGAAGTAATAGCCGTTTTTTGGAAAACCGGCTAGATCCATGATGCCAAAATAAGAACTGCGTGCTGGCCACGAGTAAGGAGTGGGTTCACCCAGATAATCAAAGCCGGTCCATATAAACATACCGGAAATGAAATCATATTTTTTTACGATTTTCCAGGTTTCTTCATTGGTAGACCCCCAGGGTGCACTGCAGTTGTCATAAGATGAACATGTATAATCAGGATTCCCGTCCAGTAATGGCAGATCCCAACGCGGCGGCCATCGTCTGATACTATCCGAAGGCATATCGTATTTACCCCGGGTTGCCAGAGCCGAATTTGTTTCGGCAGCGATGAATTTTTGTCCCGGGTATGTTTCTGGAAATTCCGCATATTTTTCTTCACTATAATTGTAACCTATTAAATCCAGAGCTCCTGACCTGATAACAGGATTTGAAGGTTCAGTCCCATTGCATGCCGATGTAACTGGACGCGTCGTGTCTAGATTTTTTACAATTGGTGTAAGTCTTTTTGCGATAACTGACCCGCTGCTGTCCTCTTTATCCCATTGCTCCATAACTTCGTTTCCTATACTCCAGATAAACACACTTGGATGGTTACGATCTCGCAGTATCAAATCTTCCAGGTCCTGTTTATGCCATTTTTTGAAATACAGATGATAGTCGAATTCGCACTTGCCCTTTTCCCACACGTCGAATGCTTCGTCCATTACTATGAACCCCATTCGGTCGCATAAATCCAATAATTCAGGCGCGGGTGGATTGTGTGAAGTGCGGATGCCATTACATCCCATTTCTTTTAATATTTCAAGCTGACGTTCCAGGGCCCGGGTGTTTACAGCTGCCCCGAGGCATCCAAGGTCGTGATGGTTACATACCCCTTTAATTTTAACGTGTTTCCCGTTAAGAAAAAAACCTTTCTCTGGATCAAAATTAAAATAACGGATACCAAAGGGTGTTTCGTAGTCATCCAGGATTTCTCCCGCATATTCTATTTGAGAAATAGCTTTATATATGTAAGGATTTTCAATAGACCATAAATTCGGATTTTTTACTAATATTTTTTGTTCAATTGAAGTAATGGGATCTTTTAAAGTTATATCGGAGGAAGTAACACTTGCAACCTTTCTTCCTTCTGCGTTATAAATAGCCGTTTTTAAAGTTATCTGCTGTTTTTCTTCCGAAATTTTTCTTATATTGGTTTTAATGTTTATCTCGGCTTTTTTTTCGGTAATTTGCGGTGTTGTAATAAATGTTCCCCAATGGTCTACAAAAATATTGTTGGTATGAACTAAGTAAACGTTTCTGTAAATTCCCGAGCCTGAATACCATCTTGAATTGGGTTGATGAGAGTTGTCGACCTTTACCGCAACTGTATTTTCTTTCTCGCCGTAATTAAGGTGAGGGGTTAATTCATATCTGAAAGAACTATAACCGTATGGCCTTTTCCCGAGATAATGGCCGTTTATCCATACTTTGCTGTTTTCATAAACGCCGTCAAAGTCAATGAAAATCAGTTTATCTTTTTTTGTTTCAGGGAGTGTAAATATCTTTCTATACCATCCTATTCCTCCGGGTAAAGCCCCTCCTCCTGGAGTGGCAGGATGTTCATTACTAAATTTGCCTTCGATACTCCAATCATGCGGTAAATTTAGAGTTCGCCAGTCGGAATCGTCAAATCCGTACTTATCCGCGTTTTTTACGTCTCCTAAATGAAATTTCCAATTACGACAAAAATCTTCGGTTTTTCTTTCATGGAAAGTAGCTCTTTTGCAGTGGCTAAAAAATATAAGTAACAAGAAAGAAAAAGATATTATTTTAAAAATTGTTTTAGTTTTCATAAAAAAGACTCCTTTTATTTCATTTTAACAGATTTTTCTGTCCCGTTATATTTTAATATTTCATCCGGTTTAATATTGAAATCCAGTTTTGCTTTCTTATCTTTAGTAACCCAGACGACCTTAATAGTCCTTTCTTTAAGCATTCCTGGAAATTCACCCTGTCTTTTTCCGATTGTTAGAGTATGTGTTTTTTCATCATAAATAAAAGGTATCATTGAAAAATTCCCTTTCTCATAATTATAATTTACATTTTCATCTTCATACAGCTCAAAACTACCGTCAGAACCTGTATAAACGTATAATATTAAAGGGTCAGCGGGTTTTTCAATCGAGTACTGCATTTCGGGACCAAATGTAATAATTGAACCTTCCTTCACATAAATCGGTATATCTGTGTAGGGTGCGGGAGCAATGATTGTTTGTCCGCCAGGAAAGTATTTCCCTGTTTTTAACTCATACCAGCCGGTTCCTTCGGGTAGATAAACCGGGCGTTTTCGCATCTTATATTCGGTGGCAGGATTGATTAATAGCGCAGGACCGAACATATATTGATCACCAATATTTAAGACTTTTTCATCATATGCAAAATCCATAACCAGGGCTCGCATTATTGTATAATCCCTGTGTGTAACCATTCCGGTTAGAGAATAAATGTAAGGCATCAATCTATAACGTAATTTATCATAATATAACATAGATTGGTAAGCAGGGTGGTCCTCTGGAGCGACATGAAATATTTCGCGATATGGATATTGACCGTGTACCCTAAACAAAGGACAAAACACGGCAAACTGGAACCATCGGGTCATCAATTCTCTCCATTCAGATAGATCTTCGCCTTTTGCGTCCATATAGCGAGACTCGACAGCGAATCCTCCGACATCTGTTGTCCAATAGGGGATACCGGATAAACAGAAATTAAGCCCCGCGGAAATCTGTGCCTTAAAATCGTACCATCTTGATGCGACATCTCCGCTCCATGTGGCTGCGGAATATCGCTGCTGTCCGGCGAAAGCCGAGCGCGTTAAAATGAAAACTCGCTGGTTAGGGTTAGTTTCGCGTTGGCTTTCGTAAACTCCCTTGGAGTTAATTAAAGAATAAGTGTTTCGGTATCTTGCTGCAGTTCCTAATGCGGTAGGATGCATACGCAGGCGGGTTTCAGATTCCGAAAGATTACTTTGAATATCCGGTTCGGTACAATCCAGCCACCAGGCATCGAAACCCTTGCTGAATAGATATTCGTTAATCTGTTTCCAGAACAAATCGCGCGCTTCTTTGCTGTATGGGTCGTAGAATGTTGAGACATATCCCGGGCCAACCCAGTCTTTTTGTTCTTTTTCAACGTTCCGCGTATAGAGCCATCCTTTTTCCTTGAATTCTTCATAATGTTCAGTCCCGACATAAAACTTCGGCCAGACTGATATCATAATATGAGTGTTAAGATCATCGTGAAGTTCTTCTATCATACCTTCAGGATCCGGATAGCGAGTGGAGTCAAATTCGTGAGAGCCCCACTTATCTTCTTCCCAGTAAAACCAATCCTGAACGATATTATCGAGAGGTATCTTTTTTCTGCGAAATTCCCTAACGGTTGAGAGCAATTCTTCCTGTGTTTGATAACGTTCTCTGCACTGCCACAAGCCCATAGCCCACTTAGGCATCATGGGTGTTTTACCAGTGATTTCACGATATCCGTGAATGACTTCATCTAAGTTATTCCCATAGATAAAATAATAATCGATTCCGTCGGCTACTTCCGAATAAAGAGATAAACTATTTTTATATAATTCTTCTTTAGGACCAAGATGTTTAAGTCCAATGTAACCCCCGTTTGGTACCCATTCTATTTTTATTGAGTAACGTTTCCCGGCTTCCATCGGTAGATGCAATAAATGCGTCCAGGGGAGCCAGTTCTGTCTCCATGAGTTGACCACAAGTTTGCCGTTAAGCCACATTTTTGTATAATTGGAACAGTAAAGTCTGAACTTATGGATACCGGATTCCTTACACTCGATTTCTCCGCTCCAGCGAATACTGCCTGTATTTGTGTTAAAATTTTCGGGAAAAGTGTCATGGATATCAATAAATTCGTACTCTATTCGGGGTTCCTTACGCGATGTTGAAAGTGATTTAAAATTAGGTTCATCGAAATACTCGGCAGTGAGCCCTCCTTCTTTACCTTCCTTGTTGTACAATTTTAGCGATGATAATGATTTAAAATCCCGGATATCTCCAAATTTCGTTCGTGAATTATTATCCCAAAGAATTCCATAATTCTTACTGGAAACTAAAAAAGGTATAGCAATAACAATATTATTCTGCCATAAATCTACATCGTGTCCTTTGTAGTTCATGATGTTGTTTTGATGCTGTCCCAGCCCATAAAATGCTTCATTCTCCGAGGAGTTAAAGAGCTGTTGAACATGATATGTTTTTTCTCCCATAACTTCCGCAGGCGTAATTATTTTACTATTTTTTGGTTTTTCTTCAAGAATTAACTGACCATTTGAATTATAAAAAGTAATAGTACCTTTTTTTTGATGGATTTTAGCCGTAACTTTAGAAGTGGAAAGCACAATTTCATTTCCTTCTTCTTCGATCGACCAAGGTACCGATTTCCACTCGGTTTTATCAACCATTAGGCTCTTACGGTTTGAAAAGGTTTTCTCGGGTGTGGCGATAACATGAATAATATTTTCGGTGCACACCTTTATTTTCACGAGGCTAGCGTCCGTTGTGGTTTCACTTTTAATTTCAATTATGATGCCGTCAGGTAGTTTTTCATATTTACAATTTAACCCGCCGATTATGACGAAAATAATAAAATAAAATATTACCTGCAATTTCTTTATTTTCATTTGCACCCCATCTGTGGATATACTGACAACTTTTTGTTCTTTTTTCCAAAAAGGAAAATAGGAAAATAGGAAAATGGATAAATGGGCAAAACTATTTCACTATTTCGCAATTTTACTATTTTAAAGGTAAAAGTATCCGTGTTCATCCGTGGCTTTTCCCCTTTTCTCTCTGTGTTCTCAGTGTTTTTTTCTTTTATCACAATTGTTCCTCTGTATCCTCTGTGGTCAATGTTTTTTCTTGCGGCTTTGCCACGATATATTATTTGAGAGAAATGCTCAGACTGATGTCCTTATTTTCAGGTAATTCCAGAAGACATTTATCCGGCTGTTCGGTAAGTATTATGATTTTTAATTCTTTATTGCTTGGTTTTATTGTTTTTATTTCAGCAGGTACTTTTAGAATAATTTCTTGTTTAATGGATGAGTGTAAAGTTACTGAGATATCTTTATTATCCCATAAAAGACTCTTTACTTCTATTTGACCTCTAAGTAAAATTCCTTCTATTTTACCGGTAGGCCAGGCAGATGGTAAGGCGGGCAACAATGAGATTAGACCCGGTTCAGAATAAGCCAGCGCCCGTATAATGGCGGCTGGAAATCCGCCACTTAAATCCATATTAAATAGAGAACCCGGATTATGTAAACTGGTCAATGAATTTGTCCAGTAATTGCTTGCCATCCAATAGATTAACTCTTTCACGGTTTCGGCATCACCTAGATTTGCTGCTACAAAAGCCATCTGCACCATGCCAAAAACCATTTCACCGCCGTTGTCCACCCGGCGGATCTTCATTCGTTCCTCGATTGCATTTTTGGCAGCTTCAATCATTTCTGGATTACCGGCAATATCCGGATCAATCATATCATACAATCCATAAAGATGTGACACATGTCGATGAGCGTAATTGTCTTTAAGACCTGGCCATAGCCATTCCCGCAGCACACCATCTTCGTTGATTTCATAGTTTGGCATTCCAGATAACATGTCCTTCCACTTTGCAAGCTTTTCCTGGTCTGTCTTTAGAATTTGGGCTGCTTGAATGCAATTCCGAAGGAGTTGCTTAGCCACCATCACATCTATCGTTGCGTTGATACATGCTTGAGATTCGGAATTCGCAGGATTGTTTTCCGGGGAATAGGAAGGGTTAAATATATATTTCCCGTTTTCTCCGACTGTCAAAAAATCCTCGTAGAACAAAGCCGCTTCTTTCATAAACGGATACGCCCGTGTAGCGAGGAACTTTTTATCGCCCGTGTAAAGCCAGTAATCATAATAAAAGTTAGCAGCCCAGCCGGCTCCTGCAGTCCAGAAAGTCATACACCAGGTCTTATTGAAGTGGATGTCCCAGCCATGAGTGCTGGTGCGGGACGGGATATGAATACCACGGCATCCATACAACCGGCGAGCATTATCACGATAATAAGGCAACATTTTATCCTGGTAATCAAAATATGCCATTAAGAGTTCAGGCATGTTACCGCATAGAAAACTCGAAATGGCGACCTGAAGATTACCATTCTGTGTAAAATCCGACGACCAGGGAGGAGTCCAGTTACCGTTCCAGATTCCCTGCAGGTTAGGAGGGTTGGTACCTGTGGCGCATAAAATATTATACCTGCTGGCATCAAATAGCCTTTCAATGATGGCAGGAGTGAGCTGTTTCCTTGCTTTGAGAACCATCGTTTCGGAATCGAGTAAATGGTCTTTATCACCGCCAAGGTTGAGAGTGACTCGATTGAACAGTTCACCATGGATTCTGGCATGTCTTTTTATCAGTGTTTCGTAATCTGCCGGAATATTTGTTAGTGATTGTTTCATGTTTTTAACATTGGAGTTGGTCCAATTATAATTTGGTTTAATACGTAGTAGAAGTAAAACTTCTTGTGCGTCTTTTATAACAATCTGGTTTTGTTCAACCGATGAACTCCCGCCTTTTTGAATTACCCGTCCGACACCTTCATATCCCTCGAGGCTGCCTTCCCATCTACGCTTAAAACTGCTGCGATAAGTTAGCCACTCACCAAAAGCGTTTGTAGCTGTTTCTCCAACGCCTCCGCTCACGAATTCACGCTGGCTCCATTCGTACGGTCGCTGTACGAACGTAAAGTTGCAATTGATTTTGCCCGTACCACGGATGGAAAGTACAACCATACTATCTGCACGGGATACAAAGAGTTTCCTTTGAAAAACTCCTCCGTCATCCTCCCAATAAACAAAGCACTCTCCGGTCTCGAAATCGACCGAGCGGACGTAATGTTTGATATTAGACGGTGGCATATCTAACCGAATGTCAAATGCCGGCATGTAGGGGTCGGTCCAACGCAGGCCGCCGTATCCTTCTTTCTCACTTTGTTCAACCGGAATTTTTGTTGCATCGGTATACTTACCCGCAAGCAGTAATTTGCGTATTTCATCCAGCCGGCTTGCCTGATTAATGGGTTTTATAGGGAAACTCGCCGGTAAATACAGTAATGCATGGTTCAAGATGATGGTCTCATCGTGGGGTCGCCCCATAACCATCGTACCAATAGTCCCGTTACCCGAGAGCAAAGCTTCTTCCCACGATCGGGCAGGCAGCCAGCTTGTAAAGTCTTGAGTGGGCGAGTTAAAATGCAACTCACTTGCCTGGACCTGTTGAAGAGTGCTCAGAACAAGAAGTAATGCGAAAAGATGAACTATTTTAATTCGAGAGGCATAACTCACGGCCAATTCCTTTCGTATTATATCTTAAATCTTCTCATAAAACTCTATGACCTTAGAATGATATGCCAAGTGTTACCCTGTTTACAAGGTCAAAAGCGCCAAACGCGTTATAGGCATAATCGAGCTTAATCCCACGTGCATATATACCTACACCAGCACACAGTCCTTCTTCATCATAATTAAACTTATAACCGGATCTCAGTCGCAATACTCCCATACTAAATTCTCCTCCAATCTGTATTCTTTCAGTATAATCCCTTGGATGTACAGCATCGATTGCGACAACAAAAGATTGATCATGATGTTCTCCAAAAAGGTCCAGTACATCCATCCCGATGCCAATTTTGAATGTAAGTGGAAGTTGGAAACCATATTCCTCATATTTAGCTGCTCCGGAGAAATTGCGGACAGACATACCAAATCGGAAACTCTTAAATCCGGGATAAAAGATTGTGCCGAAGTCGTAGGCTATTGTAGAGAGTTCGTTTACCTGATTGTCTATCCATGTAGAATCCGTTAGGTGCTGATACGCGTATTTAACATGAGCTCCTATCATAAATTTGTCAGTAAATTTACGTCCATATGCTAAACCCATTGCAAATGCGCTCACATCCACCGGGCCAGTCTCTTCAAAACCCTGTTCATTATCTGCAACCACGGTTCCAAAGATATCTCCATAGTCGGGGGCAGGAATAAGACTCAACCCAAAATTTCCCCATATACCACCGTTTATAGCTATACCGACGGCATTATAGGACATATCGGCGAACCACTCTGTTCTGGAAACGGTTAGATCAAACTTACTGGCTTCCATCTGTGCGAGACCTGCAGGGTTATGAAACATGGCGTTGACATCATCGGATATAACAGTGTATGCTTCACCCATAGCCGCGGCTCTTGCTCCGACACAAACGTCAAGAAACTTAAACCCTGTTTGTCCCAACTTTTCGAGAGCAAATGATTGCAAGGGTGTTATCAAAATTAAGGTCAATATTAATAAAAATCCTATCAGTTTTTTCATCATTCCTCCCCCTTACCTGACTATAACAAATTTTACGTTCTTAGATTCGCCTTCAGGAGTTACTATATGCGCTATATAGATACCGCTAACAACCATCTGTCCTGAGTCTGTCGTCAAGAAGTTCTCGTGGGTTTCATCCGACCATGCTTCTCCACCGGAACCGTCATCATGGATAAGAGTTTTTACAAGATCACCGGTTTCATTATAAATATCGATAGTACATTCCGGAGGCAGCTTAGCAAACATTAGTTTGTACTTAGCATCTTCACCTATAAATTGGATATCTGACTTTCCGGCTTTCATACTATAAGGATTGGGAACTACTCGAATACTATCAAGATCATCGCATGCCGGAGCGTTAAGTGTGGTTGAAACAGTGGTTCTTGTTAGCCATTTGCTGCTTTCCAGAGGTCCAGTTGTACCACCGAAATCCGTTTCTCCACCATCATCAAATGCAGCCACATAGTAGTAATAATTCTGACCTCTTTGTGCTGTTGCATCATGGAATGAATTTTCGATTGATCCCCTATAAACTACATCTCCACCGGGATTTCCGCCGCCGCACTGGTATATAAGTTCCCATTGGCCTATGAGCTGTCCGGCCGAGTAGCTGGGGCCTGGATTACCCAGAGCTCTGTATACCCTGTATCCGGCAAAGTCTGAAACTTCTTCAGATTGAGTTCCCCAGGTGAGTTCTATATAGTCAGGTCTTGAAGCAACATCGAAGAATTCTGGTGGTGGGGGAGGAACCGGTGCGCTGTATCTATTATCAAAGTTCCACTGGGCAGCCAGTGCGTTTTGTTTTACTGAATCCAGCACGGAATAAATCCATTCATCTTTTGCCAGAGTTGCCGAATCCGGAGTCGGATCCGGAGCCCCCTGCCAGATTTCAGGATGTTCATACCATTTATGCGGGCAATTAGGTTCTCCATCGTAGCGAAGAGTACCATCCAACCATGCCTGACCAACATCATAACGGGTCTGCGAATTCAAGCTACCTAAAGCGATTGCCTGTACTAACCTTATTGAATCTCCTGCCTCAAGCTGATATGGTCCGAAACAAGCCTGGGCAGGAGCGTGCCAGACCGTATACCAGGATATATCAGTAGGTATGGTACCCGGTAAATCAGCTGATGGAACATTATGGTAGGTATTGGGAAAAGGCTCACCCATCCAATAATGCATAGGGTCACCCGGATCAATATCTTGCATAAGATACATATCATCCTCATATAAAGAATTGTTGTTTGCCGGTCCCCCATATTTCATTACGTTGTAAACATTTTCTATTTCTACCTCAGTGTGTTCACCTGAATGATACTTGAATGGCGCATCGTTACAGTCAATATTGCTGTTACTTCGGGGTTGAACTGAGTCGTCTGCTGCCGGATTATTTGGAAACTGATTACCCACAGGGTGAAGACCATCACTGGTTTTAGGAGCAAATATGGTAGCCGAAGTAATATTTGTTGATTCATCGATATAGCCGCGGTTATATTCACCACGGCATTGATCCCACGAAAAACCCAGAGACCAGCTACCAGGCATGGCTCCTCCGGGTGTTGGAATTGTATGCCAGAATTGAGCTCTAAGAGGCATGGAATCAAGTTGTTCTTGAGTAACTCCCCACCAGTCAGTCCAGGTGTTTGTTCCCCAGTCTACCTCCATTGCCATGAACTGCGCTTGCCTGGTTATGTACAACGAATCGAGACTTTCACCATCGAGCTCGATTTCTGCGTCTTCGTCGGTATTTCCAGTATTTATAAAAGTCCAATCGTAAATTATATAGTCATCATGATTTTTTCCGGTCCATACCAGATATCTGGCATGAATATCCAGCCCCATCCATGTTCCAATATAAGATTCCACAATTACATCAGCTGTACAATCGGTATTTCCGCCAAAGCTGTTAATGTAATCTGGGGCTATTACGTCTCCTGACTTTATTGGTTTTTCTAGATGAAGTCCATCTACAATTATCTCGGGTGGTTGATATCTATAATACCTGCGTATCATTGTTCCTTCTTTCAGACGCGAAAACATCTTTTCAGGAGCTTCGAAGACCTGGTATTCCCCGAAGGGCGCACCCGCGAGTCTAATTCTTCTTCCCTCAGGGTCAACCACTAAAGAATCGGGCCCCTGCCAGTTTACACACCCCAGGCGAAGACCGTAGCAGTGACATATACTCCAATAGTCATCGTCGTTTTTTGCATACGCTACAGACAAACGATTAGTTGCCTCCGTCTGGCGACCTGTTGCCATAATGTTGAGCCAGGCGTTATTAACTTTAAGTTCTCTCAGAAAATCAGCATAGGCTGGCGAGGGACAAATAAATATTTCTACCAGAAAGGTAGCAAGTAGTATATACAGAAACCTTTTCATTATTTCTTTCCTCCTTTTGCAATTATTCATTAAAAGTCCAGTTTGACGCCAAAAACAAACGTTCTTGGATTGTGGAATGCCAGGAAAGTTATATTTGGATCGTTAATATATGGTTTCTCTTCGCTGTGGAGCTCTCCAACTTTGTCGTTACCAGCTTCATGTTGAGGGTAGTATTCGAATAACGGATCATCATATATATCCAACTTCAACGAATTTAGATACTCTGTCTTATCATCTCCAGCGCCTCCAAATCCATTATTATCTAAGTACCACCAGTCGAGTAGATTTTTGACTTCCATGAATACATTCATATTTATACCGGCGTATGAAATATTCTTGCTGAGTCTGGCATCCAGTGTTCTCCATGGCTGCCATTGTAAATTGTTCTCAAACCGTGGTAACTCAGTTCTCAATGGGTCCCAGCTTTCATACCATCCTGCTTCCCACTCATATAAGAAAGAAAGACTAAAGCCTCCGAGAATTGGACCCCAATCTCTGGGTGAAAGAAGTTGAACGAAAGCATTCATTCTGGGTTGTGGGAGAGGAGTCTCCTGGATGGGATCGCGCATTCCTTTGGTTTGGTTGATATAGCCGTATTCATTGTATGTCTCTCTTCCAACTGTTCCTGATGTTTTGACCATGTAATCGTAATTTATCCAGCCTCTGATGAATCTTCCGAAAGATTTCTCGAACCTCAATTCAAAACCTCTAATATCTTCGTAATTTTTATTTTCAACAGTCAAGTAATTTACCAATCCATTTTCACTTATATATCGTACCCAGGCTGTCTGTCTGTCTACATCTTTATAATAACCCGCAAGGTGTACTCTGAACATTTCTTTTATATTGAAATCCGCCCCCAATTCATAAGCGACCGTTTTAGGCATAGAAGCGGAAGGGTTACCCAGTGCTGCCATGGGATCTGATTGTTTGCCGAAGTGCATCAAATACATTTCCTTAGAAGGAGCCATGGAATAGAAATGACCGTAGTTAAAGTATAATTTCGCGTTCTCTGAAATTGGGTGTGAAATTCCTATTCTCGGGCTCCACTGCATTTGATGTTCTGCCACTTCCATTATCTCAGAAGGAGGATTATCGGATCTTAATGTATCCTTAAGGGCATCTGTCAGGATCTGCGCGTATCGTTCAAGAGTTGGCCATTCACAATTAGGATCACTGTAATCCATTCGAAGGCCTAAATTTGCAATAAAACCTTCAAATTCAAGCTTATCCTGGATATAAGCTCCGCCTCTTATGGGTTGCTGGTCCCATTCGATAATCCAGCCTTCACCGCCTAAATATCCCGGGAAGTTTTTCTCCGCGTAGGTATACATATCATCATAGTTTAAAATGAAACCGCTTTTTATTTCATTAAACCTGTTTATCTGGCTTGTGATATCAAATTTTAGATTGTAAGTAGAAACTGAGGAAAGTTCAATCTGACAGGCGCCGTTTCCACCGGTAGAGGTACCATCAGCACTCCTTTCAGCTTCATTGTAAACATATCCATAAGGAACTTCTGTAACTTCGATGCCGCTTGGGAGTGTATAAATTGTAACAGTATCCCTCTCGGAAAGCGGAGCTACACCAGGGTTTATAAACTGCTGAAACGTGGTTTGCCCCGTATCAACACCAAAAACACCGTTACATTTATTCTCAGAATCAATATGAGTAAATCTAAGGGTATAAAAGGTACTTGGACTTAAAGCATGACTGATTGAAATCCCCTGCATATTTTTATCAATTATGGCTGGAGAAAAAGCACTCGGGTAGTAGAGGGTACTAAGACCCCACTCTCCATCAGCATATTCTGAACTTTCCTTGTGAAAAACATCATCTCCACTCAGGAAAAATCCGCCTGCGTCTCCTTTTCCGTAAGAACCTCCTCCAAGAATACCAACACTTCCTCCGGATTTTTCTCCGGTCGCGTATGCGCCGAGAGTATAAATTACTTCCTTAGTAGCTTCTGCAGAGAGTTTTATGTTCTGGGTTAAATGAGATGTAAGTTTAAAACTAGTATTCCAATCATGATAAAATTCATAACCTTGAGTAACCGGAAGACCAAATTGCTGATAATTGGTTCTATGGGAAGCAAGAAACGCGAGATCACCAAGATATTGCCCTATTAGAGGTACGGGTCCCCCAAAGGCCCCATCCACATTCCAGTCGGGTTCATCCCCATAAGTTCTATCCCTTGAATGACCTTCGTAATCATCTGGGACCAATTCTGAAACACTTTCCGCGCAGTGAGTCCAGATAAATTGTTCCATAGCCTGTTCCGGGGTCATACCATTTGCCGGTCCATAAGTATTCCATCCTTCCCATAGCTCTTTTCTGTATTTATAGGATGTATCCGTACCGGCCTCTTCACCATATACAAGTGTATCTTTCCATGCGCCATATCCATTAAAAGCTACACTTTCACCATTGGGGAGAGTAGTGGTATCCAGATATGGTCTAAGCATAAAATTATTCCACTCGAATACTGAAGGCCCTCTGTGTTTCATTTGAGCAGGGATATATCTGAAATTAACCGTACCATTATATTGATTAGAAGACGGGTCTTTGGTTATAACATTAACAATTCCTGAACGTACATTACCATATTCGGCATTGAATCCACCTTTTATAATATTTAACTCTTTAATAGTAGAAATATTGGGTTCCATCAGCATGGAGTTGGAACGGTTGTCCACAAGCATTAAACCGTTAGCCATAAAGGCAGTCTGGTCTGTGCTGCCACCTCTAACCTCCCAGTTATTCACTCCGGACTGCAAGTTCACATAGTCACCTATATTAGTCACCAATGGAACTGCTTCTATCTCTTCTGTCTTTGCGCTTATTATACTGGAGGATACATCCATTTTGATAACTTCTGCTTCAGCTTTTACAGTAACACCCTCTCCCCGAACTACGGTAGATTTAAGTCCAAATCTGATTCGGGTCGTGTGGTCGGTTGTAACCTCAACACCGGTCTGAGTTACACTTTGGTAACCCATCATTCGTGCCTGTAT
>Ga0307432_1001063_pt1 | contig 17796 bp, 17 predicted proteins | sample SalMarWE160150MG_FD_202158 | JGI IMG/M metagenome (GOLD analysis project Ga0307432, IMG submission 202158) | Salt marsh sediment microbial communities from the Plum Island Ecosystem LTER, Massachusetts, United States - WE1603-150 | ecosystem: Environmental > Aquatic > Marine > Intertidal zone >...
GTTAGCAAGGCTTTTCTCCGTGTGTCTCTGTCCTATGTGCCCTCGCACAGGATTGGCGAACGGCAAACGGCAAACAGCAAACGGCTAACTCACAGGGATGTGCAGGATGAACAGGATGACGACAAAGGCGAAGATGGGTATGAACGCGACTGCTTGACGGGTCTTTGCTGCGGTCAGCATAGCTTCTTTCCGTAGCGTCTTTACCCTGTACATCCTGTACATCCGTGTTATTGGCCTTTCGGTGTTGCTGCGCAGGGCCTTGAGCGGGCGCCGGGCTACGGCTCGATGTGGCCGGGGGTGTGGCGATGGGCGAGGGAGCGCGCGAAGTAGTCGTCCAGTAGCTCCACTTCGAACTCCTCGACCATCTGCCGGATGCTGACCTCCTCCGATTCACTCGCCAGAAGCACGGGGCCCAGGTAGCCGGGATCGGTGATCGTGACGTCGGGGCCGTACTTCGCCTTCATCCTGCGGAATCGATCCCGGTTTTCGTCCAGGTGCGCCACCGCGCAGTCCAGGTTGACGATGGCCGTGACGAAGTCGAAGTAGTTCGTGCTGGTGGCGATCACCTGCCCGATCGGCGAGATGATGGCGCTGGGCGGGCCGGCGATGGCCCCAACGAAGTGGCACCGGCACGAGTAGGCCCAGTAGGCCTGCATCAGCCCGCCGTGATACATCGAGGAGAAGAGGATCAGGTCCGGCTTCGCCTCGACGTACTTCAGCCGGAGCTCGTCGAAGTTCAGGTCGAAGCAGATCGCGCACGCGACGCGCCCGAAGTCGCATTCAATGAAGCGCGCCTCCCTGCCGTAAAGGACGCCGCCGTCCTCGTACTCGCCGATCACCACGTGGTTCTTATTGTAGGTGCCGACGACCTGGCCGGAGCGGTCGATGATGCGGGTCGAGTTCCGCCACGTGCCGTCCTCCACCTGATGCTTGGCCGAGTAGGCCACGTAGCAGCGGTTCTGGCGGGCGGCCTCGCTGAAGAAGTCGAGTACCTGGTCTTTGCGCACGGCGTAGTACTCTTTGGCCCTATCGGCTGGCCAGTTCAGCGGTCTGTCACATGCCTCGGGCACGAGGATAAGGTCCGGCCGGTCGGGCAGGACCTGGTCCAGCCGGCCGCGCCAATGCTCGATCATCCGGCCCACGACCGCCTGCGGCTCGAGGTCCCGTTCCACCTGCAAGGGCCGGGCGCCGATCGTGCTGACCTTCACGTAATCCGCCATGTGGCTGCCTCCGATGTCAACGGGAACTGAGCTTGGTTCGGTCGCTTCCCGGGGAACCGTTCCTTACGATTGCTGGGTCCCTGGCCCCCAGGTGCTTGGCTGATCTTCGTGTTGCCGATTGAACGGGTCACCAGCACTGTCTTGCTCCGGATTCATCCATGGCACTTCCTCTACTTCACCCACCCACCCCTTCTTAAGGCGGTTGTGGTACTTACCGCAGTGTCCGAACAGGCGCAGGAGGACAAGCTCCACATACCATAGCCCGAGCTGCCAGGTCTCGGGCAACATCTCTCGTGCTCCCTCATGCTCCTTGGCAGACGGGTGCACTACCGAATTGCGCATCTCTGTGAAGGCGTGTGGGCCATCGAGCCAACTTGCGGCCGCGGCTTCCTTCTGCAGGTTCGGCAAGTCATCTGGGAGGCCCAGAGGTATGCCCAGCGACGAAAGCAGGACCCGGAGTCTGTCCGAGGCCCATAGCTTGCCGAAGCCCTGTGGGGTCACGAGCTTCCGTTCCTGAACGGCGTAAGTCCATGAGAGTGCCTCGAGAGCCGCCTGTAGCAGGACCACTGCGCCGTCAACGCTGCGCATAGTATTGCTGGTCAGGTACCAGTAGATCGCGTGCCGCAGCGGCTGCTTCCAGATGGCGTCGGTCCACTTGGCTATAAAGCCTGGGAAGACTGCTTCCAGCAAATCACTATGACGCGGATCAAACCAAGAGAGGACGCTTCGCCACGGGTCACTCAGTGGCATGGCCCATTGGCGCCATATCACATTGCCCGCCCTGTCGTATCCGACTGGCAGAACCGCCGGCGACCACAGGCCTCTGGCAAACGACAGAAAGTACTGCAGGACTTCCAGCATCTCGCATGCCTGGTGCCCAGTAAAGAGGCTGCCGTCACCCCTCGCAATCGATCCTACATGCGTTATGGCATGTCCGCGGGCTTCCTTCAAGGACGTCATGATGCCACGGGCATTTGGCATCAGATGGATGACGACACTCCAGCCTTCCGCGCACAAGCAAACGCGCCCAAGCGCTTCCGACCCATCGTTGGTCTTGTGCAACACGCGGGGGGACCCGGAGAAGTCGTAGAAATTCAGCAAGTGGAAGATGAGGCGGCTGATCTCCGGTGCGCTGCTCTCGCCAAGCGTGAGCGCTGCGCTGGGGACGACGGTCAGCTTCGCCTTGCCGCCCGAAACACAGCCCCCACAGAAGGCGGCGCCACGCGCAGGAACACGCACTTCGCTCTCCACCAGGAAGAGCTCTGAGACGTCTTCCAATAGCAACAGAAGACGATGCTCTTCAAGCTCTATCTGGCATAGGATCCGAGGATAGGGTAGGAAAGAAAGTGATAGTCGACCACGTCCCCTCAACCATTCCTCCCGGACGGCCAACTTGACTACTTCGTCCGTGAGTTCTATGGCGTCGTCTGGCCGCAGCGACCTGTACACGGCCTCAAGTTGTTCGTGTTCTTCGGCTTGGTCGCTCATGTCTTGCCTTCCGATCATGCACCACTTGCCGCGCTCACTTTATCCCATTGTCCGCCACGGGGCTAGCGCAGGTCCACCCAGGCCCAGATGACCTGCCCGATTGTGGGATCGGAAAGCTCGCGCAGGTCCAGCACGATGGGCGGGAACGTGCGCTGGTCCTCGTTGTCCGAGAAGAGGAGGGCGAAGTGGTTGCGCACGCGCAGTCGCTTGATGACCACGCCCCCGTCGTGGGTGCGCGAGCAGACGATGCGGCCCTCCAGGTTGCGCAAGGGCACCGGGGTGATGTCCACGGCGACGATGCTGCCGTCGGTCAGCGTGGGAGCCATGCTGTCGCCGGAGATGCGCACGCAGCGGATCGTCTCGGGGTGCGGCGCGACGCGCCGGTGGATGACGCAGTAGCCCTCGACCTGCTCCTCCATGATGAGCCCGGTGCCGGCGGCGGCAGGATCGCGCAGGTAGGGCACGGCGTAGTACTCGTCCTCACCTTCGAGCCGGCGGAGGCTTCGCAGCTCCTCGGGGCTGGTCACGATGACGGGCCGGGCGGGACGCGCGCCCACGAGCGGGTCGCCGGTGCCCGTCAGCAGCCATTGGTGGTTGATCCGCAGCTCGTGCTCCAGCGCGAGCAGCACGGGCAGGGGAGGGCGGCGGCTGTCGGCCTCGTAAGCCGCAATGCTGCTCTGAGTGATGCCGATCGCCTCGGCCAGTTCGGACTGGCTCAGCCGGAGTTCGGCGCGAACCGCGCGCAGTCTTTCGCCTAGCGTCTTGTGCGGTCTTCCTTCTTCCTTGGCTGCCATCGCGTTCTTTTCCCCCTCCTCTGTGGCCCGGGTGGCCGGTCGCGCACCGAGAAAGCCGCCTGGGGCGACCGGAAGCGCTCCGAACGGGCCTGCACATTGCCGGGCGCAAGTATTGGTAAACAATATTATATGATCGCCAAAGGGCTTTTGCAAGTCTAAAGGACGCGAAACAGATATGGCGCTTGCCTTGCTGACCTTAAACGAGTAGAATAGGCACTACTGATGAATAGGCTACATGTTACCCGGTAACGCTCCCCGATGCAATGGGAACTCCCCCGAAAAGGAGGGTGTAATGCCTGCCAAGACCTGCAATGCCGCCGGGGCCCGCGCGGCCGTGGCCGAGAAGCTGCGCCGGCTCGGCCGCGTTCAGTTACGCCTGGAGACGCTCCAGAGCGAATTGAACGCGCAGTTGGAGGGCGTGCGCCGGCGGCATGATCGCCGCATCGCCGCGCTTCAGAGCCGCACCAGTGAGCTGCGCGCCGACCTCGAGGCATACTGCCGGGCGCGCCGGGACGCCATTCTGCCGCCCGGTCGCAAGAGCCTCACCACGCCCCACGGAGAGGTGGGCTTCCGCAAGGGGGAGGCGGCCGTCTGCCTGCGGGACGGGCTGGCTGAGGCCGAGGTCTGCCGTTTGCTTCGCACTGCGGAGTTAGATGACCTGGTCCGCACCAGGGAACAGCCGGACAAGGTGGCGGTCCGCAGAGCGCTGGCCGCCGACGAGGTGACGCTCGAAGGCATCCGCCGTTGCGGCCTGGACCTGGTCGAAGCGCCACCCAGGTTCCACTGCAAGCTCCGATACGATGCCCTGGTCCAGGCGGGGAGGGCCTGACGGTGCCTGCGCCAGAACGTCGCGTGTCGAAGGCCGCCATCCGTCGGATCGCCGCGCAGATGCCGGCTCACCTGGCCGACCTGCGCGGGAAGCTCATGCTGGCGGCGATGGCCGAGACGCTGGGTGTGGTCGAAGTGCGGTGTCCGGCGTGCGGGGGATCGGGCTGGCTGGACCGTCGCGCGCTCGAGCCGTGTCCGATCTGCAACGGTTTCATCGAGGTGCCGGATCGGCTGGCGGACTGGTTCAACGCCCGCATCTGCAACGCTGCGGCGGAACGGGCCTCGTCCGGCGATGCCTCGGCCGCGGCGTACTACCCCATGGCCGAGCGGCCCGGCCGTCTGGCCGAAATGAGCTACCGGGCGCACCTGCCCGTAGAGTAAGCCCGTCCTTCCCCATTCTGTGCCAGGAGCATCTCGTGGCGTGCAAGATATGCGGGTGTCCCGAGGTGAGGTGGCTGCGCGTCAGCACGGTGGCGGCGCAGTTCAAGTGCGATCCCAAGCGCGTCCGCCGGATGATCAAACGCGGCGAGATCGAGGGCGTGCGTTTCGGAGGCCAATGGCGGGTCGACCACAGGTCGTTGGACGAGTACGTGCGGCGGGACTCGGTGCGGTTCTCCGTCCCCGACGCCGACGGGGAATGGTGATCGGGGAAGACCCTCAAAAGATGCCGGCCAGGTACTCCGGTAGCCTGGCGGCCATTGAGTAGCCGGCGAAGGTCACGACGGCGCTCAAGATCAGGCTCGGCAGACAGCCCAACCTGAACAGGCCTGTGATGAGGGCGGTCTGGGCGAACAGGAGGACGGCGAAATAGCCCCAGGGCAATTGCCTGGCCAACCAGAGGACTTCCGTGCCGGTGCCCTCCCCGCTCGTGGCGATCAACACCACGACGCCGGCGATCAAGTAGAGGGGCGTCATCACGGCCAGGGCGGCAATGCGCACGAAAGTCAGTCCCTCAACGAGGCCCAGAGGGCTGCGGTCCTTCTTGAGCGCGACGCACAGGAGGCCCAGCATGATGCCGGCCGTCGCCAGTTCGCAGATGATGCTGAACCAGATGCCGAGGGCCCTGCCGACTGCGAACCATCGCGGGCCGGCGGCGAACGTCTGTGCCGCACCGGCGACGAGCGCCAGTCCCACAAACAGGCCCGCCATAGTGGCGATGAGGGTGTGGTCCTTGATCCCTGCTTCGAAGTAAGGAAGCGTGTCCCTGGGTTCTTTGCTCGCCATCCTGGCCAGGTCGATCAGCCCTATTTGGCGCTCGGCGGCCTCAGCGGGCCGTTCTGCAACTGCCGGGCCGGCGTCGGGCTGCGTGGGCTGGCGCCCGGGAGTCGGCCGCGCGCTCGGCACCGCCCGGGCTGGCGTCTCGAGCTGGATGTCGCCGGTCGGTGGCGGCGTGGGCTCCTCCGCCTTTGGGGCCTCGGGCGTCTCGGCCTCCTTCGGCTCCGCGGCGACGTCCCCGCCCTCCAGGGACATCTCCTCGATGGACACGGAGGAGAGCCAGTCCTCGGCCGCTTCGACCTTCACGTCCCGGCCGCAGGCCGGGCACTTGACGCTTTCGACGCCTTCCTCGACCTCTAAGAACCGTCCGCACTCGCATTTGATCTTCTGCATCGTCCGCTCACTTCCTTGCAGCTGGGTCCCATGACTGCCAGGCCCGGCCTTGCATACACGCGCGCTTGCAGTGCGTGGCGCCGAGCCGGTCCACGGGGATTGTACAGGGCGCGGCCGCCGATGGCAAGCCCTGCTTCTCGACAGATTCCGCAGCTTACCCTATCATGGTGACTGTCCCGCAGTCTGGGCCGGATGGCTTGTCCATGGCACTCAAGATGCCCGAAGAGCTCAGCAAGAAGATCGACTCCCTGCCCCGCAGGCCGGGCGTGTACCTGATGAAGGACGCCCGGCAGGAGGTGATCTACGTCGGCAAGGCGAAGGACCTGCGCGCCCGCGTGCGCAGCTACTTTCAGGAAGGAGGGGACGACTGGCGCCTCATCTGCAAACGCATCCATCAGGTGGCCGTCGTGGCCGCCGTCGTAACGGCCTCTGAGAAGGAGGCGCTGCTGCTTGAGAACAACTTCATCAAGCAGTTCCGGCCGAAGTACAACGTCTACTTCCGCGATGACAAGAGCTTCGTAAGCATCAAGATCGATCCCTTCGAGCCCTGGCCGCGCCCGATCGTGACGCGCAGGCTCGACGATCCCAAGGCCATGTACTTCGGCCCCTACGCCAGCGCCAAGGCCGCCCGAAGGACGCTGCGCGTCTTGCACGACGTCTTCCCGCTGCGCAAGTGCTCTATCCGCGAGTGCATGGAGCGCCGCCGCCCGTGCCTGTACGGCGAGATGGGCAAGTGCGCGGCGCCGTGCTGCTCGGAGGTTTCCGAGGAGGAATACGGGCGGCTCATCGAGCAGGTCGTCATGTTCCTGAAGGGCAAGGGCGATGACCTCCTCGCAAGGCTGCGCGAAGAGATGGAACACGCGGCCGGGGCGCTGGAATACGAGCGGGCCGCCCGCATCCGGGACCGCGTCCGTGCCATTGAGACGACCCTGGAAGGGCAGCGCGTGGCCTCCTCGGCCTCGGACGTGGAGCGCGACGTCTTCGGCCTCTGCACGCTGGACAGATACGTGTCCGTGGCCGTGCTCTTCGTGCGCAACGGCAACATACAGGACGTCGCCACGTATCGCTTCCCCGCGGAGCTGGACAGCGAGGAGGCGATCTTCGGCTCTTTCCTGAGCCAGTTCTACAGCGCCAACCGCTTCGTGCCCGAGGAGGTGCTGGTGCCGGTGGCAACGGAGGACGCAGAGCTGCTGGAGTCCTGGCTCAGCGAGAAGAAGGGGCGCCGCGTGCGCCTCCTCCGCCCGCAGCGCGGCCCCAAGCGCCGCCTGGTCGAACTGGCCAGCGGCAACGCGCGCCAGGCCGAGCGAGCCGCCACAACCGAGGAGGAGAAACGCCGACTGGAGATGGAATCCCTCCAGCGCGTCCTCGGCCTGAGCGAGCTGCCCCGGAACATCGAGTGCTTCGACGTCTCGACCCTCCAGGGGCGGGAGGCGGTCGGGTCGATGGTGGTTTTCCGCGACGGCGAGCCCGACAAGGGGTCCTACCGCCACTACACGATCCGGCAGGTCGAGGGACAGGACGATTACGCCATGCTCCACGAGGTCCTGACCAGGCGCTACAGCAGACTGGCCGGGGAAGAGGGCGAGGGGAGCGGGCCGCCCGAGCTGGTCCTGATCGACGGGGGGAAGGCGCAGCTCAACGTGGCCCTGAGCGTGCTGGATCAGTTGGGGATCAACGCGTGTGACGTCGCTGCGCTGGCCAAGGCCCGCTCCGCCGGAGGGCGCAGGCTGAAGGCCGAGCGCGTCTACCTGCCCGGCAGTGAAGAACCCGTCGAGGTGCCCGAAGACAGCTACGGGTTCCGGCTGATCACGCGCGCGCGCGATGAAGCGCATCGGTTCGCCATCAGCCATCACCGGAAGGTCAGGCGAAAGGCGGCCGTGCGATCCCCCCTGGTTGATATCCGAGGCGTCGGGAGAAAGACGGCCCGCCGCTTGTTGGAGCACTTCGGCGGGCTGAACAAGGTCAAGCGCGCAACTGTTGAGGAGCTGAAGGGGGTCCCCGGCATCTCCGACGTCCTGGCCAGGGCCATCCACGCCTACTACCGGCCGGACGCGGACGCTGCCGAGGAGGATGACCGTGGAGAGCGATGAATGAGGGGGCGGCGGGCCGTCAGGCTGCGGCGTCCAGGGCCTCCAGCGACTTGTCGACTACCCGGCCCTTGATGAATCCCGCGAAGAGCAGGGGGCTGATGGCCGTCGTGAAGATCGCCTGCCCGAGCGCGCGGGGCAGCAGGTCTGCAGCCTGCGCCGCGGGGATCAGCGCGGCCGTGCCCAGGCCGTAGGCGAGCTCGCAGAGCAACACGTAGGCGAACACGAGCACCAGGTCCGTCCAGATGGATTCGCGCACCAGGTAGCTCCTCAGCCAGAGCGTCCCCCAGGTGGCGGGGACGAAGAGCAGGGCGCTCGCGCCGAGCCGGCCACACGAGCCCAGGTCCCGCAGCAGTCCCACAAGGAATGCGCTCCAGAGCGCGCCCTTGAAGTCAGCCTCGAGCGCCAGGTAGACGACCACCACGTAGAGCAGGTCCACCCGCAGGAAGCGTTGGGAGAACCTGTGGGCGAGCGTCGCCTGAAGCACGAACAGTACGGCGACGCAGATGATGAGGCGACCTTTGCGGATCATCGCCGGCTCGGGGCCATGGTGTCGGGATGCGGGGATTGTGGCTCACGACGGGGGGCGGACGCAAGGGGAAGGCTGCCTCGGCGCGGACGAAGTCAGTGGGTCTCCTCGGGCAGGTCGAAGCGATAGCCAATCTGGCGCACCGTCTGGAGGAAAGTGGGGCGCTGGGGGTCGGGCTCGATCTTGCTGCGGAGGGTGTTGACGCACCTGTCCACGCTCCGACCGGTCACGAACACGTTGTATCCCCAGACTTTGTTGAGCATTTCGTCCCGCGTTAGGGCCCTGCCCGCGCGCGTAGCCATGAAGGCCAGCAGGCCGAACTCCTTGGGCGTCAGCGAGACCTCCTCGCCGTTGCGCAGCAGCCTGTGCTGGACCAGATCCAGCTCGCAGTCGCCGAAGCGGAGGCGGTCGGTCTCCTCGGCCTGCCGCCGCCTGAGCAAGGCGTGGGCCCGAGCAAGCAGCTCGCGGACGCTGAACGGCTTCGTGACGTAGTCGTCGGCCCCCAGGTTCAGGCCCAGGACGATGTCGGATTCCTGGCCCTTCGCCGTCAGCATGATGATGGGCACGTCGACCCCCTGCTCCCGGACCAGGCGGCACACCTCGTACCCGTTGATCTTCGGCAGCATGATGTCCAGGATGATGAGGTCGGGCCTGGACTCCAGCGCGGCGTTCAGACCTTCCTCCCCGTCCGCTGCCGTCTGGACGATGTAGCCCGTGTACGCGAAGTTATCCTTCAGGCCCCTGAGCATGGTGGGGTCGTCTTCGATGATGAGGACCGTTTCGGCCATTGCTGCGCCTCGAACTAGGGCGTCGGATGGGCTTCTGCCGAGCCAGCGGCGGGCAGCGTCACGGTGAACGTGCTTCCTTTGCCCGGCCGGCTGTCCACGTCGATCGAGCCGCCATGCGCGTCGACGATGAACTTGACGATGCTCAAGCCGAGGCCGCATCCCTCGCCCTGGCGTGACAGGCTCTGGTCGACCTGATGGAAGGGCTCGAAGATCCTGCGGACCGCTCGGCGCGAAAGCCCCACGCCATTGTCCTGAACCCGGAACCGGACGGTTCCGTCGCCGCCCGCCACGCTCAAGACGATACGCCTGTCATTCTCGGAGTACTTGAAGGCATTGTCCAGCAGATTAAGCAGCACGGTGACCATGGCGTCCCGGTCGGCCATCACGGGCGGCAGATCATCCGGCGCGCGGACCTCCAACCGGCACCCCTGGGCCTCAAACCGATCGCGAACCACGTCCGCAGCGGCCGTGAGGAGCTTCTGCGGAGCCACCTCGGTCAGCTCGAAGGCGCGCTTATTGCGCTCCATGCGCGAGAAGCTCAGGAAGTTGTCGATCAACCGGCTGAGCCGCTCGTTCTCCTTCGAGATGAGCTGCAGGTACTCCCGAACCTGGCTCTGGTCCTGGTAGCGGCCGTCCAGCAGCGTGTCGACCAGGACGCGCATGCCGGACAGGGGCGTCTTGAGCTCGTGGGAGACCGTGGCGATGAAGTCGTTGCGCAGGCGCGTCAGCCGGACCTGCCTCAGCAGGCGCCGGCCCAGGAGGACCACGGCCGCTGCGGTGAAGAAGATCACCAGGAAGCCGGTCCAGAGATAAGCGGCCACCTGCTGGTCCGCCGCTGCCGAGAAGTCCGGGTCGTCCAGGTGAAGGGCCACCGTCCAGCCGGTCAGGTTGCCTCCCAACGGCTGCTCCAGGAACGGCGTGGGCTGAGGGCGTTCCTGCCAGGGAGCCAGCACGCTGGTGCGGACCCCGTGGGTCGCCATCCGTCCGGCCACCGCCTGGCCGATCTGGTCGGCCAGCGTCGTGCCCGTGATCAGGCCGACGATCCGGTCGTCGGGGGACTGAAGCTGCCACACGTTCTCCAGGGACGTGGGGCTCAGGCGGCCGGGTTCCGCGGGCCGGACGGGGCCGGCCAGGAACTCGGCGGCCAGTTCCTCCGCATCCGCCGTCAACAGCGCGGGCCCGTCCGGCGCGAGCTCCTTCAGGCGCTGCATAAGGAAGCGCCGCTGGACGCTGGGCATGACGGGCTCGGAATAGTCGTTCAGGCCTTGCGCCAGTGCTGCCAGCGTTGCCTGGTATTGGGGGTGCTCGGGTCCGCCCATAAGCTGAAGCGCCATAAGGAACGCATTCGGGCCGATGACGCGGCCCCCGGGCTCCGTGGCGTTTGCGCAGGCGGGGTCCGTCGCGAGCTCGGTCAGCGTTGCGATCGCCGCGTCTCGGTTGCCTGCCAGGTTCTCGCAGCGAGCCTGAGAGAGGAGGGCGAGGCCCCGCACGTGCGGGTCCGCAGCCCCGCTGGCGATCCCGGCGTAGAGTTGCGCGGCCCTGGCGGGGTCTCGGCGGCGCGCCTCGGTCTGTCTGGCTTCGAGCCAGTCGCTGGTTCGCGGCTGCCCCATCGGGACGGCCGGCTCTTCGACGGGCGGATACAGCCTGCCTCCTTCGGCGTCGCGGATCACCACGCTGTCCCAAGGGCCCGCGGCGACAAGCCGGGCGAAGGTCTCGCCGGGCGGCTCCGCTGCGTCCGACTCACTCAGGCGCCGGGCGAGGGTGAGCCAGTGTTCGTCGAGCCCGCCGATCGCTTCCTCGAGGGGAGGACGGTAGGCCTCCATCAGCTTCTGCCGGACGGCCATGCGCTCGTTCCGCACCGCTGCGTTCATGAACCACAGCACGCAGGCCGTCGGAATCAGCACCGCCGCCATCAGGAGCAGCAGGACGGGCCAGAGGCCGTGGCCTTCGCCCGTCCCGCTTGGCACGCTGCGCTTCGCTCGCCTCATTCTCCGGTCCGCCCGATCTGTGCTAGTTCGATCACGCCCCACGTGTTCGGCCTGAGGTAGCTGTCCTCGATTCCGGTCTCGCGGAGCTGCAAGGTCGGCGTAATGCTGCCGTCCCGGAGCAGCAGGTTGAGGCCCAACCTGGTGCCTGACTCCATACGGGCCGGCGCGAGCGCTGCGGCGGGAATGAAGTACTCAAGGACGTAGCCCTGGGGCGTTCGTGACCATGCACACGAGATTCCGGTCTCGTCGTCCTTGCCCGTTCCGTCGGCGGACCGCTCGGTGGCCGGCCAGTAGACGGAGATCCGCGCGCCTCCCGGACCGGCCTCGGGGTCCGGCCAGAACGTGAGCGTCATGCTGTTCGACGTCGGCTCAGGGCTCCTGGCGCAGTCCGTCTCGACGAAGAGCTGAAGTCCGTCGCCGGTCCAGGGCTCGTCGTGGTTGGGGCGGATGTCTCGGTCGGCAGCGCGCAGAGCGCCGTAGATCCCTTCTTCGCGCCAGCAGAGGAGGAACGGTCCTGCCACGTTCGGTCCGAGCTGGGGGAGGGGCAGCGGAGCGATTCCGGCCCACTCGTCCAGATTCCCGTCAATGGCGATTGGAGCGTCGCTGTGGAGCACGTGCACAGGCGCGGGCTCCGGGATGGGTCTTTCGAGCGGAGCCGGCCGGCTTCCCGCCATCCTGGCCGCAGCCATCCCCGTCGAATACAGCCTCATGAACAGCGGGGCGACCGTCATAGGATCAGGGAAGCCGTCGACGCCGATCCGGAAGCTCATCTGGCGCTCCGTTTCGGCCGTGCGGAGATGCACGGCCGCGCCTTCGTAGGCGTCTGCAAGTTCCGTCAGGACGGCCGCCATCTCCTGGAACCCGCTGGCTTGTGCGAGGACGGGGGCCCACGCTCGCATTGCCCCGCCCACGTTCAAGAGGACCAGCTTGCTGGTGTCGCGCGGCAACCGGTCCAGATGCTCCCGAAGCGGACCGGCGGCCAGCGCGGAACCTTCGCCCTTTGCCGCGGCGAGGGCGGCCTGCACGACCCTCGGACTGAGGCCGAGCGCGCTGAAGGCGCCCTCGTGGCCGACGTAGCAGTCGATCGTTTGCTCGCCAACCCTGATGCCGCGCCGGAACACGCCCGCCGCGGGGTTCGGTCCGTCCGTTGTCTGCAGAAACCTCTGGAGCGAGTCCCAGGTTCGCGCGGGGTTCCTGCTGGCAATCACCAGGCCCGCGCACTCAGAGACGACATTGCTGGGGAAGCCCGGCCCGAAGTCAACCGGGGCTTCCGGGGGAAGGACGAACAGCGCGATCTGTTCCATGGTGTCGTAGAGTTCCTGTGCGGCGGCGAGGTCGCCGAATCGAGCCAGCAGGCCCGTAACTGTCGCCGCCTGCGCCGGGGCCACCGGATCGAGAGCCACGCATGTGACCATGAATGCGCCGGCGGGGATGGCCGCGAAGTTCGCGACCTTCAAGCTCGGCGTTCGGACCAGGTCATAGAGCTCGCTCCTGTGCTCCGGCTGCAGATAGGCGGCAGCCTCCACGAAAGGCGCCCTCTCGTCGACAGCGATCCGGGCCACCACCTCGCCCACGTGGTCGAGGTCGAGCATCGCCCTGATCATCTCGAACCGGGCCGCCTCCGGGCCCTGCCCGGTCGATGCCAGCAGCGGCATCAGGCGCGAGCCGTCGATCCAGACGGCCAGGGCGTCGCGCTGACGGTCCGCCCGCGGCAGCCGCGCAAACCCGGGGCTGGCCGACGCGAGCGACGGCTCCTGGCTGACGCCCCTGTATTGCCTGACGCACCAGGCCAGTCGATCTGCGGGCAGGGCGAAGATGATGGCGTTGTCGTCGTAGGCGACGGCGCCGCCGGCCGAGTCGCCCAGCACGATGGTCTGCATTCCCTCGACGGGTTCCCCAGGCGAGCCGGTGGTGGCGAGCGTTGAGACGACCAGTTCACGAACCATGGCGCCTTCGCCCGGATAGAGCACTGCCACAAGGCTGTTGGTGCCCGTCAGATCGAGGTCATAGACGCCCACGGCGAGTCGGCGCACCTTTCCGAATTCGTCGATCAGGGCGGGGTTCAGCAGCGGGGCAAGGAACTCCGCTCCGCCGCCCACTCTTTGTTCGAGCGCTCCTCCGGCGCCGGACGTCGCCATGAGGGTGCTGCGCACCATGTTGAAGGCCGCCGCTGCGTGCAGGCCGGAGCTACCCAGCTCGGCGTACAGGAGCGTCTCTGGCGGCATGAGGCCCGCCGGGTCCGGCGTGGTCAGGGCGTCCAGCAGGCCCTGGGCCTCGGCGACCACCTCCGCCTGATCCGGGTACCGCTCAGCCAGTGTCCTCAGCTCCTTGACGGCGTCCGCGGAACGGCCGGCCTTCAGCAGGCAGGAGGCCAGGCGGTAGTGCGCCTGTGCAAGGACTGGCCGCGTAGCCTCGCCGTCTTCCAGGACCCTACGGTACGTCTTGATCGCGGCGTCCAGGTCGCCCTCCATCTCCTCGGAGAAGACAGCCTGCTCGAACAGCACGGGCGCCGACTCGGCGGCCGCAACGGACGCGATTCCCATCGAGGCCAGCAGCACGCCGATCACGCAATGCCTGGCAAACATCGCTCCACCTCCTTCCGACATGTTAGCTGAAATCCATCCGACGGCAAGAGCCGACCTGCCTCTCCGATTGCCGCGGTCATGTTACGCGCTTGCCCGTGCGTGTCCCCGTGCGGTCGGGGCCGGCTCGCGGCCGGTGCCAACCGCCAGGAGGGCGACCACGTCTCGGTGGCCCCGCTCGACGGCTATGTCGAGCGCGGTGTGCCCGAGCCGGCTGCGGGCGTGGGCGTCTGCTCCGCCAGCCATGAGGAGTCCGGCTGCCTCGGCCCGTCCCCAGCGTGCGGCCGCGTGCAGTGCGGATTCGCCCGCTGCATCCACCGCGTCAGGGTCCGCCCCGCTGTCCAGCAGCAGCCGAAGTATCTGCGTCCGTCCGGCGGCCGCCGCCCCGTGCAGGGCGGTCCAGCCGCCTTCGGTGCGGGCGTTTACGTCGGCCCCGCGAGACAGAAGCATCGCCGCCACGGCTGCCTTGCCCTGCTCGGCCGCAACGTGCAGAGGGCTCACACGGCCTTCGGAGAAGGCGTTGGCCCCATCCCACTGTTCGGGCACGAACTCGACCCATCCGCGGTCGCGGCCCATCGCCGCGGCCCGCAGGTCCGCATCGACTGCCTCGTGCGTCGCGTCCATCACAGGCCCTCCCTTCCGCTGACTGGTTGCTTCCTCTGTCTGAGGAGCTTGGATCCGGGAGCGCGTTCGCCGCTGCGGGCGGCTCACTTGCTCCAGCCTACACAGGGGGATGATAAGGGAGGTACGTTACGGGTTTGTCACGGCAGGTACACGTCTTCGTGCGTTTTCAGACGTACCGCGGAAGTGGGTACAAGCCGGGATAGGACGTGCCACGCCGGTCAAGACGCGGGGGGTCACTCGTGGCGGAGGGCCTCGATCGGGTCCATGTTGGCCGCGCGATAGGCAGGGTAAATCCCGAACAGAACGCCCACGGCGGCGCTGATGCCGAAGGCGAGCAGCAGCGACCAGAAGGTCACGATGGTCCGCATGCCGGCGAACCGTTCGACTAGCTGCGGGGCCAGAATGCCGAGGGCGATGCCCAGGCCGCCGCCGAACAGGGCAAGGAGCAACGTCTCCGTGAGGAACTGGAAGATGATGTGGCGCCTCTTGGCCCCCATGGCGCGGCGGATGCCGATCTCGCGCGTGCGCTCCATCACTGTCGCCAGCGTGATGTTCATGATGCCGATGCCGCCGACCAGCAGGCTGATGGCCGCTATCGAGCCCAGAACGATGCTGAATATGCGCTTGGTCCTGCGGGCCTGGACCAGCAGGTGCAGGGGCACGATAATCTGGTAGTCGTCCTCGTCATGGCTGTTCTGCAGAAGGGCGACGATGACGCTCTCGACGCGGCGCACGTTGTCCAGGGACTCGACCCTGACGGTCAATTCGTGCAGTTCGACCCGCTCAAAGGTCCTTGTGCCGGACGAGCCGAAGACGATGTTCTCGCCGAAGTAGAGGTTCATCGTTCCCAGCGGGACGTAGACCTCGGAGTTCGGATCGCCCACCATCTTCTTTCCGCCGAACTCGCCGCGGGCGAAAGAAGTGACGACGCCGACCACTCTGAACCGGTTTTCGCCGCAGAGGACGGTCGAGCCGATGGCGTCTCCGAGGGGAACAGCACTTGGGCTGCCGTGTGGCCCAGCACGCAGACGCCGCCGCGCTTGGTCATGTCCGTGTGCGTGAGGAACCGGCCGCGCAGGACCTGCACGTTGTTGACTTCCCTGTAAGAAGGCACCGTCCCGACCAGGTCGGTGTCCATCCGATGGCTGGCGTGGACGACGGTCTGCCTGATTCTGCGGGCGGGCACGGTCATAACCACGCCCGGTATGGTTGTTCCTATGCGTTCGGCATCTTCACGGGTCAGGCCATACTCCCGCAGCCTGCTGGTCTCCTCGCTGGCCTGCTGGCTGTCCGGGGGGGGGACGCTTTGGATGATGATGTTCAGGCTCCCCAGCTTCTCTATCTGCTGAAGTGCCTCTTCGCTGGCCCCGGTGCCGATGGCCAGCATGGCGATCACGGAGCAGACGCCGAAGGTGATGCCCAGCATGGTGAGGCCGCTGCGCATCTTGTGAAGCCAAAGGCTCTTGACGCCGGCTTTGAGCGTTCGCTTGAGTTGAAACCCGATCATTTCTGCGTTCCCTGGGGATGACCCGCCAGCGCCCCGTCCGTGACCATGCCGTCGACGAGGTGCATGATTCTCTGCGTGGAGGCCGACACCTGCGGATCATGGGTCACGACGAGCATGGTGACTCCGTCGGCGTTCAGTTGGTGCAGCAGGTCGAGGATCTGCTTGCCCGTCTTCGTGTCGAGGTTGCCGGTCGGTTCGTCGGCCAGCACGATCAGGGGCGAGCTGGCCAGGGCGCGCGCAATGCCGACCCGTTGCCTTTCGCCGCCGCTCAGTTCCGTGGGCACGTGCGTGAGGCGATGGCCGAGCCCAACGCGTTCGGCCAGCATGACGGCCCTCTCGTAGCTTTCCCGCTCCGAGACGCCGCGGTAGTAGAGGGGAATCTCAATGTTTTCGACGACGTTGAGCTGAGTGATCAGGTTGTAGGACTGGAAGATGAAGCCGATTTCGCTGGCCCGCACCTCGCTCAATTCGTCATCGTTCATGGTGGAGACGTCCCGCCCGCCGAGCAGGTACTGGCCCCGGGACGGCGTGTCCAGGCAGCCTATCAGGTTCAGGAACGTGGACTTGCCCGAGCCTGAGGGGCCCATCAGGGCCACCATCTCCCCCTCTTCGAGGGCGAAGTTCACGCCTTTGAGCGCGTGGAGCAGCGTGTGCCCCATCACGTAGGTCTTCCAAACGTCCCTGAATTCAGCCAGCGCCATGGAGTTGCCTTCCCTTCACTTCTCGCTCTGCGTGGGAGCGGCCTGAGGGCTCGGGGCCTGTTGCCCGCCGCCGGCTCCGCGTCGGCCGCCGCCCCTGGGGCGGCCACCTCCCGGTGCGCCGCCTCCCGGTGCGCCGCCTCCCGGTGCGCCGCCTTGGCCGCCAGCTCCGCCGCGCCTGCGGGCCTGCATCTGCTCCCGCTGCGCGGCGGGCAGCTTCTCAATGATTGCCTGGAGCTTCTGGGCGCGCTCTTCCTCGCTGAGGCCTTCCAACTGCTGGCGGACCTTGTTCCAGTCGAGCGCGCCTTCCGTCATGTACTCGGAGTCGGCCGCCTGCTCGGCGCCGCCCTCCTGCGGGGCTTCTTCGGCCTCCGGCGCTTCCGGAGGTCCGGGGGGCTCAGCGGCCTCGATGGGCACGCCGGCCGCATCATCGATCTGCCTGATCAAATCCTCCGCAAGCGGCCTCGGTGGGGCCAGGTAGACCTCTTCGCCCGGGTTCAGCCCGCTTTCGATTTCCACGTATTTGTCCCCGAACTGCCCGGTTACGACGGGCCGGGGGACATCGGAACCCTTGACCCAGCAGAACGAGTGGGCCCGGTGAGTGACGACGGCCTGCGTGGGCACGTAGACAACCCCTTTGAGTTGGGCGACCACGATCTCCGCCGTAGCCGACATGCCGGGGATAAAGTGCTCAGGTGCTTCCTCCAGGGCCACCTCCGTCTCGTAGACTTTCGCGTCGGGATTGAGCCAGGCGTGAGCCGGATTCGCCATCGGGCTGATCCTGGCCACGCGTCCGAGGAAGGTCTCGCCCGGCACCGCCTCCATGGTGATGAGGGCCGGTTGACCGACCTTGATCTTGTCGATCTTGGCTTCCGGTACGTTCATCTTGACGGCCAGATCGGAGGGGTCGGGTATGCGGATCAGAACGGCGTTTTCGGGCACGGACGCACCTTCCTCGACCCGGTAGCGCTGCCGGTAGAGCTCCTGTCCGCTCGATCCGTAAATGACCAGCCCGGGGCACGGGGCGCGGATCACGCTCTTGTCGATCATCTCCT
>Ga0307432_1001064_pt1 | contig 17777 bp, 18 predicted proteins | sample SalMarWE160150MG_FD_202158 | JGI IMG/M metagenome (GOLD analysis project Ga0307432, IMG submission 202158) | Salt marsh sediment microbial communities from the Plum Island Ecosystem LTER, Massachusetts, United States - WE1603-150 | ecosystem: Environmental > Aquatic > Marine > Intertidal zone >...
AGATTTTCCCATATATCACGAACAGCTTCTATAACTCTACTATTTGAGTATTCCACAACTGTCTTGCCATTTACAACTGATTCTACTACTGATTTATCAAAAACTACCCTGCCGAGAATCCCGATATTTTTATTAATTAACCAGTTTTCTATCTTAGTTGTTATATCGTAATTTAAATCATACTTATTTATTATTGCTTTTGCCGAAATATTAAAATGACTGGTAACATCAACTACCCTTTCTGCATCATGCAATCCCGACAATGTTGGTTCAATTACAATTACCGCACAATCTACTCCTGTAATAGAAGCAATTACCGGACAGCCTATTCCGGGAGAGCCGTCTATAATAACCCACTGGAAATTTCTTTCTTCGGCAATTTCTTTTGCTTTTTGTCTTACAAGTGTTACAAGCTTTCCCGAGTTTTCTTCAGCAACACCGAGTCTTGCATGCACCAGGGGACCGAATCTTGTATCCGATATAAACCAGCTGCCAGAAACATTTTCCCTCATCTCTATAGCATTTACGGGGCAGACCCTGCTACAAAAAGAACATCCTTCACAGGAAATAGTGTCAATGGTAAAGTCATCCCTTATTGCGTCAAACCTGCATATATCCCTGCATATACCACAATCTATGCATTTTTCTTTATCGGTAAAAGCAGTAACGCCACTTTTAAAAATATGTGATTCTTTTATTTCAGGCTCCAGCAGTAAATGTAAATCTGCCGCATCTACATCACAGTCTGCCATAACTTTATCTTCCGCCAGCCCGGCGAAAGCCCCGGCGATAACAGTCTTGCCTGTACCGCCTTTCCCACTTATAATAACAATTTGTTTGACTCTCTTATTTTCTGCCATTTCTTATTATTATCCTCACCAATCTTTTCAAGTTGTGGAACTCTTAATTTTTTCTGTTTCCTCATATAATCGCCTGAATTTACTCCTGTATTCAGGCAAAGATTCTATAATAGCTTCTCCTCTTGAATAAGCTTCGGCTATTCTTCTATCAAATGGTATTCTCATAAGTACAGGTATATTTTCTTTTTCGCAGTATTTATCTATCCTGCTGTCACCTAAATCTGAGCGGTTAATTATAACACCTGATGGAATATCTAGCTTCCTTACCACTTCCACCGCCAGTGTAAGGTCATTTAAACCAAATGGTGTTGGTTCGGTAACAAGAATTACAAAGTCGGTGTCTTTTATTGCAGTTATTAACGGGCAGGAAGTTCCGGGAGGAGCATCAATAATCACATCAATTTTTTTATCAATATGTTTCTTGACTTCCCTTATAACAGGGGGAGACATCATCATCCCTATATTAAGCTTGCCATGTACGAATTTAATCCCGTTTCTCGCGCCGGACTCTACAATGCCAATTTCCTTATCTTTTTCATATATGGCTTTCTCCGGACAAAAAAAAGTGCAGGAACCACATCCATGGCATAATTCTGGGAAAATAAGAACTTCTTTATTAACTACAGTAATTGCATTGAATTCACAAACTTCCTGGCAGACTCCGCAGGCAGTGCACTTATCCTTATAGACCTCTGGAACAGGAATAAAAACAGCTTTCTTTTCATGGAAAGCCGGTTTTATAAAAATATGACAGTTTGGTTCCTCAACATCGCAATCTAATAATTGAACATCACCTAATGATAAAGCCAGATTAACAGCTACAGTTGTCTTGCCTGTACCGCCCTTACCGCTGGCAACCGATATTATCACTCCAACTCCCTCTTCTGTTAATTGTTCTTGCCTGTTCTATCCCAAAATGTTATTCGACATCAGGGTTACTATTATTCTCATATCCTCTATTTTTAAATCTTTCTATCACATCATTTACACTACCAGTAGCTCCTGAATAAATTCTTATAGCCGCTGCAGATAAAACTCTGAATGCATTTGGTCCGATATTACCTGAAATTACTACTTTTACACCCATCTCGACGATATTCCTGGATGCCTGAACACCTGCACCTCCGCGCGCAATTAAGCTCTCATTTTTAATAGCTTCGAAGCTTCCGTTATCAGTGTCATATATAATATAATAAGGGCACCTTGCAAATCTTGAATCAACCTCAGATTGTAAATTATCACCGCTTGAAGAAATAGCAATTTTCATTTAATCTCTCCATTCAAAAGTTACTTTACATAAAAAATTATTTAAATACAACCAATCTCTTGCCGCACTCCGGGCACCTTATCTTGCTTAACCTGTAATCCTGAGACTTCCCCTTTATACCTTCTCTCTTAATGTGATAATGATATGCACCACTGGTACATCTTTTCTTTATAATGTTTTTATCACAGATATAATTGCCGCCTTCGAACTTCAACGCTTTACCCTCAACAATAGCCGTGATAATCTTTTTTCTGGCAGATTTTAATAATCTCTGAAAGGTTGACCTTGATATACCCATTTCCATAGCGGCTTCTCTTTGCTCCAGGTCCTGCCTGTCTTTTAGGTTAAAGGCTTCAATTTCTTCCAGGGTCAATATCATCTCATTTATTTTTCCCAGCGAAACACCCTGCGGCTTATAATAAACATACAGTGGTAGAGTATTCACTATCTTGTCCAGCGCCGGTCTTGCTGCCATATCTACCCCCTGGTCATTTTAGCCCCGCACTTGGGACAGGTCATCTCATAGCATGGAACTCCTGCTTTATGTTCGACTTTGGTGCCACAATCAGGGCATACGCACATCCCACCGGATCCTGCTCCCTGGCCACCCATTCTTCCTCTTCCACCACCACGGCCCAATCCTCTGCCTGTACCGGAACCCTGGCCCAGAGGTCCTGTTCCATCTCGTCCTGGCATATATATCACTCCTTATCCATATAATTAAAAAAATAAATATAAAACTTATTAATCTATCAATCTCAAAAAAATATCATTATTCCCGGTTACTACTACGAAATTATATTCATAGAACCTCTCAAATCAAGACAAAACTTTACATTTTCCTACCGCAACAGTAAACTCTGGAACATCTTAGCTCTCTGTCCTAAAATAATATTCTATATCATCATGGGCAGCGTGCTCTATTTCTCCGGAACTCAACAATTTATTAACAATTTTAATCACTTCATTAAGATTAAGGCCGAGCGAAGAAGCTATATCCTTTATTTCCATTGGCCTTCTTCCGAGTACCTCTATTATTTCCTTTTCAATTTCGATTAAACTACTGCTATATTTTTTACGACTGACATCTTCTATTAACAGAGCTTTATTCCCAATAATATCCTTTATTTCCTTCAATCTTTCTGGTTCTGGTACCTCTGCATAATACCTGCCGGAAAACTTGTCCAGAGACCTGACCGGCGTATTGAGGTGCACCTTTTTAACACTTTTACCCAGGCTATCTACTATCCCCTTAAAAATATGTGCTGAGCTCAGATCATCGTTTATACCTTTCATAACCATGATCTCAAGCCATATATCTCCGCTAAAATTGTTTATTAGGTTCAGTAAACCTGACATATTCCTGTCAAAATCAACTTCTCTCGCAGGTCTGTTTATCTTTTTAAGCATCCGGTCAGTAGGTGCATCTATGGATACCTTAATTAAGTCAGACTCTTTAATATCATCAACAACGCCACTAAAACCGAGTGTACCTCCGCTCGTAAGTACTGCCGTGGGAACACTGGAATTTTCTTTTACAATTTTGATAAGCTTGCCGATATCACTATTTAAAGTCGGCTCTCCCGAGCCTGAAAAGGTAATGTAATCAAGGTAAGGACAATTCTTTATTCTCTTTTTTAGCTCTGACTCAAATTCCTTAAAATTGACATCAACATACTTTTTCCTCTCTATAGTCTTATGCGTAGTTCTGCCAAGCTGGCAATATATACAGTCATAAACACATACCTTAAGCGGAATTAAATCAATGCCAAGAGAATAACCAAATCTTCTTGATAATACAGGCCCGTAAAACATTTAACTCTTACCCCTTTAATATAAAAAAATAAATAATCTTAAAGAATTTCTAAAAATTATCCCAATGCTATAATTTTATCCGAAATATCATTAAATGCTTTACTTGCAGCTGTGCTATCTTTTAGCTCCTTCATATAGATTCTGCCTTCATCACTTAAACTCATCAGTTCGTTATCATATGGAATTGTACCCAGAAATTCGACATTCATCTCCGTGGCAATCTCCTGCCCTCCTCCGGTTTTAAAAATATCTATCCTCGCCCCGCAATGCGGGCAGGTAAACCCGGAAATATTTTCTATAACCCCTATAAAAGGTATATTCAATTGCTGCGCAAATCTTATGCTTTTTCTCGCGTCCAGAGTCGCTACACTCTGAGGTGTTGTAACTACAATCCCGCCGTTAAGTCCCGGTACCAGTTGTGCTACACTGAGGGGCTCATCCCCCGTTCCAGGAGGTGAATCTATTATCATATAATCAATATCGCCCCAGTTAACATCGCTTAAAAACTGCCTTATTAATTTCATCTTTAGCGGACCTCTCCAGATAACCGGGCTGTCCTCTTTCTCTAAAATAGAAGCGGTACTTACCACCTTCATATTTTCAAAAGCTTTAATAGGTTCTATTTTTTTGTTTTTACTTAAAAGTTTCTCTTTTTCCAGACCCATTATCTTTATTATATTCGGCCCATGAATATCTACATCAAGAAGTCCTACTTTATAACCTTTAGTCATAATGCTATATGCAAGATTCACAGAAATTGTTGTCTTCCCGACTCCGCCTTTCCCGCTAAAAACCATAAATTTATTCTTTACGCCCGCCATATTTTCAGCAATAGATTCATCTTTTAATCCATCATTCATTTATTCACATCCTCTAAAAAATTATTTTTCCTTTTCCTGTTTCTTTGATAGCTCGTCTATTCTTGCCCTTATGTCATCCAGTTGTTGTTGTAAAGCATCAGCTTGCCTTTCAAGCAACTCCTTTTCCTGACCTGGCTCAATATCCGGGGCAAATGGATATCCTTCTGCACCTCCCCATGCAGGCCAGTTTACATTATATCTATACCAGCCGGGAAAACCAGCACCATAATGATATCCTTTATATCCACGGGCACCAAAACCGCCTCTGAATCCTCCACCAAATCCTGCATGCCTTATCCCGTAAGGATTCATATAGCCGGGAGCGGAATAGCCCGGGCAATACCCTGTGCCTCTTCCAGTCATTGGTCCCATTCCATCAGGTCCCGTACCGTCTCCACCTGGCATTTGGATCCCTCCTTTGCATTAAATTTCTCCGGGCTTTATATAAAATTAATTATGGTCATAAGCCCAAAATTATTCTATTTAACATATAGTTATAAGTCAAGAACCAAAAAAGCCTGATTAACAGGCAGGAGGTACACACTGCCGGAATTTTTTAATTATCTATTAATTACCATTCCTTTACAAAATTCACAACTTCAGTAAGGCCGGCTTCTTCGATAAACTTCTTTATATTATTTCCTTTTATCACAAATTCAGGAGAAATTTCACTTAGCGGAATTAAAACGAAGTTCCTCTCCTCTATTCCAGGATGAGGTATATTTAGAAAATCGGAGTTTATAAACATTTCTCCATAATACAACAAATCTATATCTATGACTCTCGGACCATATCTTTTATCCTTCTTGCCTCCAAAACTATATTCGATTCCTTTAAGATATCCCAGCATCTCAAAAGGATTGGCATTCCTGCCTGCTTCTGCTTTCAGGACAATATTATAAAAGTAATTTTGGTCGGTTTGATACATGGGTTCTGTCTCATATATGGATGATACTTTAAGCACATTTATGTATGGGCTCCTGTTTATTAAATCAACTGCTTTCCTTAAATTATTTTCCCTATCCCCGATATTTGAACCAAGAGACATGTAAACATAAACTTTTCTATTTATATTACTTTCTGAAATACCTTTATCCTGACTTTTCAAATCATCTCTTCTTAAAGTATACTCTACACCCACAGATTCAATGTCTTCCTTTATGGGCGGGGATGTTTTCTCTATTTTTACTGACACCTTTTCAATTAAGTCCGACATTTCTAAGATTTTATTAGCCAGAACCTGTGACAAAGACTCAAGCAGATTAAACCTCCGGTTATCATTTATATCCTTTAAAATTTTTATAACATTTGAATAGTTAACAGTGTCTTCAAGACTATCACTATTCAAAAAGTTACCTCTACCAAAAAAAATATCGACATTGAAAAGAAAATTTTGACCATTTCTCTTCTCGCTATCCCTTACCCCATGGTAACCGAACAAATTAAGATTTTTTATTACTATCTTAAACATTTTAAAAATAAAGATGATAAAAAATTAAGCAGAAACCATTTTATTTAATTTTAGAATCCATTGACTACTTCTCTTGCAACTTTTACTGCTCTAACAGTTTCTTTAACATCATGCACTCTTAAAATATCCACCCCATTTATAGCTGCGTAAACTGCCAGCGCAAGGCTGCCTTCCAGCCTCTCCTCAACCGGTAAATCAAGTATACTTCCTATCAGAGATTTCCTTGATGCTCCCATCAATACAGGATATCCCAGCATTCTGAATTCTTTAATTTTATTTATTATTTCCAGGTTATGTTTTAGTGTCTTACCAAAACCTATACCCGGGTCCACTATTATTTTATCCTTTTTTATCCCTGAATTAACAGCAATTGCAGCTTTCCCCTCCAGATAATAATAGATTTCACCTACTACATCTTCATAAACTGGATTATTCTGCATATTTTCAGGGGTCCCCTTAATATGCATTATAACCAGAGAAACATTTCTTTCTGAAACTATTTTTGCCATTTCCTCATCTGCAGAAAGACCGCTTATATCATTTATAATATGCGCTCCTGCATCTATTGCTCTCCCGGCAACTCTTGAGTGGCAGGTGTCTGCAGATATTAAAATCTCATAATTGCTTTTTATATACTCTATCACTGGTATTATTCTTTCTATCTCTTCTTCAGGACTTACCGGAAGGGAACCCGGCCTTGTCGACATACCTCCAACATCAATTATGTCAGCTCCTTCACTTACTATAGCATCAGCCCTCATGTATGCCTTATCTTTCTCAAAATAATATCCCCCGTCATAAAAAGAATCGGGTGTGACATTCAGCACACCCATTATTAATGTATGCTTATCCAGGTCAAACCTTTTCTTATCAATTATTAATTGTCTCCCTTTTTCCAAACTGCATAGCCTGTCCATATAATTTTTTAAATCAACTGACAGCTCCTTAAGCCCAAAAGGTTGCCCGTCAATCTTATCAATAAGGCTTTTAATGCTTTCTGCATTGCCCTGGATAATAACATCTGTTTTCCCTTTCCCACCTAGAAGAGTATCTGCGGAAGTGATAACGTCCCCGCCTCTGGCGAGCATCTCCTGTTTTAATATATTTGCAGCAGGATGACTTAAATCACTGATTTTTATAGAAAGCGGGAATATTTTTCTTACCATTATGCCACAGCCTGGAGACGTTGAACCAATCTTTTCGCATTCCTTCATGCCTTCACGCTGGTTTTTTATACTTAGTGACCTTATTTTAAAATTCATATATTATTTCTTCTGGCTTATAAGTGACATTGCTTCTGCTCTTGAAGCCGGGTTATTCCTGAATATACCTCTTACCGCAGAAGTTATGGTCAAAGCACCGGGTTTCTTCACCCCTCTCATGCTCATACATAAATGTTCGGCTTCCACTATAACCAGAACTCCCCTCGGCTTAATCTTTTTTACTATTGTATCAGCTAATATTGTCGTCAGCCTTTCCTGGATTTGAAGCCTTTTAGCCACTACATCCAGTGCGCGAACAAGTTTGCTCAGACCGATAATCTTTCCACTTTCATTTGGAATATAAGCTATATGCGCTCTACCCACAAAAGGAACCATGTGATGTTCGCAAACTGAATAGAAAGGAATATCTTTAACCAGGATTATTTCATCATGATTTTCATCAAACTCGGGGCCAAGTTCATCGCCGGGTTCTTTCCCGATGCCGCTGAATATTTCCTCATACATATCTGCGACTCTTTCCGGCGTTCTTTTTAACCCTCCTCTATTTAGATCTTCCCCGATACCCTTAAGTATTAGTTTTACTCCCTCTTCTATCATTTTTTTGTCCAAAATAAAACTCCTATCTTAAAATAAATCGACTCTTAAATATCTCAAATAAATTATACCGTAAATAAAAAGTGATTAAATTATTATTCAAAAAAAATTTTTATAAACCATAATAATTCCGCAGTCACTTTTTTTATGAATTCATTAATTTAAAAAAGGAATTATATCCAGATTCCCTTAAATAATAGTAGAAACTTTTTTAGAAAAGCACCATCTCTGAATTATTCAAATAGATTTCAGATAAAAGTCTTTCCGGCTACTTTTTTCCGGCTGTCTTAACAGGTTTCTTATTTGTATTTCTTACTGCTTTCCCTTTTATATCCGAAACCACGCTATCATAATCTTTTATTTGCTCTAACCTCTTTGCCTTTTTGCTTTCTACCTTCGATAATATCTTAAATATTTCTTCCCTTGTCAGAGTCTCCCTTTTTATCAACTCGTCAGCAAGAATACCAAGTATGATTTTATTTTCCGTAAGAATTTTCTTTGCCCTCTCATAGCAGTCCATAATTATTCTACGCACCTCTTCATCTATCTCTGAAGCTATCTCATTGCTATAATGCGGTCTTGAAGCAATCTCTTTTCCAAGGAATACTTCATCTTCCTCTCCTTTAAAAGTAACGGGGCCAAGCTTTTCACTCATACCATATTCGGTGATCATCTTACGCGTAATTTTCGTAGCTCTTTCCAGGTCATCCTGAGCACCGGATGTTATATCATTAAAATTCATTTCCTCGCTTACCCTGCCTCCGAGAAGTTGTGTGATATTATCTATAAGTTCTTTCTTTGATTTTAAAAATCTATCTTCTTCCGGCAGGGTAATAACATAGCCAAGTGCCCTGCCTCTGGATATAATAGATATTTTATGTATCGGGTCAGTATGGGGTAGAACATACGAAAGTATCGCATGGCCACCCTCATGGTATGCTATTATTCTCTTTTCTTCCTCTGATATAATTCTTGTTTTTTTCTCAGGACCGGCTATTACTCTTTCTACTGCTTCTTCTATTTCGAACATGGATATCTTTTTCTTACCATGTCTTGCTGCCAGCAATGAAGCTTCATTAAAAAGATTGGCAAGGTCGGCACCTGTAAATCCAGGTGTTTCTTTAGCTATAGTTTTTATGTTAACCCCTTTATCAAGAGGCTTTCCTCTCGCATGTATTTTAAGTATTCCCTCCCTGCCTATTAAGTCAGGTCTATCCACAACAATCTGCCTGTCAAACCTTCCGGGTCTGAGCAGAGCAGGGTCAAGTATGTCAGGCCTATTGGTGGCAGCAATCAATATAACAGTACTATCTATGTCAAACCCATCCATTTCGACAAGCAGCTGATTCAAAGTCTGCTCTCTCTCATCATGTCCTCCGCCCAGTCCTGCTCCTCTGTGTCTTCCTACAGCATCGATTTCATCCATAAAGACTATAGATGGCTGATTTGCCTTCGCCTGATTAAAGAGGTCTCTCACCCTTGATGCGCCAACACCGACAAACATCTCGACAAATTCAGAACCGCTTATACTGTAAAAAGGCACACCGGCTTCTCCGGCAACTGCTCTCGCAAGAAGTGTTTTTCCTGTTCCAGGCGGTCCGTATAACAGAACGCCCTTCGGGATTTTTGCACCCATAGCCTTGAATTTATTTGGATTCTCCAGGAATTCCTCGATCTCTCTTAACTCTTCCACAGCCTCGTCTACTCCTGCGACATCTTTAAAAGTTACTCTTTTCTTACCCTTACCCACAAGCCTTGCCTTACTTTTGCCAAACTGCAGTACCTTGGAACCACCGCCCTGAAGCTGGTTCATCATAAAGAAAATCAAACCAAACATTATTATAAATGGTATCGCGCTTACAAGAATCTGAATCCAGATTGACTGGTTCTGATTATCCACCTTAAAAGGTAAATCGTTATCCAGAAGCAACTGGGTAACATCGTAATCTCCTAAAAATGAGACCGTAAACCTCGTGCCGTCCTTTAGCTCACCCTCTATTTCCTTATCTTCTCCTTTTATTACCATTGGCGTTGATGTACTTATCTCGTCAGACTCTATTGCTTCAACAAATTCATCCAGATTGAATTCCTTAACAGGTGCTGAAAGGAAGAGGGGGTTTCTTAGAATCAAAAAAACCACCACTACAAGCAGCACCAGTAAAGCTATATTCTTTAATGTTCTTTTATTAAATCCTTCATTTTTCTTCAAATTTTATAACAACTCCTTTTTTTCTTATGTCTTTTAGATAATAGTATAATTACTATTCATTTTCAATATACCCAATAAAAGGTAAATTTCTATATTTCTCTGCAAAATCGAGACCATATCCTACCACAAACTTATTAGGGATATCAAATCCTTTATACTTTATTTTATTTACTGTCTTTCTCGGAACATCTTTATCCAGAAGTGCACATACTTCCATATTTTTCGGGTTCCTTGCCTTTAAATTCTTTACCAGATAATTTAACGTTCTTCCTGAATCTACTATATCTTCCATGATAATTACATCTCTATTTTCAATACTACATTCAAGATCTTTAGTTATCCTCACAATTCCAGAGCTAACTTTCGAATTTCCATAACTCGATACAGCCATGAAATCAAAAGTAACCGGAACCTTTATCTCCCTGCAAATATCAGCAACAAATATAAAAGAGCCTCTCAGGACAGATATCAAAACAGGATTCTTATCCTTATAATCTCTTGTAATTTCCCGCCCCAATTCCTTAACTCTACTGGCAAGCTTTTTTTTATCAATAAGAACTCTTATCTTGCTATCGCCACATTCATACACCTTCTCGCCATTTATTTTTTTTAGTTTATACACTTTTATTTACCTCTATTAATATAGAATATATTTTTTTATTAAATCATATTAAAATTAATTTTAAAATAATTTTAGGTGTAAAACCTCAACAGTACTGGCGGTCACCTTTACTCTGTCGTCAATCCTGCAGCCTCCCACCCAGATTATTTTTTCCCTGTCTATAAATACCGGGATTGAGCCCCTTAAATGAACTGGAATTTTATTATCGACAAAAAAATCCTGTAACTTCTTTTCCCTATTCATGCCGAGAGGATAGAACTTATCTCCATCTTCACGGCTCTTTATAATAATGGGGGGTTTTATTTTACTGTAATCCATAAAAGCTTCATTATCCCTGATATTATTTAATTTCATCTTATCGGCATCATATTTTAAAAGACCTGCGGACAACGTAAGATTATATTCCTCCAGCTTTATGCTAGCGCCGATTTTTACTGTTATTCTTTTATTCTCACTTTTTTCTTCTATGCTGTCTTTACTAAAAAATTTTTTAAACTCATCAGGCAGCAATTTTAGATAGCCGGTATTAAAAAAATATAAACAGCTCCCTATCTTCAAAACCCTTAGATTTCCTGAAGGTTGAACAGACTTGCTTTCTCCCCCTGATACACAAATTTTTAGAATATCCTCTATATTCTTAAAACTTATATCTTCAAGGTCTCCATTTACCATTTCTATAATAGACATTACAACTCTTCTCTGGATTGCCAGGCTCTCTTTATTCAATTCTGGAACAGGTATTTTCACAAGTACGGTATTTTTGTTATCGCTATCTTTTTTTATGGAAGCAATTTCTTTAATCCTGCGGGAAGAATATTCATTCAGGAAGTCGTCTTCACCTTTTAAAATAAATAATGACCTTAATAAACTCTTCTTAAAAGAACCGCCAAAATACTTTTCTATAAAAGGAATCAAAATATTTCTTATCCTGTTCCTGAAATATATATTCTCAACATTTGTACTATCCACGCAATAAGATATCTTTCTTTTAGCGAGATACGAAACGATATCTTCCCTCGATATGTCAATAAGTGGTCTAATAAATTTAGAGGCTACCGGTTTAATACCCGAAAGACCTCTGGTGCCTGCTCCTCTTAAAAGATGCATGAGGAAAGTTTCTATATTGTCATCAGCATTATGGCCTGTGGCGATTTTATCAATATTATTTTCCCCTGAAATTTCCATTAGCTTCTCTATCCTTAACTCTCTTGCGCCTTTTTCAAAAGAAATCCTGTTTAATTTGCACCATTTTTCAACATCTATTTTTTGTTTGAACAACTTAATGCCCAATTTTTTATACATTTTTTCCACAAACAGCGCATCTTTAGTTGATTCGCCACCCCTGGTCATATGGTCAAGGCAGAAACCAAAAAGAGTCAAATCCAAAACTGGCCTTAAAAGGTAAAAAAAGTAAGTTAAAAATGTAGAATCCGGGCCCCCTGAAACGGAGATCAATATTCTCTCACCCCTGCTAAACATATTATTGGATTCTACCGTTTTTAGAACTCTCAGAATAACCTCATCTTCTAAAAAATCCCGGTCTTTGAAATCTTTAATTTTAAAGTTCATTTTATCCTGTCCATGAACTTAATATTACCAGTTATCTGTCAGATACTATCATAGGTTAAATTTAATCTTTCTATACTGTTTGCCATACCACTCTTGCTATCAACATCCATTATAACCGCATTGATAATATATCCTTCATCAGAAACAGTAAATTTCTGGGGCATCATGGTCGTAAATCTCTTTATGATGTTTTCTTTTTTTACACCAATAACTGAATTACGCGGGCCAACCATACCAACATCAGTAATATATGCAGTTCCGCCCGGAAGTATCCTTTCATCAGCAGTCTGAACGTGTGTATGGGTACCCAGAACCGCGCTTACTCTTCCATCAAGATACCAACCCATGGCGATTTTTTCAGAAGTTACCTCTGCATGAAAATCCACTATTATCACAGGAGTCTCTTCCCTAATATGACTTAATATTTTATCGGCACACCTGAAAGGGCAATCAAAATAATCCAGGAACACTCTACCGCACATATTTAAGACACCAATTTTATTGTTATTCTTATCAGACGCAATATAGTAACCTTTACCTGGAGTTGATGGTGGATAATTTGCAGGCTTTAAAAGACGTGGCTCCTGCTGTATATATTCATATATTTCGCTTTTCTTATAAATATGATTGCCTGAAGTAATTACATCTATGCCCATATCAAGTAGTGTTTTGCTGATTGCCGGTGTAATTCCTATCCCTCCTGCTGAATTTTCCCCATTGGCTATAACAAAACTTATATTATTCCCATCCACAATTGACTGCAGTTTGCTCTTTAAAATTTCCCTTCCCGGTTTTCCAAAAATATCTCCTAAAAATAATACTCTCAATTTATGCCTTTCTAACTCTAATTTTGTAAAATCTTTTTTTATTTTTTTTAAACTTATCTTTATGTGTGCAGGTTTGCTTCTTTAAAAAAGCCCTCATCTTCAACAGTGTCTAATCCCAGAAAACTATCTTCCAGTCCCCGTCTTCCTTTCTGATAAGCGAGACGTCAATGTTATCAAAAACCTTTTCCTCTCCATCATAAGAATCAGTGATGTCTATATTAACTATTGCTATATTATTATTAACCTCCACGCGATTAATATCTATTGAAACTATATCAGTAACATCTTTGAACTCATCGGTAAAATCCTCAGCGTTGCCCCTGTCTTTATCTTCATCGCTTAAATACTCGTATGCCTGTTCATAATTCTTAGCTATAAGTAAATTAAAAAATTCATCCACTGTCTCTATAGCCCTATCCATGTCATCGTCTACAAAAATTTTATCTCTGAAGTAATCTTTTATTTCAGGAATGACACTACATGAACAAATATTCAGGCACAAAAAAAGAGACACTGCCACCAGAATAATATTTCTTATGATAAATTTATATTTTTTAAATTTTTCTATACAAAAAAAATACGTCATTTAAATTAACTTCCTGAAATCTTATCTTTATAGCTCAATCAAATAAAATTCATAGATATATCTAAAAAACATAGTTAAATTATAGTTTAAAATTAAATTTAATAAAAATATTAAGGTATAAGAAAATCTTCTATGACTTAAATAAAAATTGAAGATATCCAGATACCTGGATATATGATATTAAATATAATGCAGCTGTGTAATATTTTTAGGAGCCGTTTTAACCGTTTATTGTTGAAGATACTGAAGAGCCCGATATTTGGTAGCGGGGATAGGATTTGAACCTATGACCTTCGGGTTATGAGCCCGACGAGCTACCAGACTGCTCCACCCCGCGACGTTTCAATTAGCTTATAGCTTTATTGGTTTTGCTTTATCTTCTTATTATCTTTCCTACCGCAAAATCATATTATAACCATTTTTATTTTTTTTTCAAACCATAGAATTTTCTGTTTGTTATTCCCTGATGATACTTTTGCTACATAATCTGTAAACCCGGATATTTTAGCAATTAATACCTGTTAGAAGAAACCGGTTATGTATTTTATAAAAATCCCGATATTGGAGACAGCAAGTGCAATAAGCGTAGCGGGTATGGAAAGTTTTAACCATCTACCCCACCCGATAGACTGGCCTCTATTTTCCATGGTAGCATATGCAACAACATTGGCTGAAGCACCTATGGGTGAAAAGTTACCTCCTATATCCAGCCCCAGTGATGTTGCCCATACCATTATTGAAAGTGCAGGAAATCCGGCAAATTTAATAATGTTTTCCAGAATATATGACATTGAAAGAGCAAGGGGAACATTATCAACAACTCCGCTTATAATACCTGGCCCCCACAACAAAGTACTCAAAAATCCCAGATGATTATTTCTGAAAAGATTTGTTATGTAATTAGCAGCTGTTCCAATAACTCCTGTATGCTCAAGCCCTCCTACAACCATAAACAGCCCCATAAAAAACAATATCACTTCATAATTTACTTTTGATATAATTTTCTGCGCCTTTTTACCCATAACTGCCAGCATAATAAAAGCAGGAACCATAGTAGCAAGAGGAGCTGTAAGCGGTATATGGACATACCTCTCTACCTGATTATGGATTATTAAAAATAAGATTGCTGTCCCCATAGCAGCAAGTGATATCTTGAATAGCCTTCTGTCTTCTATCGCTTCAGATGGGTCCATTTCAACCTGGCCATGCTCAGGTCCTTTTTGAATGGATATTATGCTTTTACGGTTGACCATATAACAATAAAAAAGAGTAATTGCCCCCGCAGCTATAGATATAGGGGCGTTGTGAACCAGAAAATCACTAAAATAATAACCAAGCTTTAGACCTAAAATTACATTTGGCGGGTCGCCCACCATTGTGGCAGAGCCACCTATATTTGCCAGCATTGCTTCAGTTACAACAAGGGGCGCTGCATCCATCTTTAATATCTTGCAAATTTCATATGTAAGTGCCGCAAAAAAAACCATAACAGTAACGCTATCCATAAAAGCTGAGAGAAATGCTGTCATAATTGGAAAAAATATAAATATTTTAATAGGAGAATATTTTAACCTTCTTGCAAGCACAAGAGCTGAAAAAGTAAAAAACCCCACATCTGATAAAGCAGCTACAATAATAAACATACCAAATAAAAGCCCTATAGTGTTCCAGTCTATGAATCCCACTGCTTCGGTTATATTAAAAATATTAAATAAAACCATCAGCAACGCACCAATAAACGCCACTACAGTTCTGTTTACTTTTTCTGTTGCGATAGCCAGATAAGTTAATATAAAAATTACAATCGCAATTAAAGAATGACTCATTCTTATTCCTTTTTGCCAGTCATATAGTTATATTTTTAATTAAATAATAATTAATGAAATCATACCAGATATTTAAAAAACAAATTACTCATAAATGGCACAAGGTCATATTATAGAACAATAATAAATTTCTTTTAATAAAATTTTAAATTGCAGTGGTAGATATTACAATGCCTTTATTCTATTTGCAGAATATATTCCCGGTAGGCTTACTTTTTTACGAATCTCTTACCCTTAAACTTTAATAGACATGATGCGGTCCCTCTGATTATAGTCCCTGTCTACGGTTATCTCTTCGGGATTAATAATATCCCGCGTTATTTGTTCAAGGGGAATTCTTCTTGCAGGGTCAATTTCAAACAAAATATAACAGAAATCACCTGAAATATACGGCTTTATTTCTTTAAGAATTCTTTCATATACCTCAAGCCCTGTTTTACCTGCGAGAAGAGCATTTTTAGGTTCATAGTCCCTTACTTCAGGTGAAAGATTTTTGTAATCCTCTTTCGAGATATAAGGAGGGTTTGAAACTATAAGATTAATTTTTCCTTTATATTCCTTTAAAAAATCAGAGTTTCCAGCCGGAACGAGGTCGCATTCAACAAATTTTATTTTACCTGTTCTGCTACTTCCCAGGATATCCCTTGCATTGCTCTCAGCTATGCCGAGTACTTCAGGATTATTGTCAGTAGCTATAATTTCCCAGAGCTCACCCGATATCTTGAGCTCATCCGAAATCTCATAAGCTATGCTTATTGAAATGGCACCGCTTCCGGTGCCAATCTCAAGTATATAAATTTTTTCCATGCCTGAATTAAGCTTTAGAATCTGAAAAACCTTATCTACCATAAGTTCGGTTTCAGGCCTCGGAATTAATACCCTGTTATCTACGCGAAGTTTTATTTTTCTGAAATAGGCTTCATTTAAGATATACTGTATAGGAATATTTTCCAGCCTCTTTAATATATATTTCTTATAAAGAGCAAGTTCATCCTTATTTAAGACACGGTTATAATTAAGATATAGATTCACTCTGTCAAGACCGAGAACCGAACTGAGGAGTAGTTCTGCTGATAACCTTGGCTGGTTTATATTCTTACCTTTAAAGTAATTTATAGCCCATTCCAGTATGCTCTTTACATTCCATACTTGCAAATGTATCCTAAACCCCTATCTTTTCTATTTTCTTCTCGTTGTCTGCACTCTTTAGTGGTACGGTCAATTGTTCCAGGTCGCCTTCAAGAATCTCATCAAGCTTATACAGTGTTAGATTTATTCTGTGGTCCGTTATTCTGCCCTGTGGATAGTTATAGGTCCTTATTCTCTCACTTCTGTCCCCGGAACCAATTTGCATTCTTCTCTGTTCATCCTGCTCATTTGCTTTTTTCTGTTCCTGGGCCTCTTTAAGTCTTGCTCTCAAAATTTTTAAAGCTTTCTCCTTATTTTGAAACTGGGACTTTTCGTCCTGGCAGGTTACCACCATTCCGGTAGGTACATGGGTTATTCTTACTGCTGAATCAGTTGTATTTACAGACTGACCCCCCGGTCCGGTAGAGCGGAAAACATCTATCTTCAAATCTTTTGGCTCGATTTTAATATCTACTTCCTCAGCTACCGGAAGTACAGCAACAGTAGCCGTCGAGGTATGTATCCTTCCCTGGGACTCGGTAGCAGGTACTCTCTGAACCCTGTGGACCCCTGATTCGTACTTCATTGTCCCGTAAACACCCTCGCCTTCAACTTCAAATATTATTTCTTTAAATCCACCTATGCCGGGGGCGTTTGAGCTGAGTGTGTTATATCTCCACCTCCTGCTCTCCGCATATTTTGTGTACAATCTGTAAAGAACTTCTGCAAACAAAGCTGCTTCATCGCCGCCAGTTCCTGCTCTGATTTCAATTATGACGCTCTTTTTGTCATTAGGGTCTACGGGAGTTAGAAGCATTTTTATCTTTTTTTCTATTTTTTGCTTCTTGTCAAGATTCTCTTTGAGCTCATCTTTTAAGAAACTTCTCATTTCCTCTTCTTTTTCCACTTCAAGCATATCT
>Ga0307432_1001065_pt1 | contig 17755 bp, 14 predicted proteins | sample SalMarWE160150MG_FD_202158 | JGI IMG/M metagenome (GOLD analysis project Ga0307432, IMG submission 202158) | Salt marsh sediment microbial communities from the Plum Island Ecosystem LTER, Massachusetts, United States - WE1603-150 | ecosystem: Environmental > Aquatic > Marine > Intertidal zone >...
ATTAGCGTCTCTACTTGTCTGTCAATTTCCATTTGCTCTCGCTCTCTAAAGGCACGTTGTGCCTCTATCGCTGCTTTACGTTTCTTCTCTTCTGAAGCTATCGTCTTTCCCTCTTCTGCCTGGTCTATTTTCTCACTGAGTTGCTTCAGTATGGTAGTGTGCTGTTTGAAAAGTTCGTCTCCAAGGTACATCTGGTTTTTGTTCACGGCAATTTCAGCTGTGGCAATAACATCTTGTGCTTTATCAAATTTATTCTGGCTTGCGTAACTTTGAGCCTTGGCTACAGCGTCATTAACAACTGCTTCGGTGTGGCTGCATATGATATTTTTTCTGCGATTAACCACTTCTATATAGGGGCCTTCACTTGTTACCGGCTCGGCAACTCTAAGTGGCGCAGTAGCTTTTGGCACAATATACCTTGGCCCGGTGGTCTTGGGCCTGATACGAGCTCTTGGCATGATAATCTTCATCATATCCATGGCCAAAGTCTTATCTATTTCCCTCACATAACCTTCTATTGTCTTCACCATCGATGCCGGAATAAGGTCACTGCTTGCAACAGTAACAAAACCTTCACGGGCCTTGGCCAACTGACCGGTGCGGTACAATCCAACACTGCGGTAATAAAGGTCAGCAATTTCTTGCTTATCTTTCGCTGCCGATATTGTCTTCTCGGTGCCTATGATAGTTTGGAACGATTCTTCTTCGGTCAAAAACCGTCTATTCCTTCGACTACGCTCAGGATAAACCCCGGACTTTTGAGACCGTGCTTCAGCTTTGATTTGATTGTCTATTTTCTTAATCGCCTCTGCGATGTTTTCCTTCTCCTCTTCTCTCAAGGACAAATTGTCTTTGAACCGTTCAAGCTGTGCTTTGGCCCGGTCCAGTTTGCCTTGTTTAATTAATTCCGCGACCAGCTGATATGTCTCTATGACGCGCTTTCTTTCAAGTTCGGCTGTTCGTGTCTTTTCCAGAACTTCGCTTAATTGGTTGCGCTCACTAACTGTTAAGTATTCCTGATACTCTCGTGCACGAAGCAGCGATTTTTCTGCCTGCTCGAAGTTACCTTTGCCGTACTGTTCCACTCCGGTCAGAATCCACTTTTGTGCTAATTGGCGGAATAATCCCTTCCTCTCAGCTTCGTTTGTCTGAGATGGAGCAACCACAGTCACGACTGTGATAAAAAGCAGAACCGTCCCCAAAATAATCGATAGAGACCGTCTACCGAAAGTTTTATTAAGAAAAATTGACTTGTTCAAAATCAACCTCCTGCCCCAAAAATCGCCTCCTCTGGAAGCTTCTCACACCAAAATAAACTCTATTTACAACCTCCAATTTCAAAGAAGATTTAGACTTATGATAATCAAGTGTATACAAAAAAAAAGAAATTTGCAAGGGAAAAATTTGCTTTATATATACCTGCCCGATAATATCTAATAAGGGTTGCAACAAGGTGGAAACTCCGGGAAATCCGGGGGAAAAATAGACGCTTGAAAAGCAAGATTTTTTAGGGCTGAAATTCCCCTTTAAGCAAACCGTAGAAAATGATATATATCAGGCCAAAATCACCATTATGACGCAAAAAAACTTGATATTAGCTGTCGAAACCTCCAGCAGAGTCGGCTCCGTTGCGATAGCAACCGGCCGACAACTTCTTGCTGAATCTGTCTTTTCCGGCCCAATGAAACACAGCGCCGAACTCTTTCCAGCCATTTGCAATCTTCTCAGCCGTTTTGAAAAAAAATCTCAGGATATTGAGCAAATCTATATTTCTGTCGGCCCGGGCAGCTTCACCGGCCTGAGAATCGCTGTTACTCTGGCAAAGGCAATGAATCTTGCCAATTCTGCAAAAATCGTCCCGGTTGATACCCTCGACGTCATCGCCGCCAATGTAATCAATCTCACCTCTCTGAGCGACGAGCGACGCTTGTCCGCCGTAGCTTCCACCCTCCGTAGCAAAGCTACTGCGGAGGACGGGTCAGCGAAGGCGGAAGCGACAAGTAACGAACTCATCGCCCCCATCCTCGACGCCAAACGAGGCCAATTCTACATCGCCGTTTACCAAAAACAAACAGCCATAGAGAACACAGAGAAAAAATTAAACTATAAACTAAACTCAGCGAACTCGGCGAACTCGGCGGTAAAAGGATGGAAAAAAGTCATCCCAGATTCCATAATGACCGCTAATGAGTTCCTAAATAAGTTTGCTTGTAGCCAAAAGCCGATATGGCTGCTTGGCGATGGCCTGGTATATCACAAGGACAGGTTCGAAGCCGATGGCGTTTATTTCTTTGATGAGAAGTTTTGGAGCCCGCACGCTTCGATGGTCCACCAGCTCGGCTGGAATAAGGCCCAAGCCGGCGAATTCGCCGACCCCCTGTTATTGACTCCCAATTACCTGCTCCGCCCAGAAGTTACACTCAAAAGAAAATGACCCTTCGAGGTAATTCATCGCTAATTCACTATTTCTCTAAATTAACTAATTCACTACGATTCCGCCTGCCATATTGGCGTCCTGACCACCATTCTTTATGCCGATATTGGCATTCTACCGGCGTCTCCGCCTGAAAGATAACCTAATCAATACAAATTTTACTGACCATAGCTTCTTGTGAACAAAATACTTATGGCAATTTGCACAATAATAACCCCCTGCCGCAGGAAAGCTGGCATAATCTTTGCACATTTGTTATAAATTACGTACTCATAAAAAAGGACTGAAAAATGGATGTGTAAAACAAAAGATTAGCCACAGATGAACACAGATAAACACAGATTTTTAATAGTTTTTGTTTTTATATTTCCGTGAAATCAGTGAAATCTGTGGCTGAAAGATAAAAAAGTAGAAAAGATTAGCAATTTCACCATTTTTGTAGGAGGCAAGCAATTATGGCAGTAAAAGAATTGGCATTTGAATCTGACGCCAGGGCCAAATTATTAGCTGGCGTCGAAAAACTCGCATCAGCCGTTAAGCCAACTCTCGGCCCGCGTGGCAGAAACGCAATCCTCGACAAGGGCTGGGGCGGACCAACCGTAACCAAAGATGGCGTAACCGTTGCCGAGGAAATTGAGCTTATCGACAAAAACGAAAATCTCGGAGCAAAACTGGTAAAAGAGGCAGCGAGCAAAACCTCAAAAATCGCCGGTGACGGCACAACAACCGCTACTGTCCTCACAGAAGCTCTGTTCAAGGAAGCGTACAGGAACCTCGCAGCAGGAGCAGATGCTATGGCCCTGACCCGCGGTATGCACAGAGCAGCCAAAGCCGTTACCGACAAGCTCGCCTCACTGGCAAAGCCCATCGATATTACCAAAACCGAGGACATAATACATATCGCCTCGGTATCAGCTAATAACGACGTAGAAATAGGAAAGATTATGGCTGAGGCCTTCCAGCGAGTCGGAAAAGACGGCGTTATTACCGTCGAGGAGGGCAAAAGCTTCGAGACGACAGTCGAGTTTGTCGAGGGAATGCAGTTTGACCGCGGCTACCTTTCACCCCACTTCGTAACCGACCAGGATAATATGGTATGTGAGCTGGAAAAACCGTATATCCTCGTTCACGAAGAGAAAATCAGTAATGTTGCCAAGCTCGTTCCGCTACTCGAAAAAATCGCCAAAAGTAAAAGACCTCTGCTGATTATTGCAGAAGATGTTGAGAGCGAGGCATTGGCGACGCTCGTGGTCAACAAACTAAAAGGCGTTCTGCAGTGCGCAGCGGTAAAGGCACCCGGTTACGGCGACCGTAGAAAAGCAATGCTGGCTGATATTGCAACCCTGACAGGCGCAGAGCCGATTCTCAAAGACCTCGGAATCGATATGGAAAGCATCAGTATCAGGCAGCTCGGCCAGGCCAAAAAGGTAACTATCGACAATGATAATACAATCGTCATTGAAGGTGCAGGCAGCCAGGAGGCCATAACCGGTCGAATCAAGCAGATAAAAGACGAGATAGAAATTACAACCAGCGATTATGACCGTGAGAAGCTCCAGGAACGGCTGGCCAAGCTGACCGGCGGTGTCGCTCAAATCAATGTTGGTGCGGCAAGTGAAGCTGAAATGAAGGAAATAAAGGCCAGAATCGAAGATGCTCTGCATGCAACCAGGGCGGCCATCGAGGAAGGTATCGTGCCAGGCGGAGGTGTAGCACTAATTCGCTGTTTGGATGTGGTGAAAAAAATGAAACTCGAAGGTGATGAGCAGACTGGTGCTGATATATTAGCCAAAGCGCTGAATATGCCCTGCTACTATATCGCTGCTAATGCAGGAGCTACACCGAACCTCGTAGTCAACAAAGTTTCAGAGGGCAAAGGTGGCTTCGGTTATAACGCTGACACAGACAAATACGAGGACCTGCTAAAATCTGGTGTCATTGACCCGGTAAAAATTACACGAATTGCTCTGCAAAACGCGGTAAGTATAGCTGGTTTACTGCTGACCACCGATTGCCTTGTTACTGAAAAACCAAAGGAAAAAGAAGAAATGCCCCCCGGCGGTATGCCACCAGGAGGCGGCTATGGCGGCGGCATGGGTGGCATGGGCGGTATGGGTGGCATGGGTATGATGTAATTTGGAATTAAGAAGCCTGCCCCGCCTGCCCTGCCTGTCCTGAGCTTGTCGAAGGGAGTGTTGTCGAAGGGAACGCCGTCGAGGCCTCAGAAATCAAAAGTCGGAAATCAGAGGTAAGAACTAAAAGGAGCTGGTTATGAAACTTATACCTTTAGATGATAGAGTGGTAATAAAACAATCAGAAGCCAAAGAGAAGACCACAGGTGGCATCATTCTGCCTGATACTGCAAAGGAAAAACCACAGATTGGAAAAATCATAGCTGTCGGGCAGGGAAAGCTGCTCGATAACGGCAAACGAAACAAGATGTCTGTAAAGAAAAACGACAAGGTTATCTACGGAAAATATATGGGAAGCGAGGTAGAAATCGACGGTGAAAAATACGTGATTCTGCGAGAAGATGATATTCTGGGAATCGTAGAAAAATAAAAAAATTAGCCACAGATTTCACTGATTTACTCTTTTGTTTTTTTGCCACAGATTTCTGATTTATTTTTAATCTGTGCTTATCTGTGTAATCTGTGGCAAAAAGATAGAAAAGAGGTAACAGAAAATGGCAAAGCAATTAATGTTTGACGATGTTGCACGAACACACCTTAAAGAAGGTTTAGCACAATTAGCTGATGCGGTCAAAGTAACACTTGGGCCAAGCGGTAAAAACGTCATTCTGCACAAAAGCTGGGGCTCGCCGAAGATAACCAAAGATGGCGTATCAGTCAGCAAGGAAATTGAGCTGCCTGAACCGTTCAAAAATATGGGTGCAAAGATGGTCAATGAGGTTGCCAGCAAGACGTCCGATGAGGTCGGCGATGGGACAACGACATCGACGGTTCTTGCAGAAGCGATATATTTCGAGGGCTTAAAGCACGTAACTGCCGGCGCAAATCCGATGGCCGTTCAGCGAGGTATCAATAAAGCCGCTGAAGTTGTTACGAAGTTTATTGAATCGATTAGCGTTCCGGTAAAAGGTCATAGCGATATTGCGAAAGTAGCAACCATAAGCGCAAACAATGACCCAATAGTCGGTGAACTTTTAGCTGATGCGATGAACAAGGTCGGCAGAGAAGGCGTTATCGAGGTCGAAGAAGGCAAAGGCATGCAAAGTGAGCTGGAAGTAGTCAAAGGTATGCAGTTTGATAAAGGTTACATATCGCCCTACTTTATGACTAATGCCGAGACGCAGGAGGCGGTTTTTGAGGATGTCTATATACTGCTGCACGAAAAGAAGATATCCAATGTTCGTGAGCTTGTACCCCTGCTGGAAAAGATAGCTCAGGTTGCAAGGCCGATATTGATTATTGCCGAAGACGTCGAAGGCGAGGCACTGGCGGCACTGGTTATTAACCGTCTGCAAGGCGTGTTAAAGTGCTGTGCCATCAAAGCACCCGGCTTCGGTGACCGCAGAAAAGCAATGTTGGCTGATATAGGTATCCTGACCGGTGGGCAGGTAATCACTGAAGATTTGGGCATCAAGCTCGAAAACATCGAGCTTTCACAATTAGGCCAGGCCAAAAAGGTCGTTATAGACAAAGACACAACCACAATAATCGAAGGTGCCGGCAAAAAGAAAGATATTGATGCTCGATGCGACCAAATCCACAATCAAATCGAAAAGACAACCAGCAGCTACGACCGCGAAAAACTTCAGGAACGGCTGGCAAAACTGACCGGCGGTGTAGCTGTCATCAAGGCCGGAGCCGCAACTGAAACGGAAATGAAAGAACGCAAAGACCTGCTGGATGATGCTTTGCACGCAACAAAGGCAGCGGCTGAAGAAGGCGTAGTCGCAGGCGGTGGTATTGTTTTCCTGCGCTCTATAAGCGAGGTGGAAAAGGCCCGAGCAAGAGCCAAAGGCGATGAAAAGATTGGCTTTGATATTGTAAGCAAGGCGCTTAAAGCACCAACGCAGCAGATAGTTGAGAACTCCGGCGGACAGGGTGACGTGGTTGTCGCCCAGCTTCTCGAAAAACTTCAAAAACAGAACAATATTGGTTATGATGCCAATACCGGTGAGTTCGTCGATATGTTTAAAGCCGGGATTATCGACCCGGCAAAGGTTGCCAGGACCGCACTGGAGATGGCCTCCTCGGTGGCAGGGCTGATGCTAACTACCAATGTATTAGTGACCGAATTGAAGGATAAAGACGAAGAGCCGATACCAGGGTCTGTTAGATAGGAAGTTTCAAGTGCCTAAAATGTAAAGTGCCTAAAGTTGTGGATTATTTTTTCATTTTAGTTCATTTTAGTTCACTTTAGTCACTTTAGCTTACTTTACGATATTATGGCCAAACGCGATTATTACGAAGTTCTGGGGGTTGGCAAGAACGCCTCCGCTGATGAAATTAAGCGCGCATATCGTCGTATGGCAATGAAATATCATCCGGATAAGAATCCGGATGATAAGGAAGCAGAGGGAAAGTTCAAAGAATGTGCCGAGGCCTACGAGGTTTTAAGCGACCCTGAGAAGCGCCGCCGTTACGACCAGTTCGGCCACGATGGTCTTCGCGGAATAGGTATGCGTGATTACACGCATATGAGATGGCAGGATATCGGCAGCACATTCGAGGATATATTCGGCGGATTCGGTGACTTCGGCGACATATTCGGGATGGGAGGACGCAGAAGAGCAAGGCAGACCGGTCCGGCACGCGGCTACGACCTGGAAACCTCTGTCGAATTAACCCTTAATGATATTGCTAAAGGTGTTGAGAAGACTATTGAATTTACCCGTCAGGATATATGCCAGGAATGTTCCGGCACGGCTTGTGCCAAAGGAACAACACCCAGCCAATGCCCGAGCTGCCATGGGAGCGGCCAGGTTGCCAGAAGGAGTCTCGGCTTCCAGATGGTCTCGACCTGCCCGCAGTGCAGAGGCACCGGACAAATGATTACCAATCCTTGTAAGAAGTGCAAAGGAACCGGCAAAACACCCAAAAAAAGGGTTGTTAATATCAAAATCCCGCGAGGTGTCCACGAAGGGCAGGGTATAAGAGTTGCCAACGAAGGTGAACCTGGCCGACGTGGCGGCCCGAGAGGTGACCTGTATTGCTACGTTAGAATAAAGCCGCACGAGTTTCTGCAGCGTGATGGAAATAGCTTAATTGCTGTTGTGCCTATAAGTTTCACTCAAGCAGCTTTGGGAGCGGCAATTGATGTACCAAGCTTAAACGGTACCAGACAATTAAAGATACCTGCCGGCGCCCAATATGGAAGTATCTTCAGGATAAAAAGCCAGGGCCTGCCGGATATCCGAACAGGCCGAACCGGCGACCAGCTCGTGCAAATAGTAATAGAAACACCTGCAAAATTAAATGCAGAACAACAGGAGCTGCTCAGAGAATTTGCTAAAACCGAGAACAAAAGAGTTTCGCCAAAATCCGCAAACTTTTTCGAGAAACTAAAAAAACACTTTGGTAACTCAAAGTAAGAAGACAGAAAACAGAATACAGAGAACAGAAAACAGAATTTGCAAATGAAAAAAAAGAAACCGGAAAAGTCAGGTATAGACGAGCTCAGGGAGCTCCAGCAGCAGCTAAGCAATTTGCAAAAAGAAAAGGATGAAATTTTTGAAAAATTGCAGCGGGTCAGTGCCGATTATGCAAATTACCAAAAGCGCATACCAAAGCAGATTTCCGATACAATCGCTTATGAAAAGGAAACGGTAATAAAATCATTGCTGCCTGCTCTGGATAATTTTGAGCATACCTTGCAATCTTTCAACCTTATTCAGGACAAAAACGCAAATTCAGTTGAAGATGTCAACGTGTTTGTTGAAGGTGTCCGGATAATTTATAACCAGATGCTGGATATCTTAAAATCGCACGGTGTTGAGCAGATAAAAGCGATGGGTGAAATGTTCGACCCCGCTTTGCACGAGGCGATGATGCAAAAGGCAGAACCCGACAGAGAAGAAAATGTCGTGCTTGAAGAATTTCAAAAAGGATATAAACTCAACGGTCGTGTTATTCGGCCAAGCAAGGTTATTGTCAATAAGCTAACAGCAGAAATAGAGGCACAGAAGACAGAGGTTGGCAGGACAGAAGAAGTTGGGCAAGAACCTGACGAACAAAAGCCACAAGAAGAAAATATAAATTTACAAAAACAACAAGACGAGGTGGATTTATAATATTTAGCCCCGCTCGTCAGGGCAGAGCCTGCCGGAGCACGGCGTTTTACACGCAATACCCAATACGCACGCCTGTCCTGCCTGTCCTGAGCTTGTCGAAGGGAGCTTGCCTGCACTGAGCTCGTCGAAGTGTCGAAGGAAGCGTAGTCGAAGGGACGCAATACGAAAAAATGCCGACTTATCAGTATTTATGTGAGAGTTGTGGATACGAGTTTGAGCGGTTCCAGAATATAACAGCAAGGCCGCTGCGCAGATGCCCAAAGTGCGATAAAGCTCGTTTGAAACGGCTCATCGGTTCCGGTGCAGGTATTATCTTCAAGGGCTCCGGCTTTTATCAAACCGATTACAGAAGCGAAAGCTATAAAAAAGCCGAGAAGAAAGACAAAGAAGCCGCTACCGAAAAGAAAAAAACTGCCGAAAGCAAAGATTCAAAAGCCGATAAGAATACCAAACCAGACACAAAAAACAAAAAGAAACCAGTGTGAAATTTCAGGATCAGTACCGAAGCACACATCAACTGTCTGCGTGTTCATACCCACATCTTATCTAAGCTCTGCATCGATATATAGACTTCGGCGAGCTCCCTTCGGGTCTGAGCCTCAGGGTCGAAGACAGCCGAGCCTCATCGAGCACCATCACAAGGGTCAGGGCTGTTTGCCTGCCAATGGCGCAGTCGTAAAATGCCAGACGTCGCCTGGCCATACATTGCCATCGTTGACCTCATCAATCCGCCAATAATAAGTGATCGCCGGCTCAAAGCTGGCAAGATGCTGATACATTGTCCCGGTCTGATTGCATCTAAATTCATCGTCCCCTGGTGTTGGATTGGTGCCGAAGTACACATTATGTGATTTTGCTTTTCCTCCTGCTGTCCACTGCATTAGCCCAAGGACAACACCTTCGGCACCATTTTGTGGTTTAGGGCTGCCGGCCTTAAGACCGCCCGCAAGTTTAACCGTCCCAAAAGCACTCGGATTTTGCCAGGCAATGTTCTCTGTATTAAACCAGGCCATTGAGCGCTCACGATCATCGCCGTTATCATCGTCGTCAATCTGCGCTTCAAAACCAATTTCATCGCCTAACGAAATGCCCTTATCTAAATAGTCCAGAGTCGTCCATGGTATTTTTATTTCGAGGGTATATCCATCGCCAGTTTCAAATATGATATATTCCACGCCGACGAGGCCTCTGGCACCTTGATTGGACTCTATATCCTTAACATTAGGATCAATGTTCCAGGGAATAAACCACTGGTAGTCATCTTCACCATAGGACGTTAGATCGTCATTGCCAATATCTATAAAAATCTCTGCAGTATCATCCTTATAGGACTCCATAGAATCGTTCCACAACTTGTCATCGTTGACATCCATGAATACATAAAGATAGTCTGTATCCCACAGGGCCCACCAACTACAAGAAAAATCAGCAGCCGATCTAGGATTCCTTCCTGTGACGGTGTTTACACACTTGTGTTCCTTTGAGGCCAACCATGCGTCTTCTTTAATACCGTCGATAAGCGGTTGTGTTGACGCTGATGGAATAAGAGCGTTTGGGTCAGCAGCGGACGCATAACCAGCCAGAGACAGTACAAAAACAAAAGGAATTAAATAAATCAATCTCCTGCACATAATATTCTTCCTTCAAAACAGGTTGATACGCCTATGGCGTATAAAAATAATAAACTATGCCCTGGCCACACGCCAAAACACCTTGTTGTTTTCAACAAACACAAATATTACATCTTAGAGCTGCCGGAATAAAGAAAATTATAAGACATCCGTGAAAGTTTTCTCAGTAGAAAGTGAGACGACGCTTATAATTGATGGTAGATATGTCAGCTTTTGCCAAACAATCAATAGTCAATAGAAAATAATCAATCCAAAACCCCTGTCAGCCAGTTGTCACAGAAAACCGCCAGGTCAAGCACATCGATAACATTATCACTCGGCCCAGAGATATCGCAAACCGGATTCCAATGGCTATCAGCCGGGCCGCTCAGCCAAGCTGAGCCCAGAACGGTAAAATCAACGAAGTCCACACCATCCGGACAGATAAAATCTCCCAGGGGAAATCCCCAATTTAATTTGGGATAACTTGTCCCATCTACACAGAGTCTCCAGATATCCTCCGTCCCATTTATGCTCTCGCCCACAAAATCCCAACCAGAGTTGAGATAAGTGTTAGGATCCTGCATTTGAGCGGTAGTTTTTCCACAAGAATTGTCACAGCTGCCGCCACCGCACATATTATTTTTTTGACTTGTTTGCTTATCCCAAAAACAATCAGTTATTGTACCAGTGTTTGAGCCAACAAACCCGCCAATTAGATACTCTCCTGACACTTTACCTGTAGAATAACATTTTGAAATTGCACCCGAGTTATACCCTACTAACCCTCCCATCTTGTCGCCCCATGGCCCACTGTTTCCTGAGACCCCTCCAGTAGCATATGAGTCCTCAATAGTACCTGAGTTATATCCTGCCAAACTTCCTAGATTGAGTTCTCCCTTTACATTTGTAGTAGAAAAGGAACGTAAAATAGTACCATTATTGGCCCCAACCAAGCCGCCTATAGAGTAACTTCCGGAAGTGAGTCCGGAACTCGAACATTTTGATATTGTGCCTTTATTCATTCCTGCCAGTCCACCGACAACACCACTTATCTGTCCGCCACCGGTAAAATAAATATTTGTATTTTTCAACTGTAGATTTTTAATATATCCTTCAGTACCGATACAACCAAATATACCTATGTAGTTATAGTTTTTTGCGAGGTAGGTAAAATTATTTATGAAATGACCTCCTCCATCAAAGGTTCCATTAAAACGTTCTTCATAGGTACCAATGATATTGAACTGCTGGCCGGTGTAGGCTGACAGGTCAATATCGTTCATAAGCTTAAAGTGCTTGTCCCAGTCTTCCGGGTGGGCTCCTATAGCGTTCATGTCATTCGGCGTAGCAATCAGATACGGCGCCCCGGATATTCCGAAGCCTCCACTATAAGTGTAATAGGCGTCAAAATCCTGAGTTTGATCTGTCGTAACATCCATAAAAATTGTTGCCCAGCTAAAACCATAATTGTCCTTATTTGGTTTGATATGTCCCGACCACGGACTCAATAACGTAATTTCATAATAGCCGTTCACATCTGATATGTCTGTCAGCCCAGTAGGCGTAAGAAAGGGGTAATCGTATGCTTCCAGCAAAACACCGCTTAGCAGAGTCCCGTTTGAAAGCGTCACATGCCCCGAAACCTTCAGACTTTGCGCTCCACTGGTAACATTAATCGTATAGTCCTCCACTTCACCATAGCTCGTAGTGCCGCACGGACTAAGCGCTCCAGTATACATTAGACGCACGCGCATATGTGTATCACCAGCAACAGCGTCTGCCGGAGGCGTGATGGTTGTTGTGAAAAGACCAAAACCAGTGACTGTATAAACCGTTTCGTTCGGATCGTAAAAGCCCCCGTCCTGATTCCAGTCGACCCAGATGCCGCATTGATCCCCCTCGTAGCCGGCATAAGCAGTGCCGCCGACAGCGGTGACCACCATTATCGGGTAACCGGTCCCAATTTCCATAGCTGTCGACATCGACGTGTAATCAGCATAATTGTTACAACCAGTTGCGGTATTGTTGATAGCCCCCACCTGCACCGTGTATATGTACTCATCGCAGCCGCCCGAGGCGCTGCAATACTGCCCTTGCGCCTGCGATACCAACAAGCAGATAATAAGCAAAGAAAAAACCGGCCGTATCAATTTACGGCTATTCTTGCAGCCAAGTGCTTTAGCCTGCCTGCTTGTACTAATCCCCCGTCCCCATGACATCCAGAAACTTTTGCCCAAATCAGCCATCATCACTCATCCATACCAAGGGTGAAAATTACCGGCAAATTTCCCATGCTTGGCCCAGTTCATACTGAACCATTTAGTATACTACATTATAGCATGAAAAGCAACAAAATATCCAGATGTTCCGCAATTTTTTCAACAAAGTTATACCTTGTTTCCAGGAATTGAAATGGGGATACCTATAATTAACGGTAAATGTGCAAGCAGCAAAAATAGGCTAAATTGTCAGTTATCAGTTCGGCTTGCTTCGATAACGATGGTTAGACGCACTTTCTTCTCATCCTGTGCTGGAACAAGCGGCTCAATATATGTTTTTTCCTCCGCCGTCAATTTCGGTTTGGGCGGAGTTATCAAGTTAGCAATCTGCTCAGCATCGACATCGTTAACAACTACATGCTCCTGAGCTGCCTGGGTCTCAACAAACAGCGTGGCTGAGTTGAAACTGTCCCAACTTTTATCCAAATTGACTAAGAATGAGCTTAACTTTTCTCGGCTGCAAGTCAGAGTGTATATGTTTTTGTCGCGCTGGCGCTTTATATCGACGGAATCTGCAAGGCCATTATCCTTAATCACATTATTGATAAGCTCACCAGCAGCGAGCAGGTTACTTGTTTTTAACTCAAGCCGGCCCTTAAATCCCATCGCTGGCTGGGCAGGTCCAGGTGATACAATTGTGTAAACTACACCTGCTAAAATAGCTACCAGTATAAACATCGCGGCGGCGGCAAATACCTTACGGAACATTAAATGCCTCGCTCCTTTACGCTCGTCAACGGCTATCGGCTGCTCAGCCAAGAGTGCCTTTCTTTCCAGAGCGGCTTTTACCTGCTCGGCTATATCAACAGGGACCTGCTCATAAGGCAGAGAGGATACTAACATCCTGCACTTTTGCAGTTGCCGCAGGTGCTCTGCAATTTGCGGGTCATGTGCAATCAGACGTTGAACTTCGGTTTTTTGTCTTTCCGACAGCTCTCCGTCAATGAAGCCGTTTAGCAGTTCGTTGATATTCGGTTCTTCTCTCATTTTATCAGTGACTCCAAAATCTCTCTCAGATTGCCTCTGGCGCGACTTAGCCGGCTTCTTACCGTTCCTAACTCGATATCCAGAACTTCTGCAATCTGAGCATAACTCATACTCTCAATATCCCGCAATACTACTACTGCTTTTTGGTTGTCATCCAATCTCATCAACGCCCTTATTGCCAATTCGCACAACTCCCTGTTCTGAGCAACTGCCGCCGGGTCAGGCGAACTGTCATCGCTGAGAAACTCCTTTAATTGTTGCCTTGCCTGCTCATTGTGTTCATCCTGCTGGGCATCCAGCGAGCTCAATCTAACTTTGACGTTTTTCTGACAGTAATTCAGGGTCAGATTAACAGCTATTCTAAATGCCCAGGTGTAAAAGCTGCTTCTGCCCTGGAATTTATCAATATTCTCTATTATTTTGACAAACGTTTCCTGCGTAAGTTCCGCAGCGTCGTCGGTATTCACACAGATTTTCAAAATAATATTGTAAATGCGATTCTGGTACTTACGAATAAGCCGGCCCATCGCCTCAGAATCGCCCTGTTGGCACTGCTGAACCAGTGTAGAATCATCAATGCTGATATTTACCGTCTTTGGCTGCACTACTTTTCTCCTGTATTAGACCAATTATGCCCTGCAAAGGTTCCAGTCCATTCTCCGTAGTACTTTTATTCTCCGAAGCCCCTAAGGGGCGAAGGACGAAACTACGAAGGATGAATAAAAAATATACAAAATAGGTACAAGCGGTTCGACCCCTCGGCCTTGCTCGGGACAGGCTTTGCTCACCGCCCTGAGCCTGTCGAAGGACTGTGCGATATAATCGCAGATTAAGCCCTTTCGGTCAATCTAATTTAATCAGGAAGGTAAATATAAAGCAGGATTAAAGCTTATACACAGCTACCTGACATATCATTTTGTGTGTTTTAGGACAAATTCAGCAGAAAGACGTCTGCCGTTAGGGCATAGGCAGGTTGCCTGGATGACATAGCTTCCATAGCTTTCCAAATCGAGAGGTAAATTGAATTCGTAAGCCCTTAAAAAATCCCGCCAGTATTTGTTATTTTCAATCGGCTCGGCCAAATCGATATCCGGCCAGATATTGATTCTTTTGCCCTTCGGATCAGACGAACGCTGAACATATTCATACAGCTCAAAACGAAATACGACCGGTGCCTTTATCTGAGAACCAAACGAATCCAGTAAGCTGACATAAACCTCCAGCCGTAACTGTCCTTCAGCATCGCGGACGTCGATAAATTCGGTCAGAGGCAATATATGGGCTTTCACCGGAGCACAAAACGTTTTCGACATCGGCTCTGTAACTACCTGGGACGGTTCACAACCGGCCTGAACCAAAAGAAGCATAAAGGAAAATATACAAAATAAAATGGCAGCTAATTTCATATTTGGCCTTTCCAGACATCGAAGTGCCTAAAGTAACATGAAGTGTCATTGCAAGGAGCGCAGCGACGTGGCAATCTCCTTGCTGAGATTTGAGATTGCTTCGCTCCTTCGACCTTGCTCAGGACAGGTTCGCTCGCAATGACGTTGCGCTTCACTTTAGACACTTTTACTTTCAAGAAATTATAAATCCTCATCAAGTATATGGCCGAGACGGTGCTTTTTCGCTCGCAAATATTCGATGTTGTGCTTGCCCGGCTTAGCCCTTAACGGTATTTGCTCAGCAATCTTTATGCCATAAACCTCGAGACGGCTTATCTTCTTGGGATTATTAGTCAGTATCCGTATCTTCGTAAGACCTAAATCGCGACAGATTTGAGCGCCAATTCCATAATCACGCCTGTCTGGCATAAAACCAAGTTGAATATTTGCCTGGACGGTATCGAGCCCCTGCTCCTGAAGTTCATAAGCCCGCAGTTTATTGGTCAGGCCGATACCTCTTCCCTCCTGACGCAGATATATCAATGCGCCCTTGCCGGCTTTTTCAATCATCTTCATTGTGGTTATCAATTGGTAACCACATTCGCACCTTTGCGAATGAAACAAATCTCCGGTCATACATTCCGAATGTACTCTCACCAGTACCGGCTCGGTGTGTTCTATCGGTTTGCCGTTTTCATCAAGCTCGCCCACACCGCCCTTGCACAATGCCAGATGCGGCTCAGACGATGTTACACTCTCATAGCCGATTAGCTTAAACTCACCGTAGTCGGTAGGTAAATTCACGCACACGAGGCGCTTTATCTGGCTCTCACGCTGCAGGCGGTACTCTATCAGCTTGGCGATTGAGGCGATTTTGAGACTGTGTTTTTCGCAGAATTCGAGCAGATCAGGCACTCGTGCCATCGAGCCGTCTTCATTCATAATCTCGCAGATAACGCCGGCCGGCTTCAAACCTGCCAGACGCATTAAATCGACCGCTCCCTCAGTCTGGCCGGCTCGAACCAATACGCCACCTTCGCGAGCGCGTAGCGGAAATATATGGCCCGGACGTGCAAGGTCGCTGGCTTTTGCTTTGTCGGCGATAGCAACCTTAACCGTCTTCGCCCTGTCAGCGACGCTAATACCGGTAGTTGTCCCTTCAGCAGCATCGACACTAACTGTAAAAGCCGTTCCAAACCGGGCAGTATTGTCGGTTGTCTGGGGATACAGACCGAGCGAATCACATTTCTCGGCAGTGAGCGGCAGGCAAATCAGGCCACGACCGTTTTTGGACATAAAGTTAATGATTTCCGCCGTTACATTCTGTGCCGCACAGACCAGGTCACCTTCATTTTCACGGTCTTCGGCATCGACAAGGACAACCATTTTGCCCTGACGAAGCTCTTCTAAAATCTCCGGTATTTCACTAAATTGAATCGGCATATTATTAACTCATATCTCAAAACCTGCCGTGCTCCGGCAGGCTCCGCCCTGACCAGCGGTAAAACCGCAGGCTAAATATTTTACATAATATAAACTATTTTACTGGCTAAGGCTCTGTTCATACTTCCCAATATATCGACTTCCCATACGGATGTAAATAAGAGTAGCTATGATGGCGGTTCCGGCAGCAGACCACCAGAGAACCCGCAGAAACCATATCCAGCCAGGCAGGACGCCGGAGATTTCAGGCCCAAGCAGGATTCCCGCCACCATTGACATCTGCAAGGCGTTGGCAAACTTGCCGATTGGTGCAGGAGCAATGAGAACCTGTGAAGTTATAAAATAGACAACGACAAAACCAATTAGTAAAAACAGGTCTTTGCCGATTATCAAAACCACAACAGTCGGCGGAAGTAAGAAACCTTCAATGTGGCCTCGCTGTGAGACCAATAACAGGCATGCACAAGTGATGAGTAATTTGTCGGCAACCGGGTCTAAAAATGCGCCGAGCTTGGTGGCCATTTTTTTCACGCGGGCCAGATAGCCGTCAATGCCGTCACTTATTGTCATAAACAAATATATAACAATTGCGATATACCGCACTGTATTGCCATGCTCAGGATTATTTATCTTCAGCATGAAGATTACAAATGGAACTATCAACAAAATCCTGAAAATCGTAAGCCGATTGGCCCAATTTAACTTCATAGCTTTGCAATTTATTATTTACGATTTATTATTGTTTTCCTGTTTGTCGAATAGTCGACCCGGTAATCATAACAACATTTACCCACGCTCCTCTTGAGGATATATGTTAAACCAACAAGGTAAATTTAGCAAGACTTAAAATCCTATGTTGAAAGCACATAAATAAGTATTGAATGATGAATTAGTTCTGAAGCTGCATCCTTCACCGGTACTGAGGATAAAGAAGTGAGCGGCCCGGAAGACAGCATTAAGAATTATAGATTCCTCAGGGTCGAACCAGAAAAGCATTTTCCCATCTTTATGAATCACATCAAAAAACAAGCTATTGAAAAACATGCTTACATTGTTGATTAGACTTGACTCCCGCTCTCATGTGTAGAAGTTTTTAAGCTATTTATAAGGAACGCCCGAAAACTTCAAAAAAAATAAGTCTTAAAAACTTTTTGTCTACAAAATGGCGAAATCAACGCCTTTATTAAATACGCAGTGCCTATAATAAGAACCTATCCGAATAACCTGATCGTTATGAGGCCGAGCGAAAAGTCCGAGGACAAGGCGGCAGGCCAAAAACGCCCGGAGGCGTAGTTTGCTCTACGTCGAGGACGTTTTTGTGGCTGACAACACCGGCATCGGGCTTTGCAGCCAGC
>Ga0307432_1001067_pt1 | contig 17708 bp, 16 predicted proteins | sample SalMarWE160150MG_FD_202158 | JGI IMG/M metagenome (GOLD analysis project Ga0307432, IMG submission 202158) | Salt marsh sediment microbial communities from the Plum Island Ecosystem LTER, Massachusetts, United States - WE1603-150 | ecosystem: Environmental > Aquatic > Marine > Intertidal zone >...
GCTGGTTCGCCTATCTTGCCCAACGCCTCGGTGGCAGCCTTGCGCACCTTCTGTTCCTTATCCTTGAGGGCGGCAATGAGGGACTCAACCGCTGGTTCGCCTATCTTGCCCAACGCCTCGGTGGCAGCCTTGCGCACCTTCTGTTCCTTATCCTTGAGGGCGGCAATGAGGGACTCAACCGCTGGTTCGCCTATCTTGCCCAGCGCCTCGGTGGCAGCCTTACGCACCTTCTGTTCCTTATCCTTGAGGACGGCAATGAGGGACTCTATGGCCCGGGCATCGCCAATCTCACCCAGTGCCTCAGCGGCATCTTCCTGCACAAGTGAGTCCTTCTGGTAGCCAAGGGCTTTTATCAACCCATTCACATCTTTCTTGGCCTTTATTTTCTCCACATTAGGCGGTCCAAAAATCCCCATACTCGTTTCCTCCTTTGTTTATTTGAGTTAAATAATCACTTACTTATTTGCTTATTATGATTTCGGCATACGGCTCTGGCATCAAAGATTTGCCATATCCAGAGACCACAAAACCCGATGAACATGGCAGCGTTAGAGACCTTCACCCACCTGATGAAATTAAACCCATTCTCCCACCCCCCACACTTCCATTTCTTTATCTTTAAATATCAATAGCTTCGTTGTCAAGTGCCTATTTTTAATAGAACTAACTGCCATCCAGTATGTAGCACATTATTAATATAGGCAATTATGGCAAAAATTTGCCAATCGGAGACAACGGCAATTCAACAAAAATCGGGGCTAATAAAGCTGGGGGGGGAGATAATTTGGCTCTATACAGTCTTCGTTTACCCTCAGAGGTCCCTCTTATCTTCAAGTTTAGGAAGTCCAGTTCGTATTCATCAATTAGTCCTTCACCAGCGAAGCTAAAATATTTATTCTCACCAATTATGATATGGTCTAAGATCCTAATCTGGGTAACACATCCGGCATAGACTAAATCTCTGGTTATCTCCTTATCACTCCCGCTGGGCTCAGGGTTGCCTGAAGGGTGGTTATGGACAAAAATCAGGGAGGCGGCATTATGTTTAATGGCACTCTCTATAACCTGGCGAGGGGAGACAGAGCTGCTAGTTACCGTGCCCTCAAAGAGGTCGACTATTTCAATAATCTGATTTTGGCTATTTAGATAAATGACCTTGAATATTTCCTGCTTGAGGTCTCGCATTGAGTGATAGAGATAATCAAAAATCTCCTGAGAGGATTTATAAATGGGCTTATCAATAATCTTTTCTTTGAGAAACTCCCTGGCTACTTCCTGCGCCAGCTTAATACCAAAGGCGGAATGAGGACCAATGCCACTAATCTGCTGTAGCTCTTTGGGGGTAGCTTCCAGGACACCCCTCAGGGTTTTAAATCTTTTAATAGCTTCCTTGGCCTGCAGTTTACAGTCCTTGCGGGGTGAGCCCAAGGTCAGGAGCAGTTCAATAATTTCATAGTCGTGAAAGCCAGCCAGACCCGATTTAATGAACTTTTCCCTCAGTCTTTTTCTATGTCCTCCGGCTGGATTCGTTGAAGGCATTTTAGATTTTCCTCGTTAGTGTAGAAATTATCTTGTTCCCCTATTCTAACACTAAGGAATAAAGGTTTCTACATTATTATTGTAATTATAAGATTATAATTATTGGTAACCTATCCCCCTGACCCCCTTCCCTTAATAAGGGAAGGGGAAAATATAGTTTCCGAAGGGGCTAACGCCCCTTCGGGCTTCCCTGTTACCCCGTATTCGCCCCTCTCTAAAATCTCTCCCCTTTGAAGGAGATACCTTAACCTAGTAAGGAGTCTAAAAGGGGCAAAACCTTTATTTCTTCACCCTTCTTCAGAAGGAGTAAGTATTCTAAGGAGAGTTCAAGAGAGGCAAAGCCTCTCTCATATAACCCATCCCCCTCATGATAGGAATATATCCATATCATGGAGAGTCAAAGGGAGGCTTCGCCCCTGCTATAAGCAATAATCAAGGGGAGTTAGAGGGGCGAAGCCCCTCTTAAAAAATACTTCCCCTTCCCCTAATCAAAGGGAAGGGGATAAAGCGGGTTCCCTGAAAAATCGAAGATTTTTTAGGGTGCTTAAAGGGGATAGGGTTTCCAAATAAAAACCTAAAGAGGGTGAGGTTACCAAATAATCTCTTAACTTTGTTACATTGGAAGATAAGGCTAATTATGATGACAGCGAGCGATTGTAACTCAGGGACAGAGGGTTAAGGTCCAGGTAGTATGACTGATTCAGGCAGTGGGCTCCAGCCCTATCCCCTCCTCCCCCACCAGCTCTACCAGCCGCTGATGAAGCTCAGGACAATAATTGGCATACATATTGGACAGCTTGAGCTTAGTAACCTTTTCCTCACTGATTACCTTCAGGTTTACCTCATCCTGCCCGGGGAAGCCCTTAAGGGTGTCAATTAACTTATGGAGATAGGCTATATCACTAGCCTCATCACCGCTCTGGGTGATAGTTACTATCAGCCGGCGACTTTTGACCGGTGCCTCTTCAGCCACTACCGGCACCTCACCAGGTTTAACCGCCGCCGTCTCTTCACCCGGAGCGGCTTCAGGCTGGTAGCGGCGTACAATATCGCAGTTTAGCTGGACCCGGTCATCCCTTAGTCTTACCTTACCTTCAACCAGTAGTATATTCCCTTCCTGCCACAGGTCTCTAGTATTGGCATAGACCCTGGGCCAGACCATAACCTCAATTCTGCCGTCAAGGTCTTCCAGAATGGCGCTGGCAAAGGGGGCTCGTTCTCGGGTAAATAGGTAGCGAACCGAGGCAACCATCCCGGCAACCACCACGTTCTGTCCTACCAGCTCGGCATCAATTTGACCGCACAGGGTAGTATTTGATGAAGCCACCTTAGCCGCAAACGAGCTAAAGGGGTGCTCAGAGAGGTATACCCCCATCAGTGCCTTCTCCCAGGCTAATTTCTCCTTGGTCGAGACATCACCATCTGGTAGCTCAAGGCTAGGCAAGGGCACCGGCATCGCCTCGCCCCACAGGTCAAACATGGTAGATTGTCCCGTCTGCCGAAGATACTGCTCCCGTTGTGCCAGAGATAGGATACGCTCAATATTTTGGAGCAAAGCGCCACGGCTGCCCAGGCAATCCAGGGCTCCAACCTTAATCAGGCTTTCCATCACCCGCTTGTTCACACCACGCAGGTCACAACGTCGGCACAGGTCCTCAATAGACTTAAACTCGCCCCCCTTATTGCGCTCGGCAATGATAGGCTCTATAGCCCCGAGTCCCACATTCTTGATAACGGTTAGCCCGAAGCGGACGGCAGGGGTACTGCCCTGGCTATCCCCTTCTATAGAAAAGCTAGCTTGACTACGATTTATATCAGGCGGTAGCACCGGGATGCCCAGGCGACGGCACTCGGCAACGGCACTGGCTACCTTCTCCAACTGGCCAGCATTGGTAATCAGGAAAGCGGTAATATATTCTGCTGGGTAGTTCGCCTTAAGATAGGCAGTTTGATAGGCGATAAGGGCATAGCTAACCGAGTGAGCCTTATTAAAGGCGTAGCCGGCAAAGGGCTCAATAAGGGCAAAGACTTCACCGGCTACCTCAACCGAGAACCCATTTTTCTTAGCCCCACTAATAAAGCTACGCTTTTCTTTCTTCATAACCTCGGGGATTTTCTTGCCCATTGCCTTGCGGAAGATGTCAGCCTGCCCCAGGCTATAGCCAGCCAGGGTCTGAACAAGAAACAGCACCTGCTCTTGATATACAATCACCCCATAGGTTTCTTCCAGGATGCTGGACAGGGCAGGATGGGGATAGCGGATAGGCTCAATACCGTGCTTGGCTTTGATGAAGGTGGGAATGTGCTCCATAGGTCCAGGGCGATACAGGGCTATCATGGCGGCGATATCGCTGAAGGTGGTTGGTTTGAGCTCCTTAATGTAGCGGCGCATGCCAGCGCCCTCCAACTGAAATACGCCGGCAGTTTCCCCTGAGGACAGCAAGTCAAAGGTCTTGGCATCATCCATCGGGATATTGCCCAGGTCAATATCAATGCCACGGTGGTGGTAAATAATCTCCTTTGCCCTGCCCAGGATAGTAAGGTTAGCCAGACCAAGGAAGTCCATCTTGAGTAGTCCAATCCGGGCAATATCTTCCATAGTGAAGTGGGTCATAACCGATTCCTGACCATTACCCTTGCTTACCCTTTGTAGCGGGACATACCTAGTGAGGGGCTCTTTAGATATAACGACACCGGCGGCATGGGTACTGGCATGACGAGCAATGCCCTCTACCTTCCTGGCTGAATCAATCAGATTGCGAACTATAGCATCCTCACTGTAGATATTTCTCAGCTCAGTGTTCTCATCCAGGGCTCTGGTCAGGGTCATGCCCGGGGCAAACGGGACGAGCCTAGCCACACGGTCAACATCACTATAGGCCATAGCCAAAGCCCGCCCCACATCCCTGAGGGCAGCTCTAGCCCCCAGTGTGCCGAAGGTGATAATCTGAGCCACGTGGTCGTGCCCATATTTCTGTGATACATAGGCAATAACCTCATCACGGCGCTCGTCCTCAAAATCCAAATCTATATCTGGCATCTCCTGGCGCTCCAGGTTGAGAAAGCGCTCAAAGACCAGCTTATGGTCAATAGGGTCAACACCGGTGATACCCAGACAGTGAAGGATAATACTGGCAGCGGCACTACCTCTAACCCCAAACAGGATATTGTGCTTCTTGGTAAAGGAGATGATGTCCCAAACGACAAGGAAGTAGTTGGCAAATTGGGTCTTCTCTACTACCTCCAACTCATAGTCAAGTCGCTGCTTTATCTCCGGGGTGGGCTGGGGGTAGTATTGAGGCAGACCCCGGTAACAGAGGTCAGCCAGAAACTGGTCAGCAGTTTTCCCTTCGGGCAGCTCTATCTCAGGGAGGTGAAGGCGACCAAACTCAAGCTTCAGGTTACACTTTTCCGCAATGCGCTCGGTGTTCTCCAGTGCCTGCGGAATGTCCTGGTAAAGCTCCGCCATCTCCTGTGGACTCTTGAGGTAGAAGAAATCGCCTGCCATCTTCAGCCGCCTCTCATCATAGATAGAAGAGTTGGTCCCGATACACAGCAATAGGTCGTGGGTTGAGGCATCCTCCTGATTGACATAGTGAACATCATTAGTGGCTACCAGTGGAATACCCAACTCACTGCCCATAGGAATGAGAACCTGGTTTATTTGCTCCAGCTCAGGAATGGGATGTCGCTGTATTTCCAGGTAGAAATCACCAAAGGTTTGCTGATACCACAGGGCAGCCTGTTTTGCCTCCTGAAAACGTCCTTCCAGAACAAGTCGAGGGACCTCGCCACTAGGACAGGCAGAGAGGGCAATAAGACCTTGATGATGTTGCTCAAGGAGTTCTTTATCTACCCTTGGCTTGTAGTAGAAGCCCTCAAGATGGGCTTTGGTGGTAAGCTGGATTAAGTTGCGATATCCTGTCTGATTCCTGGCTAGTAGAATGAGGTGGTATTTATTTTTATCGCTGGCATCACGGCTAAAGCGGCTGTTTGGGGCGAGATAAACCTCGCAGCCGATAATGGGCTTTATGCCTGCCTCTATGGCTGCCAGGTAAAACTCAATGGCACCATACATAACACCGTGGTCAGTTATAGCCAGGCTATCCATCCCCATCTCTTTGGCTCGTGCTACCAGTCGGGGGATGCGACACATGCCATCAAGCAAGCTATACTCAGTATGAACATGAAGATGAGTGAACATAACAACTTCTATACCCGGCGCTGGCTTAATTATAGCACAGGGATAGTCTTTGAGGTATGCTTTTTAAGCCTTAACCGTGTAGAAGCTAAGCAAAAATTTATTTAGACCGCCTGGCAACCTATCCCCCTAACCCCCTTCCCTTGTAAGGGAAGGGGGAATAATTATTTTATGAAGGGGTTTAAGGGGCGAAGCCCCCATTTCTTCACCCCCTTCTTCATGAAGGGGTAAGTATTCTAAGGAAAGTTAAAGGGAGGCGAAGCCTCCCTTATATAATTGATTCCCCTTCCCCTTATCAAGGGGAAGGGGATACAGGGGATAGGGTTACTAAAAACCACTATGCTTTTTAGCCCTGGCAGTGTAAAATCTAGATACTATTGATTTGGAGACAAGATTGAGAGCTCTTGGTATTGTAGGCAAAGTGCTATTCATGGTCTGCCTGTCCGTCTTGCTGGTGACAGCTGCCATTGCCTTTGAGTTCAATAGTCTGTGGTTGTATAAAAACGGCTTCCAAAAATACAATGTCAGCCAGGTTACCGGCCTGGCTGAAGCCGAGCTGGACAAGGCAGCTACGGGGCTAATTAGCTATTTTAACTCGGATGAGGAGTATATCAGCTTAACCGTAGTCAGGGATGGCAGGCCATTTGAGCTGTTTAATCAGCGGGAGGTAGCCCACCTCAAGGATGTTAAGGGACTGATTCGGCTGAACTATCGCCTTTTACTGGGGACGGCGATTTATGTCGGGGCTTATGCCGGAATTTGCCTCTTCTGGCGAAGAAAAAGGTACTGGCGGCGGCTGGCGTGGGGGGTGGTTGGCGGCAGTAGCATTGCCTTAGGTATGATGCTGGCTCTAGGGATAGGGTCAACAATCCTGGATTTCGGACAACTATTTACCCAATTTCACCTCTTTGCCTTCACCAACGAGCTATGGATGCTTGACCCGACCCGAGACTACCTGATAATGCTCTTCCCCGAGGGCTTCTGGTATGATGCGGCTATGCTCTTTGCCAAGATAACCACGGGGGTAGCGGTAACTTTGGGTGGAGTGGCTGGGGGCTATCTATGGAAAACGAGAAGAAGGGCAAAATCTTAGCCAGACCGGGGGAAATCCGAGCTCTATTTTCTCAGCCTCTTCAAGAAATTCCATGCCGGGACTCTTTTTATATATTCTATATACGCCTCTCCGAACTCTCTTATATTAAATTGGTCTTCTTTTATCGTTCCTATGCGGAAAAAAGTAATAGCAACTGTAGTCAAAGCGATAGCGAGAACTGATTGAAAAACCAACGCTATGGCAACCGACCAGATACTCATTCCCAGCCACATAGGGTGCCGAATAATCCCGTATATTCCAGTATCCACTACAACAGTGGTCCCATGTGGTGCTAATGTGTCGCCAGCTCCTGATTTACCTTTGCGGTGGAGTTGAACCATGGAGCCAAAGACGAGAAGGGCAGAGGGAATATATAGAGTTAAGCCGACAATCTGTAGCCAGGAAATATTGGCTCGTGCCCACAGTCCAACTTCGCCTAGGGTCCACTCGAGAGTCAAGAGAGTAAAGAAGATACCTAATCCGGTATGATTGTAAATTTCACCAGTTATACCTTCTCTGGCAGAGCGAACCATGTGCCTCCCATTAACGCCCCATATGACGGCACAAATAACACCACAAATTATATATCTGTAAATTTTGTTTACCTCCTCAACCTGCCTACCCTGCTTAGCGCCTCACTCTTTTCTCTAATACCCAGTTTAGTCCTATTTATGGCTTGGCTCAAGGGTTTTTACTGAGCAACCCCCGGTTCCAGGAGGTCAAAGTCGCTCGCCTCGTCCCTGATACGCGCCACGTTCACGCCGAGGATTTCATACAGGATGACCTCCCCCACCAGCCAGGTGGTGACGCCGGGGCGTAAGCACCCGCTCATGGTCTGCCCTGACCTTCCCAGGGCAGCGTGGATATGCAATTTTGGCTCCCCGTCTTCATCAGGGGCAAGCACGCCCACCCCCAGCACCTCATGGGCGCCATCAACAGGCAGGAGCATCGGTTGCGGTGGCATTTCCCCCGAACGCCGCGGGCCGACAACAACCTCGCCACCTCCAACTCCACCGACCAAGATAACCTGCCCCACCGATACTCCGTTCTCCCCGGCAAAACGCTCAATGCACCCGGGCACCACATCGCCATCCTCAAGCCGTATAATAAAAACCCGACCTATCTCTCCTTGACATGCCTTCATCAAAAACCTCCCTACTTTTAAGTGGTAATTCCTAAACAGAATTTAACAATGCGAATGCATATGAGGCGATTTACTAGGCTCACTAATGCTTTCTCAAAGAAACTAGAAAATCATATGTTTGCCATTGCCCTGTATTTTATGCACTACAACTTTGCCCGACCCCACAAGACACTAGCCAATCCTTACCCAAGAACTCCTGTAATGGCAGCGGGGGTTAGCGACCATATATGGACTATTGAGGAGATTGTAAAGCTGGCTAATTGAAAGGGTATTGACAAGTATGGTATAATGTTACTGTATCATGTTGGGAGAGCGACTTATGGGTCTAAATTCCCATAAGAACTCTCCTCAATTTTTTCTAAGTCTGCTCTAAAGTCATCTATATAAGCAATCTTATCCACAGCTGCCCTTTTTAGTAGTTTTGAGCATCCACTCCTGCAAGGTGCGAATACCATTCTCAATTTATCTTGCCTTAACAATCTTTTTACTAGTTCATCGAAGTCTCCATCACTAGTAATTAGTACAGCCTTGTTAAAATCATTTATATCGGACATAACCTGCATTGTTAGGTATGAGTCAATATCAGCCTTATATCTTTTCTCAGATGGGGTAACAACCTCACCGCAATGTGGACATACTTCTTCCTCTGTAACATACGGTGAAGGGTCTTTTAGCTTGATGTTATAGCCGTATGAGCTTAATTTATTATAGATGGCTTCGTTATTAGGGGTCTTGCCTATGAAATAATGGGCAATGAAGATACCGTACTTTGTCCTCAGATGGTCTAAGAGTTTTTGGTAATCAAGCTTCCAATCTTTGTGCTCATATGTATAATGTAAATTTGCCCCATCAATAAACGCATAATTATTATATCTAGGCATGATACCCAAGATTATCCATCAATAAACATAACATGTCAATCGTTTGAAGCTAAATCATTGTAAATTCAAATTGACCCACTATCCCCCATTCAAAATGATACACTACCAGAAAACCAACCGCCTTGACGCACGAGGGTCAAAGCATTACTATAAAGGCAAGCATCTAGAAGGAGAAGAGCCTAATGGTAATAGAGGTTACGGAGCAAAATTTTGAAGACGAGGTCATAAAATCAGCCCTGCCGGTGCTGGTTGACTTATGGGCACCCTGGTGCCGCCCTTGCCTTATGGTTGCCCCCGTCGTTGATAGTTTGGCGGAAAAGTATAACGGCAGGGTCAAGTTTTGCCGACTAAACGTAGATGAGAGTCCACGAGTAGCTGCCAGATATAGGATTATGGCTATACCTACACTAATGTTATTCAAGGGTGGGGAGGTGGTGGATACAGTTATTGGTGCTGTACCGGAACGAGCTCTTCAGCCAAAAATTGAGGAACTCCTCTAGCCTGGCACCCTAATCAGTGCTTTTGGTAACCCTATCCCCTTTATCCCCTTCCCCTTGATAAGGGGAAGGGGAATCAATTATATAAGGGAGGCTTCGCCTCCCTTTAACTCTCCTTAGAATACTTACCTCTTCATGAAGAATGGGGTGAAGAAATGGGGGCTTCGCCCCTCTAACACCCCCTGATTATTGCTTATAGCCGAGGCTAAGCCTCCCTTTGACCCTCCATAATATGGATATATATTCCTATCATGAGGGGGAATGGGTTGTATGAGAGAGGCTTCGCCTCTCCAAGACTCCCCTGGTTATCACTTAGACCTCAAAGCGTATTTCAAAATGTCTAAAAACCAGTAGCCATCTCTGAATACTTTATTGGTTTCCAAGATTTCTATCCGCTGGTTAAACAGGGGGCCATCGGTAACAAAGGTATGATACTCTCCAGCTTCACCGCATAGTTGAATCTCATTTGTCTGGTTTAGTTCAGATAGATGAGACAGAAAATCGAGGTTTATCTTCCGCCCCAACCATTCCTGGCTAAACAGGTCAGCCCTAGCCACAACCACAATTGCCTCAAATCCCGAGCCTATAAAGTCTTTCAATATTGCCTCCTGGCTCCGTCCCCACAAGGGTAGATGGGGGATAATATCTACCTGCTGACATATCCTATTAGTCCATTGCCGGTGTTCTTCAAGGTCAATAGCACCGAAGACGCCGCCCCTCACCCCCTCCGGCTTGAGGGCAAGGAGCATATTCTTGAACTCAGCCTCATAATTAGCCATTGTCGTCCGCCTCTGAATCAATGGAATTCCAACAGCCTGTGACTGTGCTTCCAGTAGCTCAGCCGATAGCCCATGAGTCCATGACCGCTTGCCATCCTCGGTTATCATATTTACCAAGTAACGGACCTTTAGACCGCTAACAATCGCCTGGTAACAGGCAAAGCAACAGTCTTTGCCACCGCTCCACGAGGTAAAAACCTGATGTATAGTAGCCTCCAAAAGTGCTAAACTTTCTATTCCTATTGTGCACGACTTTCGTACAACGTTTCGTGGGTTGCCAAACCTGTCTGTCCGGTTCTTTTAACCACTATAGCAAGACAACACCGAGGACATAGGGCAATAAGGCCAACAATGCCAATGCCGGATGCCCACGCCGCGTTGTGTTGAGCCTGTCCCAGCAAAAGAGATAGTTCGCAAGTCCAAACGATAATATCCCGCCTGCCAACAAGATGATGACCGACCAGAGCGGGGCAAAAGCAGTAACTTGATTCTGGGCTAACCCTTGAAAGGCATTCATAGCGTGAGTAGACGGTAACAGTAGTCCAACTTTACCGAGCACACCGGGCAACATGCTGTAAGGTATCATCAGTCCGCCTATCAGCATTGATGGCAAAAAGATGAGTTGCGACCATAGCACTGTCGCACGCGAACTGGACGAAATCACACCGATCAGCATACCAAGTCCGGCATGGGCAAAGGCCGTCAACAAGAAAATCAGGATAAAAGCGGGCCAGTTGACAGGTGGTGGTGCGCCGAAGAACAGGGGCGCTGTGGCGGTGATTATCGCCGCAACAACCACCATGTGCAACATGGTAGTCAGCGCCGGGATGGTCAGGATCGAAGTCGCTGGGACACCGTTGATCTTGTAACTACGAAAGATACCGGCTTCGCGCGCAGTTACCAAAGGGCTAGGCAGGCCCAACACCATACTGAACAGGATTGCAACGATTATCATTGCCGGGATCATAGTCTCGCGAAAAGATGGGTTGAGTTCGGTCATGAGGAAGCCTAACATGCCATAAAGTCCTAGCGGGAGGAGATAGTTCATCAAGAGCAACGTCCTGTCACGCATCCCGGTGCGGAACTCAAACGAGAAGTGGATGGCAAAAGCGTTCATTGGTCACCCCCTGTGCCTGTGATTTCCAGAAAACGCTCTTCGAGGGAGGGACGCTCCACTCTCAAATCGATCAGCGTATCGCCTTGCGCCTCTATGCGGGCAATAATAGCCGAAACTGTAGGTCCGGGGGCGGTGGTGTAGTAGATGGCGTACTCATCTTTGAACGCCTGTTGGCTGACAGCTGGGAAGGTGACACTAGTTTCAGACAGGCTGTGACCTTCAGTAAGGACCGAAACTTTGGTCAGGCCAGCACCAGTTGCGGTCAGTTCACGCGGGGTGCCAGTAGCAGCGATTCTGCCACGCAGCAAAATCGCCACCCGGTCAGCCATTTTTTCGGCTTCGGCCATGTCATGAGTGGCTAGGATAATGGTGGTACCGCCGGTCTGCAGTTCGCGCATCAGGTCATGCAGCTCGATACGCGATGGGACGTCAAGGCCAGCAGTTGGCTCATCCAAAAGCACAACTGGTGGGTTGTGGGCTACTGCCACGGCAAGCTCCAGACGTCGCTGCAGGCCACTGGATAGCGTATGGTACTGGGCACTCGTTTTATCCGACAGCCCCAGACGTTCCAGTAAATCATAACGAGGGGCTACGCCATGATAGGCACAGAAAAATCTCATTGCTTCATCGACACGCATGCTATCCGGGAGCCCCGAGGTTTGTAGTTGCACACCGATCAGGTTGCGTAATTTACGCGATTCTCGAGTGGGGTCGACACCCATTACCTGCAAAATTCCGCCATCGGGGGCACGTAGACCCTCAAGACTTTCCAGCGTGGTAGTCTTACCCGCGCCATTGGGACCCAGAAGACCAAAGATTTCGCCACGCTGCACCTCAAAGCTGATGCCGTCCACAGCTACGACATCGCCATAGACTTTTCGGAAGTCTCTGACTTTGATTACAGAGTCGTTTATGGCGTCTCCTCCATTATTTATAGTGATTTCGCCTAATCCGCTGCTCTCAGAGAAAGGGTATCATCTGCTTCAGTGAGTGTCAACGGCATCAGGCTTTTTGGGATTTTTCTGATCCCGTCAGATGATGGGGATTGAACATTACGCCCAAATGGGAAGTATCATTGAGCAGGGTCAGTATTGCTCCCGTGGGATGGGTCTCCAGTATACTCAGCGAGGCCAAATCAAGGCGAATCTGGTATATATACCGTAGTTCTATCGCCATTAGCTGACATATGAGGCTACGTAGGACTCCAGCATGAGCCACAATGAGTACCGTTTCCTCAGCCTTACGTTTCTTCAGCCTACCCACGAAATTACTAACCCGACTATGAAGCTGGTCAAGGCTTTCACCACCGGGAAATTCTATGTTGGTGCTCCTCTGAGCCTTCCACTTAGCGGCGAACTCAGGAAAAAGCTGGCTACTCTCCTCAAAATTCAAACCTTCAAGCTTACCGAAGTTAATCTCACGTAGCTCAGCACAGATGGTAACATCCAGCCGGTGTCTAGAGGCAATAGTCCTGGCTGTTACCCAAGCTCGCTGCAGGTCACTAGAGTAAATAGCATCAATCTTCTCAGTCGCCAGGCGCTCACGTAACCTCTCAGCCTGCCTTACTCCAAGAGCACTCAGCTTAACGTCACTGTGCCCCCAGTACCTCCCGGCACTGTTTAGTTCAGTCTCGCCATGCCTTACCAAAAGTAATCTAGTCATAATATCTCCCTGAGTCAGGCTAACCCCCACCATTGAGGGTTAGCCCCCAGCTCGGTTACCACCTCCATATCCACCACAATAATTCTGGCTCCTACTTGACGGGCAATAACATCTATCCCAGCTCGACAAGTTCCGGCTCTAGAACTTTGGTGGTAAATAGCTCAGGATGGATGACTTTTGCCATCTCCTCCAGACCCTGAATAATACGAGGTCCAGGGCGACTAACCAGGTCACCATCAATAATAAAAACTCTGCCCTCCTTCACCGCGGCCATCTCCTGCCAGACAGAGTGTTCCTCTAGCCCCTCTGCTGATATTGTCGGTATGCCACCAACCATAGTCTGAATTAAAATAACCTCAGGGGCAGAGCTAACTATCTGTTCCAGGCTAAACTGCACCCAGTCTCCCTGAGCTTGGGCAGCAATATTTTCCCCACCAGCCATAGTAATAAGAGCATCAACAAATGAGCCGGGACCTGCGGTCCAAGGATTGTTGGGGTCAGTGGCATCAATTATATAGAATACCCTGACCTTGGGAGCATTTTCCACCCGATTGGTAACATTAGACATATCCTCCTGCATATCACTAATGAGCTGCTCAGCCCTCTCCCCGGTGCCAGTAACTTTGCCCAGTAATTCAATATTTCTTAGGATACCATCAATATCCTTAGGCTCCATAACCATATATTTAATCCCCAGGGTGTCAAGTTCCCTATTGAGTTGCTCTTGCTCCAATGTTAAAACCAAATCTGGTTCCAATTCAACAATCCTTTCCAGAGAGGGATTAAAAGCATCCCCAATTTTTGGTTTCAACTTAGCCTCTTCGGGATAGTCGCAATAGTCGCTGACTCCAACCACCCTTTCCTCCAAGCCAAGGGCGAAAAGGGTCTCAGTGATACTTGGGCCGAAAGACACAATCCGCTGTGGCACCTTATCTATGCTTACCTCTCTACCCATGTCATCAATATAGGTCCCGGGCACGAATTCCGGCTGACATCCGGTAAACATAATAACTAACAGGCTCAATAGAATGACACTAATACCAAGTCGCATCAGTTTCATTAGATACCTCCAAACTGCTAAATTATTGTTGGGGATAAAACTATTTGGCTAAAATAAAATCCCCCTCTGCTTAAAATAGCCAGGGGGGATTTCTCACCTAACCTTGGTCATTATCCCACCCCCTTTCTCCGCGGAGGCCTGAGGATACCCAGAGGTTCGGCGTTCTGACTTGTGGTAGAAATTATCTACCACTCACAGCAGGCGGAACTGCGTCGGATTCTCACCGACTTGCTCTCCGATTATGCCTGAATTATCTCAGGCACCTCTGAGTCGCCTATTAAATTTTATACAGGATACAACAATAGCCAGGAAAATGCAAGCCTATTCTTCAATAGGTCTTCTGCCCTGATTACGGCTGAACTTGATACTTCAGGTCAAATCAACTAAGATAAAGGGTTATTATTAAGTGGAGATAATGGAAAATATATCACTTTTAGCTGCCTTTGGTGCCGGATTTGCCTCTTTCCTACTACCTTGTGTACTACCTCTGGTACCAATATACATAGCTATTTTAGCCGGTCCGGAGATACTTGAAACCAAAACTGATAAAAAGAGAGCCCATGTATTTCTTCACTCTCTTATTTTTGTCGCTGGTTTTACCGCAGTTTTCGTTGGCCTAGGCGCTGGCGCTGGGCTGGCTGGTTTTGCCATCAGCATCAATTTTTTCGTACTCGAAAAAGTGGCCGGTATAGTGCTAATCGTCTTTGGAGTACTATTCTTAGCATCTCAAAGGATACCACAGCTAAACTTTCAAAAGCGTCTAACTCCGTCCCAGACTACAAAGACCGGTTACGTGCGTTCCTTTGTGACTGGTGCTATATTTTCGGTGGCTTCTATGTCCTGTGCTACCTACATACTAGGAGGGATCTTAATGCTCGCCATGGCTTCAGAAACTGCCTGGCGTGGTGCTTCCCTATTAGCTATCTATTCTCTAGGGCTAGGAATACCATTTCTAATAATGGGGGCCGCCTTTGATTCTGCCTTGCCCCTGTTAAGGCGTATCCAGCGTTACTCTAAACTAATCTATACCATTAGTGGTATTGTGCTCATAGTTTTCGGAATACTAATCCTGACTGGCAGGCTCACTTTGTTAATGGTCACAATCTAGTGATAAAATTACATCTGGAGGTATAATTATGAATAAACTGCTAACAGCAATACTGGTAACGATAGTGACCACGGGGCTGTTAATAACCGGCTGCGCTGGTGACTCCGAGTCATCAGTAGCCACGGTAGGTAAGCCGGCACCAAATTTTGAGCTTCAAAATCTTGATGGGCAGTCAATTTCGCTCAGCAGCCTCAAGGGTAAGCCGGTCTTGGTCAACTTCTGGGCAACCTGGTGCACTCCCTGCGTCTCGGAAATGCCCTATTTGCAGGAAATACATGAAGATTGGTCAGACAGGGGACTTATGGTGCTGGCAATCAATATAGGCGATAGTGCTTCCGAAGCAGAGCAATTCCTGCAAGAGCATAACCTTTCCCTCCCGGTACTGCTTGATACCAAGAAAGTTATAGCCCCGAAGTATGGCATCAGGTACATCCCGACTACCTTCTTCATTGATAAGGACGGCATAGTTCGGAACAAGATAATTGGTGCTTTCCCCGATAAGGAGGCTATAGAGAGCAGGCTGGGTGATATTGTGCCGTAGCTAATTCAGGTGGTGATTACACCAGATAAATCGTCAAAAGGAGATTGGGTATGAGTGATGTTTTAAATGAAGCCCATGGGATAATTCAGTGTAAGGAGTGCCCGTGGTACAAATCCTGTGTGGTGCCGATGAAGTTTACCGCCGAGGATATCCGCCGACAGCTAGAACAATCAGCCCCGGGAACCGGCATTTCCCAGCCGGCTGACCTTGGTCTGCAGAACCTTATGTCAAGTATGGCAATCGCTGCCCAGAACTCGCTATTAGAAGGCTGCCCCATCTTCATTGCCCGCCTACGGGCTAATCCCAATCTGGCCCAACGCATAAAGGAAATGATGCAAAGCTGGGGCAAAGAAGAAGAAGAAAATAAATAAGTGGGCCATTCTGGACTCGAACCAGAGACCTCAGTCTTATCAGGACTGCGCTCTAACCAACTGAGCTAATGGCCCACAAATCGTATCTAATTCTAGGTCAATCGGTATGAAAAATCAAGCTTTCTGTACCCCTCCCATTACCCCCCGGATAACCTATCCCCCTGACCCCCTTCCCTTGCCAAGGGAAGGGGGAGTATAAGTAAGAGAGGGGGGCTTTCGCCCCCCTCTAAAACTCTCTCCGTATTACTTGCTTATCTGATTACTATTGCACGAACATCGGAATGTTTGCATTTTTGTGCTTACGTTTGTAACCAACTAGTGACTAATACTCAACAAAATCAATGTCAATTTGTGTATAGACTCGTGGGATTTCTTGATAAATTTGATCATATCAAAATTGTTACCGTTTAAACTAACCTTCCCATCTTTGACTAAACCATAGTCACTATCAATAGCTGGAAACTCAACAATTGTATCCTGCGGGGTTTTTTCTTTATCTCTAAAACCAATAAATAAGATAATATCGTTTCTTAATGGTTTTAATTCTGCTCTTATATCTAAAAATTTTTTATCTCTATCCCCTAGTTTCTCAAGAGTGGTCAATAATAACTCAAATCTCTTTTCATTTAAACCACCAATGCCCTGATTTAGTCCCAGCGTTTCTCTGGAGTGTAAACCTATAAAATCAAGTAAAATTCTGCCGTTAAATAAAAAGTCTTTCCAGAGTTCTCGCACTTCAATCGTATCCGTCTGGAAAGAGACTCCTTTGCCGCTGGGCGTTTCCAGTGTTTTCAGCAACTGTTCATATGATTTATAAAACAACCCATAAAGATTTACAAAATCTTCGTGATGCCTTCTAGGCAGATTTGAATTAGTCAGTAATTCTTTGGCATACTCTCTGTATTTATCCATTTCTTGACCTACAATAATAGCTGGAAATCTGACATTAGGAATGGGATGCCAAATGTTTCCATCACTACTTTTAAAAGCCCCTTTAAAAAACAAAGGCTCTCCATCGGCTCCTTTTTTCTTGTAACAACATTCTTCATATAACTTTCCAGAACCGCATGGACACAAAGGTAAACCATCTTTGACCATTTATGAATACCTCAATTGTTGAAATAGTTCGTTATCGCGATTATAGCAGAAATGTGAGGGCAAGGGGTAGAAGCAGAGAAGTAAGGTATTTGAGAGGGGCGTCAGCCCCTCTTTCTTCTCCTCCCCCTCTCCTTGAAAGGAGAGGGGGATAAAGGGGGTGAGGTTAATAAAAATAAAAGTACCTTAACCCCTGAATAGCGGAAGGAAGGATTTAACACCGGTTATTAGGCCGGTGACCGACCTAGGAGATAATGGGTTGTTATACCCGTTACACTCCCTAGAAAGGAGGTGATCCAGCCGCAGCTTCCGCTACGGCTACCTTGTTACGACTTCGTCCCAATTATCAGCCTCACCCTCGGCGACTGCTTCCTTGATAAATCAAGGTTAGCCCATCGACTTCAGGTGTTGCCGACTTTCATGACGTGACGGGCGGTGTGTACAAGGCCCGAGAACGTATTCACCGCAGTATGCTGACCTGCAGTTACTAGCAACTCCAACTTCATGCAGGCGAGTTTCAGCCTGCAATCCGAACTGAGGATAGTTTTTAGGATTGGCTCCAGATTGCTCTCTTGCTACCCTTTGTACTACCCATTGTAGCGTGTGTGTAGCCCAAGGCA
>Ga0307432_1001075_pt1 | contig 17587 bp, 11 predicted proteins | sample SalMarWE160150MG_FD_202158 | JGI IMG/M metagenome (GOLD analysis project Ga0307432, IMG submission 202158) | Salt marsh sediment microbial communities from the Plum Island Ecosystem LTER, Massachusetts, United States - WE1603-150 | ecosystem: Environmental > Aquatic > Marine > Intertidal zone >...
GTGGTAAGGCGGTAATTCCAACTTGGCCAGCCCATAATAGAAAAGTTATACCTGCCAGCCAGACCTTTCGGTCCCTGACAAGTGTAACACAAAGAAATCCGGTCAGGCCCATAAATAGCGCAGCCGGTACGGCTGGCAAAGGCCTTGCCCCCGGCGGCAAAGCCAAAGGATTTGTAAAATCGGCGGGAGGCTTCAGAATATCAGCAGCAACTTCGGCAAGAGCCGTATCAGCAGTACCACTAAAGAGATTGACTTCGTTGGCGCAAGCATTTACTCCATCAGAATATGGTAATACTGCTTGCGCTATCTTCGCATCATTGTCACCGATTGTCGGCGCAGCATGAACTGTTGCTACTGTCACAAGTGACATCATAACAATCAGCCACTTGGCATTTCTGCTTGTCACCGCTCCTCCTCCACCTCCTCAGAGAATAGCTGGTCCTATAATAATTTAATATTTATGCGTACCAAGTCTCTAAGTTAAAGTATCGTTTTCACCCTCTTAGCCATCCGTGTGATGAATGAATTGCAGTGTTTGCCCCCTCCATTGAGGCAAAATATTAAATTTATGATATTGTATTTGCATATCACGTGTCAATAAGAAGATAGTAAAAACAGAAGATTTAGGTAAAAATACTATATTATGGGTATTAGTTTACCACTTTAGGAGTAATCCTAAAGTAGTAGAAAGATTTATTTTAATCTCTTTCAACCTTGCTAAAGACAGGCTCTTTCTTACCGGCTAAAAAATAACCCCCCGTAGAACGGGGGGCTAAATATCCTTCGACCCGACCCAGGACAGTTTTAGCCTGTGGTTGTATCATAGGTTTATAATCTTTGTTTAATCTGTGACAGTAATTGACTGTGTCCCTTCATAGGGAGTAGAGAGTTCTCTGGATGCAGCCACAAATCTTAACAGCATCGCAATTTTGCTTTTGACCTGGACCTTCCTATAGATATTTCTGGTGTGAGTTTTTACAGTGCCGGGCTGTATGCGCAGGTACTTAGATATGTTACCATTTCGCACACCCTGACATATAAGTTCTGCTATTTCACGCTCACGATGAGTCAGCTCGTACTTCTTTTGTACATACGCCCACTGCTTTCTGTCGAGTAATGCAACATTAGGGTGAATTAAGGCGTAAGGCTCCTTGCCTACATACTCAGTTCTTGGTTTTGGAAATTGGTCCATGATTACTTCGATGCCTGTAGCTTTTTGAGCAGAAGCTGTGCTTCAGCGATATCTGTTTCCGACAGCCCTCCAATTTGGTCGTGTAAGCTCAAGGCTTGCTGCAGCTCGGCAACAGCCGTGCTGCTTTGGCCTTGTGCTGCTAAGGAACGTCCTAAATGAAAACGTGAAGCGACCGCCGCCGGATTTTGTTTTGGATAGAGCTTGATAGCTGTATTGAAACACTCAATTGCCTCATTGAACTGGCCGAGTCTGTGATATATGACGCCACGGGTGTCGATGAGGTCTATATAGTTAGGTGCTATTTGCAGACCTGCTTGAGCAAGCTCGAGCGCCTCTTTGAATTTACCTTGCTCTTCGCACATTAACCAGGCAAGGTTATTCATAGCGATTGCGTTGTCAGGTTGAAGCTGAAGTATTTCCTGATAAAGCCTTGCTGATTCCTCAATACGCTCGCTTATCTGCAGCAACATGGCAAGTGTGTTCATAGCCGGCAGATTCTTGGGCGCACGCTCTAATACTATCAGCAGTATTTCTTCAGCTATTTTTTTAGCCCGGCTGTCCTCGCTGCCGGCGAGATCAGCAGCAACAACGACAGGGGTGCCGTTATCGCTTGCGTGGTCTTGACACCAGTTATCGACCTGCTGCTTCAGCTCGTCCCAGAGCCTGTCATCTCTAAGCAGCCGGACTTGTGTCAGCAAAGGGCTCGGATCGTTTGGTTCGGATTCAAGTAGAGCATCAAATTTCTTTTGGGCATCTTCTTTGCTGCCGCTGCGGTACAGTGCCACGGCCAGGGCAATGTCCGCTCTTTTTTGCTGTGTAGTGTCTTTCCATGTAAGAGACTCTTTTTCAAGAAGAGCTACCGCTTTTTCAGGTTCGTCTGCTGCAATGTATGTGTTCGCCAATTGCAGGATAATAGTAAGATCATTCGGGTCTTGCTCGCGCAGCAGCTTAAGAGTTGGAATGGCCAGGATCGGCGACCGTGCTGCTTCAGCACGAGCTTTTAGCAGCAGCAGTTGTTTATTGTTAGAATTATGAACAAGGCCGCGTAACGCGGTATCTAAAGCCCTTCCGGGCTGTCCTTGTCTAAGTAATATCTCGCCGAGCAGGCCCCAAGCTTCACTAATAATAGGTTGGTCTTGCGTTATCTTTTCGAGGGTATTTTGAGCCTCTTCAATTGCCGGCTCTGTTCCTTCACTGAGCAGAGAACGCGCCTTGAACAGCCTCAGCTCGACATCCTCGGGATTTGATTGCAGAGCTTCGTCAAGAATGCTTCTTCCCCGACGAATTCTGTCCAGATTGGCCGATGCTAAGAAAAGTGAAACAGCACGCTTCTGGATTGCGAGACTGTTGGGATCGAGCGTTAGAGCTTGCTCTATGGATACAATAGCATCGTTTACCTGGCCTGTAGAACTATGGAAGTCACTCTTCGTAAGCCATACAGCGGCATTATTGGGTTCTACAGAGGCAGCACGCTCAAGATCTTCCAGTGCCTTATCGTTTTGCCCCAGCGTAGAATATGCTCTGGCACGAAGGATATAAGCTGATGCATTATTATGCTTATCTACTATTTCATCACAAAGCGTTATTGCTTCTTTGGGTTTATTCTGACGAATATTTAGCTGGATTTGTGCATATACTACTGCAGTTGAGTTAGGGTCTTTTTCTTTCAGTTTATCTAACAATTCAGCGGCTTCATCGAATTCATCCTGCTGCATTTTGAGAGACGCAAGCGTTAGATAGATGGCTTGATTATTAGGATCATTCTTTAGCAAGTCTCCAAGAACATCCGAGGCAGAGCTTAGCTCGCCGCGTCTAAGATAACTCTGCAACCGTAGTTTTTGAAGGTCGGGGTGGTAGAGATTCCGACGAGATGCCTTGTTAAGGATATCATCTGCCTCGTCATACCGTCTTGCCTTGTGCAGTGCTGCAATGGTAGGTACTATCACACGAAGATCATCGGGCGATCTGCTCATCGCATCGCGGTACGTCGAGATTGCTAATTGCAGCTCACCGCCACGGTCATAAGTTGCTGCCAGGAGTCTCCGGCTTGCCTGGTCATACGGATTGGCCAGCACATTTTCTTGCAGAAGCGAAACAATTTGTGGATAAAGGTTTTTAAAATCGTCCGCAGCCCCGTGAGGGACACTGCGTGCAAACCAAATTCTTGCCTGCTCATATCGCCATTGCCAGCCGTTCTCACCCTCGAGGGACTTGATATCATTGATGACCTGTTGTGCTTGCTCCAAGTTTTTAATCACCTGTTCGCATGCTAAAAGTCGGCGCTTGAGAGGAATATCATTTGGCAATTTCTGCACAAGCGCGCTAAGGTGTTTATACGCATCTTCTTTTTCTCCCCACTGAGTATATAAGTCAGCAAGCAGCAGACCTAAATTGCGTTGAGCGTTGAGTTGCGTAATGCGAGCCAATGCCTCTTTAATGATTGTCTCAGATTTTTTGTGATCGCCTTGTCGAGATAGTAAAATTGCGAGGTATGTAACCGGCTCAACCGCCTCCGGAAATTCCTTTATCGTTTGGGTTAGCGTTAATATTACCTCATCATCTTTTTTCTGAGCAATAAGCAAGTCAACTTCAGCCATAGCAACTCTAATTTCAGAGGGACGACCTTTCTTTAATTGGGTTACTAACGTTTCAGCACTACTGAAATCACTTCGCTGCATTGCAAGCTGGAATTGTAAGAGTTTGACCTCAAGAGCACCGTCGGTTGCTTTTTCAAGCGTAGTTAACTGCTTTTCTATATCCTGCCAGATTTGGATATTTTCATCTGGTAAGCGTGACGCTACCAGTTGTATCCGAGCCTGTAAATATGCTAATGCAGCCTCAAGGTTCTCAGGCGAAAGTTGCATCGCAGTAGAAGCGTGCTCTGCTACCTCGGCCCAATTTCCGGTCTGTGCTAATAATCTGATGAGAGCTAAACGCCCATCGAGCAAATTCGGCCTTTCAGAAACGAGTAAACGTAATTGTTGTAGTGCCGATTGTCTGTCACCTAATCGAGAAAGATCTGAGGCCAGTGCTAATCGGATTTGTGGAGATTGATTGCCTAATTCTATCGATCGACGCCAGCATTTAACTGCCTCAAAATACTGTCCCTTTTGCTCAGCTATAAATCCTTCCATAAAGGCAACAATTTCGGGGAAGATATCTTTTTCTCGGAGTCTGGTAATACAATCAGTGGCGCGATCAAGTTGACCTGTTCGGATGAACAGCTCGCAGGCTTGCGGTATAAAATCCCAGGGTTGGGCGGAAAGCTCTTTCAGTCCGGTTTCAGCTACAGTTAGCATCTTTTCTTGTGATTGCGATTTCAGTGCCAGCCGAGCCCACATCTGCCATAGATTTTGGTCTGCTGGCTTGGTTTCTTGTACAGTCGTCAGATGTTCTTCTGCCTTATCCAGGACATCCGCATTGATAAATTCCTGTGCAAGGCGCAACCGTACAGTGGGCTCAGATAAATCCAGTTTTTCAGCCTGTTCCAGGTCAGATAGGGCTTTGAGATTGTCTTTATTTCTCAAATGGAATCCAGCGCGGATTATGTAAGCCAAAGCAGAAGAGGGATTATTCTCTACTGCTTGGTTGAACCAATAGTCTGGTGAGCCAGGGAAGTCATCAGGTCTTTGTTCTGTGAGTTGAGCTAATGTTTCGTACGCTAATATTTGCTCAGGATATTCTTGTATGATAGCCTTCAATTCCGCTGCAGCTTCACTGTATTTTCGTTGTCCAGCAAGTGCCAAAGCCAACAACCTGCGAAGCTCAGGGTTCTCATTTGCTTCAAGATATCTTCCGGAAATCAGTTCAGCCTCACCAGGAGTACCCATACCTAAGTATACTTCTGTAAGCCGCTTAGCTGCCTCGGAATTGTTTGGATCTACTCTCAAAGCCGTTCGGTAGGCCGACACTGCTTGTCCGATGGGGCCGCGTTTAAGAGGTCTGATGTTAAGCTGGGCATCAGCGTATTTGAGCAGAGTCGGCACATCTTCCTGGTTGACGGCCACATAGCGGCCCAGATTGCTGGCTGCTTCTTCCCACTGCTGCTGATTATATGCCTCGAGACCAGCCTCCAAGCCGTGCTCTGCTCTCTGGCCCCTTTGCCACTGCCGCAAGGCATAAGCTGTTGCCCCCAAAATAACAATGCTGAACACCAAAACAATTGCTAATTTCCAGTTAAAGTATCTTTTTGCCATTTAATTATACTCCCTCGATTATGTACACTCGATTTTTAGAACTGGCTAACGAACTTCTCGACTAATATTTTGGTTGTTTTCCAACATATCCATAAGTCCAACCTTGGTGACAGGTTTTTGACATATTTGGTGTCGTAATGTATCCATTCCTGAAAATCTCCTCCCGGGTTTCGAGTCCTGCAAACCTGCCAGAGCCCTGTGATACCCGGCCGAACCGATAGTCTGGCATCACGCCAAGATGGACATTGTGTATTTTCCGATTCGGGAGAAGGCCTTGGACCAGCAACGCTCATCTGGCCAAGCAGAACATTAAGGAATTGAGGTATTTCATCGATATATGTGCCTCGCAAGAATCTGCCAACAGCACTGATTCTTGGGTCATCTGCCATCTTGAATTGTGGGCCATCGACTTCACTGACAACTCTTAGCTTATCCTGCATACTCTCTGCCCCGACGGTCATGCTTCTAAACTTTAAACAATAAAACTCTTTGCCGTGTAGCCCCTGGCGTTTGTCCTTGAAGAAAACCAGTCCCGGTGAAGTTAATTTTATCGCCAAGGCGATGAAGGGTATAATGGGAGCAAACAAAATCAGTACTATTATGGCAGCTAAACAATCGGCGATTCTTTTAAAGCTTCCCGCGTATGATAATCTCGGCCAACTGCGGAAGGTACCTTTTGCACGTTCTCGGTGGTTTAAATCAAGCTTCAGATAGCTGATTTGCTTTGAGAAATTGCTTGCAGATTGACTTAATCGTTTCCAATTGTATTGCGGTTCTTTAACAATACTATTTTGCACAACTTGATTCTGTGGCACACAAACATCTGGGCCAATTATTGATGAGTTTATGACTACACCTTTTTTGATCTTAACGTTATCGCCAATAATGGTTGGGCCAACAATAACGGCCTTTGGGCCGATATGAATGTTTTTCCCTAATAACACCTTTCCGACTAATCTCGAATCCGGTGATATCATATTCAAATCGTGGGTTTCTCTCACTAAGCCAGGTCGAATTTCTGAAAGCCTGGTTCTACAGAAATTCAACAGGCCGTCTTCTGTTTCTAAATCTAATACCATTCCAGCTATGTTAATTGTATGCAGCGTTAGCGCATTATTTTGGCAATTTTGTAAAAAGGTGGAAAACGATCTATGCAAAGCACCATCGACTAAAATCTGCTCAAGAATATCGGTCTTGATAAAGATATAGTGAGGCCAGTCTTTGGGAATAGGTGCAGGTTCAACAGAATCCGAGTAGTATCGCCGAAAACCAGCCACCTTGTTCTGGACTGTCAATTGCACCTTTTCACGATAAGCCAGTAATTCGGGCTCGGCATTAACTGCCAATACATCCGTTTTAATATCAGCCAGAATTTTGTTTAACAACTCCATTTTAATTTGTGTAGCAAACCGCCCATTGGAAATTACGAACCATGGATGCCGTTTGGTTTTTCGTGGGAGATTGAAATAGATAGGCCCTTTTCCCGTATAGGTTGTTATCTCTGGTGTGGTTATGAGATTATCGATGCCCCACTCTTCTGGAATAGCCCAAACAGCCTTACCCTGTCTCGAGCCGGGTCGAGAGATATTGCGGCTCCAGCCTAAACTTGAGACCTCACTTAACGAGAATTCTCTGCTTAATCCCTCGATAACAACACTGGCGATAGGCTCGCTGGAGATGGCAAACCGAAGTAGATTATTACCATTATCAGCTATGGCATTCTGATTGCGGTGTATGATAATAAGTTGCATCTTAATAAGTGGATAGTGACCGCCAAGTCTGTCTTTGGCGGCTTGAGTCTTACGATTTCTTACTATTTTCGGCTGTGATTTTCTGGTTTGTTTTGGAGTCGATATTTTTGTTATCCTCGGCTTGAATTTGTGTTGAAATAATCAGGCCCATTTTAGCTCGCTTAGTTTTCTTATTTGAACGGCTATTTTTTGCATAGTAGTTGTAACCATAACGGTAGTAACTATGATTGGCTCGGACGTTACTTAGAACGGTGCCAAGCACTCTTACATTTGTTTGCATCACGCGCTGCTTTGCCTCTCTTAGGTCCGGACCGGTAGTTTGGCCAGCGAAGCTGATTAGTATTACGGCATCTGCAATCTTGGCCCACATCAAAGCGTCAGGAAAAGCCAGCACGGGAGGAGTATCAATAATCATGTAATCATAGCTTTTACTGAGTTTATCTATTTGCTTGGCAATCACAGGCGAAGCGATCAATTCACAAACATCGACACCATTACACGAATGTGATGCTAAGACATTCAGGCCGGTTGAATGTATAGAGCGAACAGCTTGGCCAAATTCCATTCCTAAAAGTGCATCCTGCAGGCACTTTGCGCCTTTTGGAAGGTCCAACAAATATGCAATGTCAGGTTTTCTCAAATCGCCATCTATCAGCAAAACTTTTTTCCCCGCCTTGGCCATACTTGTTGCCAAATTAATAGCGAAAGTAGTTTTGCCCTCTCGCGGGCCAGGGCTTGTGATAACCAGCTTTTTAGGCTTAACATCGTGATTAAACAGTTCCAAATTAGCACGGATGATTTGATATTCTCCCGTTATTTTGCCCGGCTGAAGTGCTGGCTTGATGTAGTCTAAACTCATGGCAGTACCGATTACCGGGATATTGATGCGGGTTATATCATCTGGCGTTCGCAGCCTCTGGTCTGCCTTATCTCGCAGAAAGGCTATTCCCATGCCGCAAAACAGAGAAGCGAAGACTAACGCTGCTGAGTATTTCACTCGCTTATCTCGAATGGAGCTAATATCAGCCCCATAAGCGACAGAAATATTTGCGGGACGCTTTCGTTCCATTTCCATATCTCGTATACGTCGGCGTATGGTGTCGTACGTTTCTTTATCTAAGCTTTGTTGAAACTGGAGGTCCTCAATATTAAGTTGCTTACGGCCGAGTTCTACGACCTGGATGTCCTCCTTAGCAAGCACCTCCTGTAAATGCTTTTCGTGCACCTTGATTCGTTCCAACTCCACTTGTGTGTTAAGTTTCATTTCATTGCGGGCTTTTGTAATTTCTTTGGATGCCATCTCATTAAATTGTTCTCCAACCTTCTGGCGTTGTTCCTCTATGCGAGACCGAAAAACATCCAAGAGGTCTCGTTTTTGTTTAATAGTAGGATTGTCAGGTGTCAATGTCTGTTGAGCAATAATTAGGTCCCGTTCGAGCTGGACAATGTTTCGGGTCAGCTCCTGGACCATTGGATCGGAATTGATTTGCTCATTACGCAGCTTTAGCAGATCTTCCGGTGTAATGGCCTGCTCTTTGACCTGCTCGAGAAATTGAACCTGCGCTTCGAGGTTAATTCTGCGTGCTTCTATACTAGTAAGTTCGGATAGCAAAGCGTTAGCACGTTTTAACCTCATATCTTGGCGGTCGACTAAGTTTGTACTTCCGTACTCCGAGGCTAGTTGCCGAATTGTTTCGTTCGTACTTCGCAATTTTTCATCCAATAGTTTTTGTTCATTTTCCAAGAGAGTCAGTTTCCGATCCTGTTCCCGGGTGGTGCTTGTAACTTCGATGGCCATATAGGCGTTAATAAAAGCGTCCACAATCTGCTTCGTCTCTTCCGGCTTTGTGCTTTTCATTGTCACTTTCATTAACTCAGTATTACGAGCAACGCGGACACCGATAATTTCAGCAGATATTGCCCGTTTTAATTTCGCCACCGCGTCCGACTTAGCGTTCTCACCCGTTACTTTCTGTTTCACCTTTGTGACAAAGTTAGTTGAGTCATCTTCAAGAAAAGAAAGATTTCTGTCCACTAAATTGTCTGCCACCCTTTGTATCACTCGCTCGCTGGTGATTATCTCTGCCTCAGTATACATAGAAATTCGTGCAGGGTTTTCTTCGCCGGTTAGTATGTTCGTTAAAACAGGAGTAAACCTCAATGCACCAGTTATATTATATAGAGGTTTAATCAAATACCATATTGCAGGCAGTCCAGTTGCGCACATCACAAAAAATACAAGCAGCACGATGTACCAACGCCGCAGTATGCCTTTGACTAAGTCAGAGGTGCTCTGGCTACGTAGCTCGGGCTCGGGTGGGCTTTTAGCATCGACAAGCTTTTGTTCTAATAGGTGATCGGTATATTTATCTAAATTATTCATTTTTGGTTCTCCTCCAGGCATGACTTGCAACATTAAATGGGATTCGCAAACGCATTTTGTTAAGTTTTGAGGTCTATTACCGATTTTGCCGGGTAACTATTATTGCTTGTTCCTCCGTTGGAGGTGTTGTTAGTTTTATTAAAAGCCAAAGCTCTGCAACTATCATTACCAGAGCTAATGGCATCATCGCATAGCCACCAAAGTCGTGAAATATTTTCTCCCAATGCTCCCCATTGAGGACCGTAAAAGCAATCGCCGTGATTGTTAATCGTGTTGTATTGCAAAGCAAAGCGATAGGCAGACTCGACATCAGGATAATTAGCTTCTCCCACCATGCTCGCTTGACCAACAGCGCTACCAAGCCACTAATCACGAAAAAGGCGGTGACCATTCTCAAGCCATTGCAGGCCTCAGCGACCGCAACAGTGGCGTCACCGATACGGATAATGTTGCCTTCTTGGATGACCTCATAGCCCATTATCTCCAGGCAAAATACAGATGATGAAGTAGCCCAACGCTGTAGTGGCAGAGCTACAGCAGCTTGGACTCGGTTTGGCCAAGGCAACATGAGGCATAGGAACAATAAGACAGTAAATACTTTTTGGAAAAGCCGCCAGCCAAATAAAAGCAAGACTACTGCAGCAATGCTTAGGACGATGGATAATCTTTCCGCTGAGCGATACATAAAGAATATCCCAAAAAGTCTGATTCCCTGGGACAAAATGAAAGCAAATAAGGCCCAAAAAACAGCCGGCTTACAGGAACACTTGGTGATATCATGGCGTCTCGATAACAAGATATAAACAGCGATGAAAGGAACTAAGAGGCCGCTGGAGTATTCATCGCTTCTTTGCCATATATACCAGAGGTCTTTGAGGTTGGGCCAATAAGACCAAAAAAATGCAATCAAAACAAGAATGGCTGCAAGACCTGCTAAAATACTCTTTTTGCTTGAAAAAGTCATATTGGGCAGTTTTTTGCTGACTGTGTAAAGAAGCAACGCCAATACGTGTTGTAATTTGCTTGCGTTGTTTTTAACAACTCCTATTATATCGCTGACCGAACCTTTCAATATTCCTCTTGCTTTGAATAGTATGAACTCCTTCTGCGCAAAGGTATTATCTGGCACAGCCGTATCGTAATCGATTATACATTCATGGAGCTGGCAGTTAGATCCAATTCTTGCGCCATCCCATATGCTACTATTTATCACAACGCTGTTTTCAGCAATAGTGACGTTTTTCCCAATTTCAGTTGGCCCGATAATTACCGTATCTTTTGAGATATGTGCTCCGTCCATAATAGTAACTGGTCCTTGAATTTTAACGCTCGGATCGATGTTCACATCATCTGCCATCCATACGGTTTGTAAATCAATTCCCTTGCAGACTCTTAAATCCCGGTTGAGCTGTGGAGTACCTTCAAGGTAATTGGCTATCGCACAAAGGTATTCTTGTCGATCTCTGAAGTTTCCAGTGTGTTTCGCTAATATTACCGCGTGAACGGTCTTCCCGGCTCGGAGCATTTCAGGAATTAGACCTTCTTTGATATCAAAGTAACCTTCTTTGGGAATATGTTCCAGGACGCTGCTTTCACAGACGTAAATCTCTGCTGGTTCGCCCATCAGTTTGCCGTTTCCACAGGCAGGATTGAAAACGACGGTCAAATCAGAACGATTTTCATGGTGGACACTTATTAGCGAATTGATTTTCGGCGGACATGTCATATTCGCCGATAATACTAAAAGTAATGAATCTGTTTCATAACATGTAGCGTTACGAATGCAACCCGCAGTGCCTGTAGGTAGCTGTTCGTCCAAAAATTTCACATTCATTTTATTGTCGAGGTAAACCGATTTTTTGAGTAATGAGCTGTTACCAATGGAACAAATTGTTACCTGGTTTACACCTTGGTTAGCTAAGTAGTCCAGAAGATGTTCTAAGACCGGTTTTCCTGCTACTGGCCATAATGCTTTCGGCAGACGTGGTGCTGGGCATCGTTCCAATTTAGGACCTCCTGCGAGTATGATGGCTTTGATGGGTTGTTTAGTAAGCATGTAAATTATTGAATGTTGTTATAGTTTTGTTTGCTATATGGAGAACTTAAAAATTCTCATAAACTTAACAAATATTGTCTGTTCAGGTTTATATGTCCCCACCTACAACAATCAATGTTTCTGGCATGCTGGCATGAATGTTACACGTTGCTTGATTATCTTGCTTGTGGGAAAACACTTTTCTAATTCTTTTGCGGTCATAAGTCGTATGCCGATGAGCTTTTCGCCGGTGAATACATATTTTTTCTGCATGTGGTTGTAGCTTATGATGCTACCGGCCCAGAGGTATCCGTGCCATGGAAGCCATGTAACAAAAGGCAGTCTCATGTGAAATTCAAATGGATACCAGCGATTAGGTGTAGTCACGAACCATCGCTTTCCTACTCGCATAATTTCAGCAGCCATCTTCTTCTGGTTATTGAAGTTTCCGACATGCTCAATAACTGCATTGCTATAAACGACGTCGAAATACTTGTCTGGCCAGGGCAACGCTCTGGCATCAGCAACAATGGCTTCGATCTCCGGATAATGCTTTTTTATCAATTTTATATGTTCCGATGAAATATTAAGTGCAGTAAGTTTATCTTTCCAAGGATATAAGTCTATAAGCTGCAGTCCTCGATCAACATCAGGATTAATTTCGGCGCCGACGTCAAGTATCTTCTCGTTGGCGCTTGGTTTTATTAATCTATAGAATGATTCTAACTTGCGCTTACGGCTTATATATGATAGTCTATTGAATAGACTCATTTTTCAAACTTGTTTATATTTTTCGCTTATCAACTTAAGGAAGTGTGCTATTCTCTCAGCCACAGCTTTTGCCTGATTTTCTCTTGGCTTAGGGACAAATGTTTTCAACTGATGAAGTTTGTCAGGCAATTCCTCCACGTTGTATGCAGCCAATATATGACCAAGTTCTTCAAATTTTCTGGCTGTTGCCACTTGGTGATCGTTGACGTGTTCTTTAAATCGCTTCATTCTTGGCATAACCAATAATGGCTTACCATGTTCTAAGGCCATGACTATGCTACCAACTCCAGCATGACTTATTATATAGTCAGCGGTGGACACCTTTTCGTCAAAAAGGTTTTTGGTAAGCATCCAAGTGTATTCCATATACTTTGGTTTAAAGCTTGTTTCGCCAATCTGTCCAAAAACCGGCTGTTTAATAACTCCATCTGCTATGGCATTGTCTACCGCTTTTACTAAACGGTCGAAGGGAAATAACGTGCCCACCGTTAGAAAAATCATATGACTGCACCTATATGCTCGACATTATTGTATCGAACAGCAAGTTCTGACCATTGCGCCAAGATTAAGTCCGCGAATGGCCTTATTACCCGCCCGCTTAGTGACAAACGCTCCACATTCGCTATACTATCTATCCAGACGATTTTTGCATGAGCCAACTTGCCTACCAGGCACAATAGACACGGAGGTGCTGCGCCAGTGCTTATGATCACATCCGGTTTTTCCGTCAATATGATTTTGATACAGTTCTTTAACACCTTAGCTACTCGGAGGGGATGTTCGCGGTTGCACTCTCCGGTGATATAAAAACGGCCTAGCTTTTGGAGTTTTTGTGTGACTGACTCCAGCGTCGAAACATAAAATACGTCATATTTCTTCCAACTATTTGAAAGCTTTAACAGTTGACTTAGATGCCCACCCGCCGAGGCAGCCAAACAAATCCGCATTTTTTTCCTTTGCATGGACATCGGTTAGAATTTCAATTTCTTTTGTCAAAAAGTTCCCGGAGAACTAATTCTGCCTTGCTATCCCATGTTGACATCTGAACCTTTTTTCTCCGAGCGGATATTCTTTCAGGATTGTTTTCTAACAAAGCTTTCTTGATACATTCGGCAAATTCTTTCGGGTATCGAGCTTGATACACGACATCTTGGTATTTCTCCAGTTCGAGATAAGGTGTGCTGACAATCGGCTTACCAAGAGCAAGGTATTCCTTCAACTTTATAGGATTGCAAACTTCGATCCAACGATTTTGTCTCCATGGCATAATAGCTACATCAAAATATTTACCATAATGTGGGACTTTCTCGTACGATTTCCTGCCCAACATCCACACATTTTTCTTTGAGACTAAGCCAGTGCAATCAACCGATGCCTCTCCAACAAATACAAAACTCATATCAGGCAGCATTTCAACCGTCTTTTTAATAAGTTCGATATCTGATGTATGGTCATCAATCGCGCCAAAGAAACCAACAATAGGTTTTGGTATGCCATTTATATCGTCAGGCTTATATGGATCTTGTTCAGCCGACGCAAATAAGTCATAATCTACGCCGTGGTCGAGATAGAGGGCTTTTTTGCATTGGTTGGTTTCCTCAGTGTATAACTTATTGTTTACAAATACTGTCAGGTCTGCATTGACCTTTAACTTCTGGTCATACCGCTGAACTGTTTCGCTATCCACGTTAGGATACTCTTCAAATCTGTCGGTCCGCTGGTAAACGAGCTTGCTTTTTTTCATTTTGAAAGCAACATCACAAGCTACTGGACATGCTACCCAAACCACAGGATCATGTAATCCTAATTTACGCATTGCGATTGACAACTGGAATCTTAGAAGCATTTCATTTATAGCTTTTAAGCAGCCAGTGTGATGAACTGGCAGAGAAAAAGGGCTATAAACCCAAAAGCCGGTGCTGGTCTGCTGCAAACCCATAAATATACTCTTCGTTTTCCGAATCAATTTTTCTGAGAAGCTCTTACCTCCGCCGGTGGCTTTTTTGAGGTTTGGCTTTTGCATCACGATAGAATTGATATAAAGGGTAGTTCCTAACCTGGCAAAACGCCGCATCAATTGCATATCTATATGACCGCGATTCTTATACCACCAATCCTCGCCACCAAAGCAAATAAACGACATGTTTTTGTTGTCTTCGACTCTCATTTCGACTCAAGTACTGGTAGATTGTTACTAACAGCGAAATTTGCTACGATGGAGCGGTTGGCATGCATAATTATTCTTACAGGATTGTTGGTTCCTGCGAGATCGCCTGACCAGCCCATAAACTCGTATCCGGCATCAGCAACAGCTTTTAAGATTACCTCTTCGCCAAGGGCATAAGCTGCTTTGTCAGAAATTTTCTTAACTGAGCCGCCCGTTGCGGTAATATTCAGCGCCGGGGACATTGTCCAGACAGTACCATAATACGGGCGGTAGTAATCCCACATACTCTCGGTGAATTTGGACTGTTGTCTCGTCCAATTACCTACTCCCACCGCTTGTTTTTGGACCTGCATATAACGATCCATATAATCAAAGAGTGCATCATGATTCCACAAATCTGTTGCTCCCATGATGTGGGTTGCAAGTATAAACCCTGCCCACGAATTAGCAGTACAGCTTTTTCTATACGAGGCGTCCCAATTCAAACCATCTTGGTTACGGACGGTGGCATGGACTATGCCCCATTCGGGCATCCCGCGATGGTGCTCTTTATACTCAAGATAATCGCGATGTTTATCCCCTTTTCCATGTCCATAGTAAGTAAATCCATCATGATACTTGTGCATCTCGTATGGTGGCTTATAAATGTCCTCATCACTTACGTAAAAAACCTGGTCGTCTTCCCCGAAATGAACATAGGCTTGATGCAATGGGTTATAACCTGGTAAGTCGGGTCTACCAATATTTTTCATATCTGAGTTGTTAAGAACAAGCCCAGCAAAGAGAATCGGATATTTACGGCCACTAGCATGCCCGCCATTGCACACCCAGTTGACTTTCCCTCCATCTTGAACTATCCTATAGAGATCAATACCCAGCTGAACAAAACGGACAAGTAATGTTTCCTTCTCTTGCTTAGTGAAGTTAAGATGTAACATTAGCGCACCAATCCCTATTTGTGTGGCCATTTCTCTCCCATAGTCAGGCATATTTTCTGCCGGATGATGATAGCGACCCATCCAGCCGGGTACGTGGTCTATCCAAGGCCGTTCAAAATAGCGTTCTACTTTTGCAAGACCAGGTCTACTCGGTACAGGCTTTAAATTAGCAAGCAAAGAGTAGTCCAATTGATTCTTATTAAACTTGATAGTTTTATCAACACCGCAGTATGATGGGCGAAAACTACCCTCCGGAGCTGACTCAGCAAGTACGCTAAGTATTGCTGCTGTTTTGAGTTGAGGCCTATGTCCCGTATCCGCAATACTGATAGTGGACACCAAAGAAGAATGAGGCTGGAGAATTAAGGGATTACTCGCAGTAAGGTCCTTATTATTAGGTCGGACAACGTTGAGACTTGGGTCGAAATGAGGTCCGTAAGACCCATACATTGTACTATCATAGCCCTGCACAGTGCCAAGTTTTGGTGATGGATTAAGCATTGAACCGTTAATTGTCCGACCATTTATTTCGGTTGAGGGTGGCTCTATCCGTATAATAGTTACCAGCCCAACTATCCAATAATCACCGTTTGCGAACCGGCCGACCGGGTAATCTTTATCGAATGTCCACGTAATTCCGAATTGTGATATCTGCCGCTCAGCATAACTAAACTGGTTGAGCAGTAAAATCAGCAACAAAAAATATATGCGAGTAATAGCTTTTTTATAAAAACGTCTTATTTTTTCCATATCATGTCCCAATTGACGATTACTTTTTGAAGCCCAAAGCTTGCCAGCCACAAAGGGTCCAAGATAACTATCTGCGGATGTGTTGATTGTGAGCACCTATCAGAGCGCTATTTTATAGCTTGCCCTCAACCATCTCTTTATTCATAAGCAGATTCTTCCAGCCTACTAAGCTGTAGAATCCGCCTTTCAGGTAGGCTTTTGCTTTTAGTAAGGATTCATTTCTTTGTCCCTTATTGAGCAGACCAACCAAAAACCAATATGGGACCCTGAGTAAAAAGAATAATCCGGTCAGAAAACAAGCTAAAGGAAATGTCAGCTTGCTTCCGTGCTGTTTTATAAAAATTAGCTTACTACCATAGAGTTGCAGTAAGAACTGTTCGCTCATCCGTTTTGTGTTCTGTCCTCCATAATGGATTATTTCAGCATCAGGTGTGAACAAAACTTTCCAGCCATTCTTCCTAAAGCGATAGCACCAGTCTGGGTCATCCCCATACACAAAATATGTTTCATCCATCAAACCCACTTGTTCTATAGCTTTTATCCGCACCATAGAAAAACAACCGCTCACAGTCTCCACCTCTCGAGCATCGTTAAAGTCCCACCAAGTCATTCTTTCTCTAGCAAAAAACTTGCTTTTGTGGAAAATCTTGCTCAAATAAGTTGCAGCTAAAAACATGTTCAGAATAGAGGGGTGCATAAAGCAAGTTCTTCTTAAAGTTCTGTCAGCACTCAGTACTCTACATCCAACCACAGCTGCTTCCGGATTCTTATCCGCAAATTTAACCGTTTTTGCAATAGCATTGTCAAGAATCACCGTATCAGAATTTAAAAGCAAGACATATCTTCCTTCCGCTACTTTGATTGCCTGATTGTTTGCTTTTATAAATCCTTCGTTTTTTTCATTCCGTATTATCCGAACTCGGGGATATCTCTGCTTTACCATATCAACGCTGCCGTCTTGCGATGCGTTATCCACGTATATGATCTCAAACTCTATGCCTCTTGTCTGCTCATAGACGGACTTAAGGCAGTTATGCAGCAACTCACGAACATTCCAAGCAACAATGATTATCGAAACATCTTTCATATTTTCCTAATGTTGATTTATTGTCTCCAGCTTTCTTAAAAGACAATGTATTTAATGTGAACTCAATTTCTTGGTACTACCTCATGATATTGGTAAAGCTTTATTACGTTTATAAACATCAACGGCTGATTCCAGCACGCTGTTACGCTGCTCGGCCCAGTCCCGACGTTGAAGGCCGCTGACATGAACTGGATACAAAATATATTTCAAAACGGTCCAAACCTCGGCCGTCAGAGACAACGCCATCGCGGGTGTTTCGTCCAGCAAAGAATAATGCACCCTTGTCCAGTTGTACAAATCCAGCCACAGCCATATCG
>Ga0307432_1001079_pt1 | contig 17571 bp, 17 predicted proteins | sample SalMarWE160150MG_FD_202158 | JGI IMG/M metagenome (GOLD analysis project Ga0307432, IMG submission 202158) | Salt marsh sediment microbial communities from the Plum Island Ecosystem LTER, Massachusetts, United States - WE1603-150 | ecosystem: Environmental > Aquatic > Marine > Intertidal zone >...
ATTCTTCATAAATAGTTTTAGATACCTCATATATAGATTTACTGTCTAAGGTAGAATTATTTTTAGAAATATCCTTTACTGCTTTTGTAATATAGAATTCTCTTTTAACTTCGTTTGAAATCATTCCGGTTAATTCTTGTAATTGCATATAAATTTCTGTAAATTGATCTCTACCTATTTTCACTTGACTATATTTTTTTACTTCGTTAGATAAATCTTCTACTCTACTGACTATATTCTCGTTCTGCAGGTTTGTGCTTTCAATATATTTCTCTGTTTGTTTGCTTATATTTTCCACTTTATTAATTATTTCTACATTCTTTAAGTTAACATTTTCAATATATCTTTCTGCTTGTAAACTTAAGTTATTAACTTTTATCTGCAAGTAAATAAAAAAGATAATTATGATACACATAAAAATTATAAATATCAATCCGAGATTTTTGTTAATATTTTCTCTAAGCGAATTTGACATATCAACTTTTTCTCCTTTAGTTTTTATACTAGACATAAATATCCCTCCTTAGATATTTTTTAAGAACTAGCAATTTTAATTTATTGGATTTTACTTCCTTCAGTTATATCTTTATCTACTGTCAGTAAAACTATATTATCTTTAGCAACCGCTGCCAAAAGCATACCTTGAGATTCTATCCCTCTAATCTTTACAGGTTGTAAATTAATTACTATTATTATTTTCTTTCCCAATATTTCTTCAACAGAGTAATACTTTTTTATTCCGGCTACAATAGTTCTTTTTTCCTCTCCCAGAGTAACTTCCAATTTGAGTAATTTATCTGTTCCGCTCACTTCTTCGGCAGAAATAACTTTTCCTACTCTCAAATCAATTTTTTTAAATTCATCGTAAGATATAATATTAGCTTTATCTTCTTTTATCTCTTTCTGCTTTTTCTTTTTAATATCAATCCTGGGAAATATTATTTTCCCCGGCTTAACTAAAATTCCTGGCTCTAACTTTCCCCATAAAGTATCTTCATCTAATCTTATTTTTTCTAAATCACTTTCCAATCCTAACTGTTCCCAAATTTCTTTTGCTTTGACTGGCATAAAGGGGTAAATTAATATAGTAGATAGGCGTATAGATTCGGCTAAATTATATAAAATAGTAGATAATCTTTCCTTTTGTGAATTGTCACGACCCAATATCCAGGGCTCTGTTTGATCAATATATTTATTAGTTCTTCTAATAAATTGCCAGATAGTTTCCAAAGCAGTGTTAAGCGACAAATTATTCATTTGAGTATAATACTTTTTTATAGTCTTTAAAGCAAAATTCTTTAGTTCCACATCGTATTTTTCTTTGCCTATCCCTGATTGGGGAATTTCTTTATTGAAATACTGAGTAATCATAGCTACAGTTCTACTTACTAAATTTCCTAAATCATTAGCCAAATCGTAATTTATCCTTTTAATCAATAAATCTTTAGAAAAATTACCATCCTGCCCAAAGGAAACCTCTCTCATCAAAAAATATCTAAAGGCATCAGCACCAAATTCTTCTGCCATTTCATAGGGGTCTACTACATTACCTTTAGATTTTGACATTTTTTCTCCTTCTATAGTCCACCAACCATGAGCAAAGACCATCCGGGGAGGTTCAATCCCAGCCGCCATTAACATGGTAAACCAGATAACAGTATGGAATCTTAATATATCTTTCCCTACTAAATGAACATCTGCCGGCCAGTATTTTTCAAATTTTTCATTATCTGCATTATATCCTGCAACGGTAATATAATTCAATAAAGCATCATACCAGACATAAATTACATGTTTATTATCAAAAGGAACATCTATCCCCCATTTTAAGCTTTTTTTTGTTCTGGTTATACTTTGGTCTTTAAGACCGCTTTTTACAAAACTTATAATTTCATTTCTTCTTGCTTTCGGTTGAATACATTGAGGATATTTTTCAAAATGTGATAATATCTTGTCCTGGTATTTTGACATTTTAAAGAAATAACTTTCTTCTTTTATTTTCTCTATTTTTTTACCACAAGTAGGGCATGTTTCATCCGTCAGTTGAGTCTCAGTCCAAAAGGTTTCGCAGGGCACGCAATACCAGCCCTCATATTCTCCTTTATAAATATCGCCATTTTTATATAACTTATTAAATATTTCTTGCACTACCTTAATATGTCTTGGTTCAGTTGTGCGTATAAAATCGTCATATTCTATATTCAGTAAGGGCCAGAGATTTTTAAATTTTAATACCACTTTATCTGCCAGCTCCAGAGGGGTTAGATTTAATTTTTCTGCTGAACGAGCAATCTTTTGGCCATGTTCATCTGTCCCGGTAGCAAAAAGAACATCATATCCGGATAGTTTTTTATATCTAGTCAGAACATCTGCAGCTATAGTAGTATAGGCATGTCCGATATGTGGTACATCGTTAACATAATAGATGGGGGTAGTTATATAAAATGTTTTTTTTGATTGATTATTTTCTTTCATTATAATTCACCTTTCTAATTTAGTATATAGTATCGAGTATCGAGTATCGAGTTAAATTTCAGTAGAACTTTTAACGTATACTATGATATAAGAATTCCATACAATATATAAATATTATTCAGATTAAACTAAAAACTAAAAGTGCAAAGTGCAAAACTATAATTTAAAATTCAAAACTCTACGGGTAGACACAAGGTCTACCCCTACATATTTACATTACTAATTTCTATACGTAATACGAGATACGCTCTTTTTCTGGTTGCTGATTTTCTTTTTCTTTGCTATACACTAAATACTATTTCTTCATTTCCAATAATTTTTTATATATCAAATTCTTTGGGATATTTAATTTTTCCTGAGTAATTTTTATTATATCTTTATTGGAATAACCCTGGTTTTGTAGTTTATTCAAATATTCTTCAATTATACATTCTTTAATTAAAAAATCTATACTATCATTTTCTTTTTTCTTAATTACCCCCTGAACGATTAGAGTAATTTCACCTTTTATCTTTTTTGAATCTATTCCACTTAGAACTTGACTCAGTTTTCCTCTAATTATCTCTTCGTACATCTTGGTTAACTCACGAGCTATAACTACTTTTCTATCTCCCAGAATTTCTAACATATCTTTAAGAGCTCTTTTTAGTCTATGCGGGGTTTCGTAGAAAATAATGGTTCTCTCTTCATTTTCTATACTCTTAAAATATTTCTTCCTCTCTTTAATTTTACGGGGCAAAAATCCCTCAAAAACAAATTTATCGGTAGATAATCCTGATACAACTAAAGCAGTTATCAGCGCTGAAACACCGGGTACAGGAATTATTTTTATGTTATTTTTTAAAGCTAAATTTATCAATACATACCCTGGATCGGAAATTCCTGGCATGCCCGCATCAGAGACCAGAGCAATGTCCTGACCATTCTTTAATACTTCTACCAAATAGGGAGCTTTTTTAAATTTATTATATTCATAGTAGCTTGTAACTTTTGTATTTATCTGGTAATGATTTAATAATTTTAATGTATGCCTGGTATCTTCAGCGGCAATCAAGTTTACTTCTTTTAAAATCTTTAAAGCCCTTAAGGTAATATCCTCTAAATTTCCTATAGGTGTTCCACAAATATATAAAATACCAGTATCTTTATTTTCATTCAAATTACTTGTTTTTCTCCATTTTTTTATTAAAATAAAGGAATATAGGATCTTCGATTTTTAATTCTTCTTTCCCGCTTTTTATTCCCTCTAATAATACAAGATTCGCATTTCCTCCTGGCCTTGGATGAATAAATTTAATAACCTTTGGTTCAATGCCATATTTTTTTAAAGCTATTACTAACTTTATTAGTTTCGCACTCCTATAAATTAAATAAATTCTTCCCTTATTTTTTAGCAAATAATTACTTACGGAAATTATGTCCTCTAAATCACCTTTTATTTCGTGCCGGGCAATGGCTCTACTACTCGAAGGATTAATCTTCCCCTGCCCCACAGAAACATAAGGAGGATTACTCACTACAACATCAAATTGCTGGTTTTTAAAAATATTTTTTAGGTTTCTTAAATCTTCTTGAATTATAGTTATACCATTTTGTAATTTATTTAATTCAACACTTCTTTTGGCCATATCTGCTAAATCTTTTTGTATCTCAATTCCATAAATAGATAATCCTTTTTTTTTACCAATTAAAAGCAGAGGAATTATTCCGGAACCAGTTCCTAAATCAATAATTTTTTCATAATTTTTAATTCTAATAAAATTAATTAGCAAAATAGAATCCACCGAAAAACGATATGAATCCCTTGCTTGAATAATTTTTAGTCTTTTATCTCCTAGACCTTCGATTTTTTCATTATTATTTTGCACTTTTACTTTTTATTCCCTGTTTTTCTAATTCTTCTTCGGGTATCTTAATTCTTTTTTTAATACCACCATTCTTGCTGCTGGAATCGCTTTCTAATTCAACTATAATATATTTCTTTAACACATTTATTTCTATAACTTTTCCTTTGCCTTTCTCTGTTTCAACATTATCTCTCAATTTAGGATACTTTTTTAAGGACTCTTTATAGAACTCAGATTCGTAAGATAGACAGCACATTAATCTACCACAAAGGCCTGATATTTTAGATTGATTCAGAGCAATTTTTTGTACTTTAGCCATATTAATATGAATTGGAGTAAATTTTTGAATATAAGAAACGCAGCATAGTTCTCTCCCACAAATTCCCATTCCACCTATTAATTTTGCTCCATCTCTTACTCCAATCTGTCTCAGCTCGATTTTAGTTTTAAAGATTTTAGTTAATTCTTTAACCAATTCTCGAAAATCTATTCGCTGAGTAGAAACAAAATAGAATATTATCCGACTTTTATCAAATAAATACTTTACGTAAACTAATTTCATGGGCAATTTATATTTTTTAATCTTCTCTTTACATATATTTGATGCATTAATTTCATCTTGCTTTATTATTTCGAGTTTCTTAAAATCCTCTTTATTCGCTTTTCTAAGTACATTTTTAAGCGGTGTATCTATTTCATTATTTTTTATATATTTGTAAGGGATCACTACTTTGCCCAAGTCTAAACCAATAGCTGTTTTTACTAAACAAATATCCCCTTTTTTTAATATAATTTTATTATTAATTTTAAAATAATAGATATAATTTGTTTTGGCAAATTTTAAACCAGTTACTTTAGGCAATACTCAACACCTACCATCTTTATATACAATCTTTCTAAAATAAGACGTTTATTCACATTTTTTATCAAATATTCTTCAATCTGTTCTAAATAATCCAAAATATCAATTAGAATTTCCTGAGAATAAATTTGAGATTTTTCCTCAAGTATTTCTAATTTATCGCAATTGGCAATATACTTTTGATCTCCTGTATTTTTAATAATTAAAATATCCCGATACCATAATTTTATCATTTCTAAAATCTCTTCTAATATATCTATTTCAGATAACATCTTTTCAACTTTTGCAAAAATATCGTCACCATATTTCCCGGGAGATATGGTTGATAAGTAGTCTAGTACTTCTCCCCTTCTAATAAAATATTCCTTAGCTGATAATAATTTTAAAGCGCTTCCTATACTTCCTCGAGCTAATTTAGAAATAATTTCAGCTTTCTCTTTTTCCAAATTTTTGTTTTTATTTAATAAAAATTCTTTTATTTTGTAGGAGGATATTAATCCAAAATTTATTATCTGGCAACGTGAGACTATAGTAGGTAAAATTGGATCTATCTTTGAGCAAATGAGAATTATTATTGCGTAATAAGGCGGCTCTTCAATGGTTTTTAATAAACAGTTTGACGCCTCAATGGTCATTTTTTCTGCTTTGTCTATTATGTATATCTTTTTTTTATTTTTAAAAGGCTTCAGTCCAATCTCTTTTCGCATTTCTCGTATTTGTTCAATCTTTATCGAACTCTTAATTGGTTCAATTATTTTTAAATCCGGGCTGCATTGCTTAGTAATCTCAATACACGATTGACAATCTTCGCAAGCTTCTGAATCTTCACTAAGGTTTAAGCAATTTACCGCCTTGGTAAATTCTATAGCCGCTAGCTTTTTCCCAGTCCCTTCGCTACCGATAAAAATATAAGATGAGCAAATCCTGTTCTCTTTTAGAGATTTTGTCAGTATTTTTATTGCTCTTTCCTGTCCAACTATATCTTTGAAAGACATAACTTACTCCGATATTTTTCTTTTTACAATTTTGACTATTTCTTCAAATATATCTTCTTTGTTCCTGTTAGCATCAATTATTTTAATTCTTCCTTCTTCTTCATGAGATAATTGGTAATAGCCGTGTCTAACTCTTTCTAAAAATAATTTTCCTCCGATAATTTTTTTATTTATAAATTCTTCTTCAAATCGCATTTCATGCGAATTACCGAAAGAAGCTGACCTCTTTAATCCTTCGTATGGATCAATATCTAAGATGAAAGTTAAATCAGGAATAGCTTTTCCCACGACTAAGTTATTTAAATGCTTTATAATTTTTAAATCTATACCTCTTCCATACCCTTGGTAAGCAGTAGTGGAATCATAAAAACGATCAGATATAACTACCTTCCCCTCTTCTAACGCTGGTAAAATTATTAATCTGACATTTTCTGCCCGAGAAGCTAAAAATAATAACATTTCGGTTTTATAATCCATACCATCATTTTTTTGGTCGAGAAGAATTTTACGTATTTTATCTCCAATCTTTGTTCCTCCCGGCTCTTTAGTATAGATAGAAGGAATTCTTTTTTTAATTAAAAAATCGAAAAGCATCTTTGCTTGGGTAGTTTTCCCACAACCTTCAAGACCTTCAAAAGTTATAAATAACCTTTTTTTCATTATATAATTTTCTAATCCTTTTCAAATTATTAATTAAATTAAAATACTTTTTAGTCTATCTTATCGCCTTTAATTATTCTTATTTTCATCATTGTTCATAAGCACTCGGCAAATATCAGTTAGAGTTACTATTCCCACTAATTTACTATCTCGCAAGACAGGAAGCCCTTGTATTTTATTTCTAATTAGCAAATCCGCTGCTAAAACTTCATTGTCATCTTCATCGATAGTAATAATGTTTTTTCTCATAAATTCTTCTACTGGACGTTGAGAATATTCTTTTAAACTTTTAGATAATTGTATGAATTCAGAAAGAATAGAATCACTATTTATAATTCCCAAATAGTTCGGCAGAGTAGCTCTGATTATATCGTGTAGAGATATAAATCCGATAACCTCCTGATTATTATTGACTACTGGAAGCCCGGTAATTTTGTGCCTGGATAATATACCTATTAAATCTACCAATTTACATGTGGCTAAAGCACTGGTAACATCCCGAATCATAAGATCCTTTATTTTCAATTAGATTATCCTCTCTCTATTTATCTTTATAATCTCTTAACATTAACACATTGAAGACATTTCTCTACCTCTTCTCTTGAACCAAATTCCTCTTCTTCTCTTAGGGCGCTGGCTAAAGCACAGGCCATAGAAAATTTTATTGCTTCCTCAAGATTTTTCCCCTCTTCGGTTAAGGTAATTGCAAATCCTGCAATCAAGGCATCGCCTGCTCCGATTAAATTTACGATTTCATGATAGTCAGTCTCGGCAAACCATATTTCATCTCGGGTAGCAATTATATCTTTTTCTTGTTCCAGAGAAACTACACCAATTTCTGCCCCTCTCTGCACAATTTCTTTTGCTGCTTTAATCGCATCTCTTTCCTTATCAATTTTAATTCCAAAAACTCGATTGCTTTCTCGAAGGTCAGGTTTTGCTAAAAAAGGCTTTTTCTCTAAACCCTTTATAAATTGTTCTCCGGAAGTATTTAAAATAGTTTTTACTCCTCTTTCCTTGGCAATGGAAATTAAATCACCATATATGTTTACAGGAACTCCTCGAGGCAAACTTCCAGATAGTGTAACTGCACTACATTGAGACATAACCCGATAAAAGATTGATTTTAGCATCTCTAAGTCATATTCTGTAATTTTAGGTCCTGGCTCACTAAGTAAGGTATGCTCTCCCGCTTTTTTATCTGAAATAATTGTATTGCTTCTAGTCTTCTCTTCAATATGCCAAAAATTAGTAGTTATGCCCAGCCCTCTTAGTTCTTCTTCTATCATTCTCCCTCTGCCGCCTCCCAAAAATCCGACAGCGATAGTTTCTCTGCCATATCCCCTAATAGCTTTAGACACATTTATCCCTTTACCCCCAGAAGTGGTATGGGCATTTAGAACTTTATTGTAATGATTTATTTTTAAATTACTAACCTCTAAAATCACATCTATCGCCGGGTTTAAGGTAATAGTGCCTATCATATTTTATCCCTTCCTTTTTCTTATGCTAATTTTTATAGATATTTTTAAAATTATAGCTTAATTATTTTAATTTATCAATCTTTACAAAAGAAAGTATTGAGTATATAGTATCGAGTATCGAGTTAAGATTATAGCGTATAGTGTACAGCGTATAGTAATAATATAGTATCGCATATCAGTTACCCAGTTACCCTGTTTACCAGTTAACATCAATTAACCAATTAACCGATTCGCCAATTGACCAATTAACTAGTCGTTAGTGAATAGTGAATAGTCGTTAGTATTAAATACAAGATGCAAGATACAAATTAATCTAACTATCAGGCTAACCATCTTAACGAGATACGATTCACGAGATACGCATTTATTCTGGGTAATCGGAAAACTGGCTAATCATTCTTACTATATACTAATTTGGCTCCTGGATTCCCACTTTCGTGGGAATGACAGAGGGAAATTGATTTTTGTATTTTGTCTTCTTCTTCCCTCATCACGGCAACGCCGTGATGCTACACGCTCTACGCTGTACGCTCTACGCTAGTTTTACTCTACGCTCTACGCTGTACGCTATACGCTGCAATACTATTCCAAAAACGTTTTAAATAATTTAATTAAGATAACCCCGCAAATAAAGCCGCCAATGTGAGCAAACCAGGCTACCCCACCCTCTCCTGTTCTAGCCGCCAAAGAAGATATGCCATATAAAAATTGGTATATTATCCAAAAACCTAATACTACTACCGCAGGAATTTTAATCAATCTTATAAAAAAACCAAAGATAATTACCGTAGTTACTTTAGCTCGGGGATAGAGCAATAAATACGCTCCTAATACACCGGCTATTGCCCCACTTGCTCCAACCATTGGTACTTTAGAATCAGGATTAATAAATATTTGTGTGAGGGCAGCAATCATTCCACAAAACAGATAAAAGATTACAAATTTTTTTCTACCTAAATAATCCTCTACATTATTTCCAAATATCCATAAAAATAACATGTTTCCTAATAAGTGAACAATACTGCCATGCATAAACATAGAGGAAAATATAGTTAAATAAATAGGTGATGGACCGGAAGGCAAAAGATCGATATGATGAGTAATTTCAAAAGGAAGCAAACCCATTGAATAGATAAATTCAGCGAACCTTTCACCTAAGGATATTTGATATAAATATACTATTGAATTTAGCACAATTAATGCTACTGTTATTAAGGGAAATTTTTTTGTTGGTACATCGTCATAAATAGGAAACATAAATTAGCACACCTTTGAAAGTAGTCGTTACTATTTAGTATTTCGTATATAGTATATCGTATATCGTAGAGAAATAGAAGTCAGAAGCTTAAATCGTATCTCGTATCTCGTGAATCGTATCTCGTTAAGAAAGCAGAATCTTGGAGCCAGGAGCCAGTATTCAGAATAAAATCGTATATAGTAAAAAAAGCGGATAGAATAATTAATATTGAGTAAATAGTAAAAAAAATCATATTCCTCTGTCATTCCCGCGGAAGCGGGAATCCAGAATAATACTAAAAAATAGATATTCCTGTTTGCACAGGAATAATAAAAAAGGATAAGGAAAAGGTTGAATAAATTCTGAATTCTGACTCCTGACTACTGAATGCCTAAATAATTATTTTTCTTTAAATTCATCAGGAGCTTGATCGATTAAATTAAAATTATATAGAATTTTTTTAACAATTCTTTCTGAGGCTTTTCCGTCTCCGTAAGGATTGATATTTTTTGACATTTCCGCATATTTTTCTCGACTGTTTAAGAGTAAATCAACTTCACTACAAATCCTTTCTTCGTTAGTTCCAACCAGTTTTACCACACCCGCTTTAACTGCTTCCGGTCTTTCTGTTTCATCCCGTAATACTAATACTGGCTTACCCAAAGAAGGCGCTTCTTCTTGTATCCCGCCAGAGTCTGTAAGTATAATATATGATTTGGACATTAAGTTAATCATATCATCATAATCTAAAGTATCGAGAAGAAAAATATCTTTTTTATTTTGCAAGATTTCCTGAACATTCCTTCTTATTTCAGGATTTTTATGCAGAGGGAAAATTACGGATATATCAGAATGTTTGTTAATTATTTTATTTATTGCTTGACAAGTTTCTCTTAACGGTTCTCCCCAGTTCTCTCTTCTGTGCATGGTCACTAGAATAATCTTTTTCTCAAATATTTTTTTATCTTTTAATTGAGATTCTCTAAATATATAGTTCTCTTTAATCATTAATAACAGAGAATCTATCACAGTATTTCCAGAGATAAAAATATCTTCTTTTTTTACTCCTTCGGAAAGCAAATTTTCATATGATTGGGTAGTGGGAGTAAAATGGAGATCAGTCAGCACACTGGTTAGATGTCTATTTACCTCTTCAGGAAAAGGATAATATTTATTGTTAGTTCTAAGCCCGGCTTCTACATGACCTATTTTTATTTTCTCATAAAAAGCAGCTAAGGCTCCAGCAAAGGTAGTAGTAGTATCACCCTGTACTAACACCATAGACGGTTTTTCTTCTTTTAATATTTTTCCAATGCCTAAAAGACAATTCTTGGTAATATCTGATAAAGATTGACCTTGTTCCATAATATTTAAATCATAATCAGGGATAATTTGAAAAATATCTAACATCTGATCCAACATTTCACGATGTTGGCCAGACACTATAATTCTGTAATCTATGAGATGGGGATATTTTTTTATTTCTGAAAATATAGGAAACATTTTTATGGTTTCGGGGCGAGTTCCAAAAATCATTGCAATTTTTATTTTATTCATATTGATTTTCAACTACTCCTGCTTCTTTTAGCATCTTTCGTGCTAAGTCATCAGGGTATTTTTCTTTATAAATAATCTTCTTTATTCCTGAATTTATAATCATCTTAGCACAAGTAACGCAAGGCTGAGTTGTACAATATAATATGCTGCCTTTTATACTTAAGCCATGTAATGCAGCCTGTACAATAGCATTTTGTTCAGCATGTAATCCCCTGCATAATTCCTGCCTTTCTCCGGAAGCAACTTTTTTTATTTCTCTTAAACATCCTATTTCCAAACAATGAGGAAGCCCCTTAGGTGCACCATTATACCCGGTAGTAAGTATTCGTTTATCTTGTACGATTACTGCTCCAACTTTTCTTCTTAAACAGGTAGAACGCCTGGAAACTAATTCAGTGATTTCCATAAAATATTCATCCCATGTTGGACGGTTCATGAATTTGCAACTCCTTTAATAAATTTAGCATATCGTATGTCGTATGTCGAAAAAGTTAAAAGCTAAAAACGCAAAGCGAAAAGCTAAAAACCATAACTAAAAATTCAAAACTACCAATCCACCAATTCTCCAATTTACCGATTCACCAATTGATTTAGTCGTTAATATTGGGTGCAAGTTTTCGATTAATGGTCTATTTTTTACATTTTATTATGTTTTATGTTATTTCCACAAATCTGTTGTAGGGGTCGGATTTATCCGACCCGAGTTATCTGGCTAATTTCATTTGGCGGGTCCGATGAATCGAACCCCTACATTTGCATAGACAGGCGAGAGGCCTGTCCTACGGTGGGTAGACACAAGGCCTGCTCCAACTTGCAACCTGCAACTTATATCTTTAATTGGGCAATTGGTAAATAGGTAAATTGGTTAATTTAATAACTATACTAAATACTAATTTATTTTGTTCCGAATAATCTATCCCCAGCATCTCCTAAGCCCGGGACTATATATCCATGTGAATTTAATCTTTCATCAACAGCTGCTGTGTATATCTTTACATCCGGGTGGTATTTTTGTACCATATTTAGACCTTCCTGAGCTGCAATTATGCACATAAACTTTATATCAACTGTGCCACATTTCTTGATATAGTCTATACAGGCAACGGCTGTACCTCCGGTTGCTAACATCGGATCAACAATAATAACTTTTCTTTCTTTAATATCAAATGGTAATTTAGCATAATACTCTACGGGTTTTAAAGTTTCAGGATCACGATACATTCCGATGTGTCCTACTTTTGCAGGAGGAATGAGTTTTAGTATTCCGTCCACCATACCCAAACCCGCTCTCAAAATAGCTATTATAGCAATGTTTTTCCCTGAGATTATTTTACTTTTAGTTTTGGAAATGGGAGTTTCAATTTCAATTTCCTTTAATTCTATTTCCCTGGTTGCTTCATAAGCTATTAAATTAGATAGCTCATCTACTAATTCCCTAAATTCTTTCACCTGGGTATTCTTATCTCTTATTAAAGTTATTTTATGTTGTATTAAAGGGTGATCTAAAATGATTACTTCTGACAATGACTTTTCCTCCTTAAAATAGTATCAAGTATCCAGTATCGAGTATCGGGTTAAGATTTTGAGAAACTCTTAGCGTTTAATTTAGACCTTTAATTCTAACTAATGGATTCTGGACCCTAAATTTCTTAGAGTATATTCATTATAAATACTATTTTTTTGGTCTTTTACCTTCCTGTGTTCCGTACATTACATGCTGCTACTATTCTGTCCTACTCGATACTGGATACTCGATACTGGATACTGGTTTTATTTATTTATAAATATTATCTTCTTCTTGTTTTATTTTTTTCAGGCGATTAACGTGCCTCTCCTCCTGGCTAAACTCAGTATTTAACCAAACTTTTACAATTTCTTTTGCTAATCCTACTCCTATCACCCTTGCCCCTAAAGTCAAAATATTGGCATCATTGTGTTCTCGAGCATTTCGAGCTGAAAATGTATCATGACATAATGATGCCCTGATACCTCTAACTTTATTAGCAACTACGGACATACCAATTCCGGTTCCACAAATTAATATTCCTTTATCAAAATTTCCATCTTTTATTTCATTAGAAACTTTAAAGCCAACATCTGGATAATCAACAGATTTCCCACTTTCACAACCAAAATCTATATATTCCACATTAAGTTCCTTTAAATACTCTTTTAAATTCTCTTTTAACTGATAACCTCCGTGATCACTTCCTAAAGCTATCTTCATCCTATGTCTCACCACCATAATTTATTATTTTCCTCAAATATTTTATCTAATATTTTTTCTAAGTTGTTTTTTAACTCTCTTGCTATAATTCGATAAAATTCAATTTTTCTTCCAATCGGATCGATTATTTCATAATTCCTTTGGTTGTTTTGATTGCTTTCAGATTTATTATTTATTGTAAATTTCTTAAGGAGAAATGTCTTATTTTGGGCAAAGGGAAATTCTTTATGAATATATTCTTTATGTTCATTTGTCATAACTAAAATTAAATCTGCTTTTTTAATTAGTTCTTCCTGTAATTCTTGGGCATAATGTTGAGAAATATCGATACCCTGCTCAAACATAACTGAAATTGCTTCGAAAGTGGGACTTATACCTGGCAAAGCAGAAATTCCAGCCGATATAACTTCAATTTTGCTATTACTTTTAGTTCTTTCCTCTAACATTTTTTTAAACATACCTTCTGCCATAGCGCTTCTGCAGGTATTTCCGGTACAGACAAATAAAATAGTTTTAATCATTTTATTAAAACTCCATATATTCGTATCTAATATAGCGTAGAGCGTACAGCGAATAGAAATATTATAGTATCCTGTATCGAGTATCTAGTATCGAGTAAAGATTTTGAGATTTTATTACTTTTAGAAAGCTTAGACCCATTTTTATTCTGAATTCTGACTACCGGACTCTAAATTTCTTACTATATAGTAATTTGGCTTCTGGATTCTGGTTTCTGATTTTTATTTTCTTTACTATATACTAGATACTATTATCATTTTCTGTCTGCTATTACTACTCTCTCTATCCCCAAATAATCTTTAATAATTTCTATATCTTGAGTAAAATTATTTTCTTTCAAAATTAATTCTTTTACTTTTCTTGCCTGACCAGCACCCACCTCTAAAGCTAGAAAACTTTTCTTTTTTAAATATTGGGGACTTTCCCTTATGATTTTGCGATAATAATCTAAGCCGTCAATTCCTCCATATAAAGCAATCTTGGGTTCATTATTCTTTACTTCAGGTGGCAATGATTTAAAATCGTAAGAGTCTATATAGGGAGGATTTGAAATAATTGCTTCTAAACTTAATTTTTCTATTTTATTTTCAAAGGGCTCAAATAAATCTCCATGCAAAAATATTATTTTATTTTTACAATCATGTTTTTGAGCATTCTTTAATGCTATTTGCAAAGATTTTTTAGAAATATCGGTGGCGTAAACGGTAATATTATTTATGAAATTGGCAATACTGATAGCAATTACACCAGCACCGGTTCCTAAATCTACGACTTTTATATTATTAGAATATTTATAGTTTTGAATTTTTTTAATTGCTTCTTCCACTAAAATCTCTGTTTCCGGCCGGGGGATTAAAACTCCTTTTTCTACCAAAAAATCCATCCCCATAAATTCTTGATGTTTAGTTATATATTGCAGAGGAATTTTATTTATTCTTTTTTGAATTTTTCCCTCTAATTGTTTTTTTTCTATATCTTTTAATATTCTATTAGAATTTAAATATATTTCGCTCCTATTCATCTCCAGAAAATAACTTAATAGAATTTCCGCTTCTCTTTCTGAATTTATTATTCCGCCATTTTTAAATATATCGCTAATATTTTTAAAGGCTTGCCCGATAGTTTGAAATTTATACTTCTTTTCTACCATTATTTTAAATTTCATTGCTCTGTTTTAATTTTTCTGAAAGATTGGCCACTAAATTATTTAAATTTCCTTCTAATACTTCTTCCAAATTATGTAAATTTAGACCAATACGGTGATCCGTAATTCTATCTTGGGGAAAATTGTAAGTTCTAATTCTTTCACTTCTATCTCCGGTGCCCACCTGGCTTTTTCTCTTTAGAGCAAGCTCTTCATGTTTCTCTCTTTCTGCCATATCTAAAAGCCTGGCTCTTAATACTATCATTGCCTTCCCCTTATTCTTAAATTGGGATTTCTCATCCTGACAGGTAACTACCATCCCGGTTGGAATATGGGTAATTCTAATTGCTGAATCTGTAGTGTTAACGCTTTGACCTCCATGTCCTGTGGAATGGAAGGTATCAATTCTTAAATCATTGGGATTAATATTAATTTCAACCTCTTCTGCCTCAGGAAGTATGGCTACTGTAACAGTTGAAGTGTGTATCCTTCCGCTTGATTCAGTTACGGGAACACGCTGGACCCGATGTACTCCGCTCTCATATTTTAACTTTCCGTATACTCCCTTGCCTATTATGCTAGATATTATCTCTTTAAATCCTCCGGTTCCGGTAGGACTGGAACTCATTACTTCAGTTTTCCATCCGTTATTTTCAGCAAATCGAGAATACATTCTGAAAAGATCACCAGCGAAAAGCGCCGCTTCGTCACCTCCAGCGCCAGCTCTTACTTCTACTATACAATTTTTTTTATCGTGAGGATCTTTGGGGAACATAATTTCTTTAATTTCTATTTCCAAATTGGATTTCTTCACTTTTAATTTTTCTAATTCCTCACTAATTAATTTTTTAAATTCTATGTCCTTTTCTTCTGAAAATAATTTCGAGTTCTCTTCAATCTCCTTTGTTATACCCCGGTATTCCTTGTATTTTAAAACTGGCTTAGAAATATCAGAATGAATTTTTGCGCATTCCTGAAACTTGGATTGATTAGTAATAATTTCTGGGTCAGAAAGATTTTTATTCAATTCTTCATATTTTTTTTCTAATTCTTCTAATTTTTTAAACATTATTTACCACTTCGAGTTTTATATTTTTATTTTCTTCGGGCAAAACACCTTTTAATGCTTTTATAGCAACCTCAATCTGAGCACTATCAGGTTCGCTGGTAGTGAGTTTTTGAAACCATAATCCGGGCATCACTGCCCACTTCACTAAAGTTTTATTCATATTTTTTGCTGATAATTTTAAGATTTCATAAGACAAACCAGCTATTATGGGAATTATGGCAATCCTATAGGCTATTCTCAAAAGCAATGTTTGTTTCCCCAGCAAAGAAAATACCAAAATACTCATTATTAAAACAATAAAAATAAAACTTGTTCCACATCGAGGATGTAAAGTACTGTATTTCTTCACATTATCAACATTGAGTTCTTCGCCTGCTTCATAGGCATATATCACCTTGTGTTCTGCTCCATGGTATTCGAATACTCTTCTTATATCTTTTAACTTTGAGATAAAAAATAGATAAGTTATAAATATACTAATTCTTAGCAATCCTTCAAATAAATTATAAATAATTATATTAGATAAGTATCTATCTAAATATCGAGCCATCGCAGTAGGAAGAGCTACAAAAAACACTATAAATAGGGCAAAAGCAATTACAATTGTAAAAAACATTTCTACATTATTTATTTTCTCTTCTTCGCCCGTTGCCTGTTCCGCAGAATAAGTTAAGGCCTTCAATCCAAGCACTAAAGACTCGACTAAATTAATTACCCCTCTAAAAATAGGCCATTTAAGAAATTTCATCTTATCAGATAAGGTTCTCAGGTTACCCATTTTTAAAATTATTTCTTTATCTGGTTTACGAACAGCAATAGCATATTTTAGAGGAGATCTCATCATCACTCCTTCAATTACTGCTTGACCTCCATAATTGCAGTAAGCATTTTTCATTATTATTCATTATCTCCTTCTTCTTTATTTTTAGACCAGGGTTTACCACAGGATAATTCCCCTTCGGGGCAAGGTCCTAAAACACAAGGCGGTCCGGCATTTTCAAATATAGTGGGCGCAATACTTTTAACTTCTTTTAACATGTTCATAGCAAGTTCTCTAATCTCCCATTGGGCTCTATTGCAGCATCGTAATTTAAAGATATGCAGTAATTCCCGAGCATTTGCCGATATTATCATTTTAGTTGTAACCGCTTGTGGCAAAATATATCTTGCATCTTCTGCCTCAATATTATAATCTAATAACTGTTGATAAATTCCATCTAATTTTTTTATAGCATCTATATATATTTTAGCTAACTTTTTATTTTTCTCAATAGATTTTGGAATAATATAGGGAAAACCCTTCTTATCTATTTTAACATATCTTTGGCTTTGTTGGGAAAAAGAAGCAAGCCGATGTCTTACTAATTGATGAGAAGTAACCCTGGATATTCCTTCTATAGCGAAAGTAAAAGTAGCATGCTCTAAAACAGAATAATGTCCTAATTTCATTATTTTTTTAACTAATTTTATTATTGATTCATCGCTAAGTTTTCCC